>Ga0247664_1000092_pt1 | contig 22054 bp, 39 predicted proteins | sample CNK05_metaG_FD_182715 | JGI IMG/M metagenome (GOLD analysis project Ga0247664, IMG submission 182715) | Soil microbial communities from Purdue University Martell Research Forest, Indiana, United States - CNK05 | ecosystem: Environmental > Terrestrial > Soil > Temperate forest > Bulk soil...
CATCAACGCCTAACTGTTTTCCGATTTCGGCGGCCTTATCTTCAGTGGAATCAACTTCGATTTCTTCAGCCATAAATACTCCCTAAATATACGCTTTCACTTCTAATGGATTTCCAAGTTTCTTGGCTAATAGGTCAATATCATTTACCAACATGAAAAGTACCTGCAGGCCACTGTCTAACTCGATAAACCATTTATCCTGGTTGAACTTCGGGATGCGCACATAATCACCCACTTTGCACCACTCGCCTTCAGGCCACGTTTTTATGTTCTCACGATTTTTAAAAGCAAGCGGTCCAAGCGCGCGAACCTTCGCAATCTGCGTATTCCACATTTCTGTTTCTTTGGTATCATCTACTAAAATAATACCGCCTTTTGATTTAAGCTTCGGACTACGCAATTGCACTATAACCCTAGAACCGAATGGCTCAAAACCGGGATCCACGTCAGGAAAAGCTTCGGCTATTTGTTCTGTAGTGTATGTGGAATCAGGCCGTAATTGTAAGGCTGACTTATTCATCTTGCTCCTTCTTTCTGGCATCCTCAATCATGCTTAACGCTTCGCCAAGCCCTATCCAGATACCCAATAGTTTTTTAAACTCTTCGTGATCATTAGGCGGCACTTCAAATACCTGCTTGCATTTGCTATCGCGGCGTTTTTGCAGCTCGATAATGAAATCATCTATGCGCATACAAACGCACCGCCCTTTGATACAACGCTCCAATCATCGCTGGACAAGTCCTCAAGTGATGGGTGCCACGGGATGATTTTATTAGTAGGTGTATTAAAGAATATACGAGGAACCCCACCGCTTTCAGATGAGATCCTCAGCAACACCCATCCGCCTTTTTCTTCTACCCACCCTGAGCGACATGCTTCGCCGCCATCCTTAAGATGGGATAGCGCTTCAGAGAAATTCATGTTATTTACCCTTTTTCGACATACCGCCCTTTTTCATGCAGCTGCCCTTAACCATTTTGGCCATAGGCTTCATGACTGATCCGCCTTTTTTCATGCCGGTTACTTTTTCCCCCATAGCGAGGCGCTTATGTTGGTTAACGAGCTTCGAGCCATCTTGATTATTCTTTGCCATTTTGATTCTCCTTTGTTTGTTAAGGACGCGATGTAAGCCTTAGTCCTCTCTCGCGCCTGAGAGCTTGCAATTTCTTCGAGGTCAATCATGGCTTGCCCTCATTCAAGCTTGCGCCATCCTCTAATTTCGTAGCTCCGCCTGCTGCAATCTTCATCGCGGCAATATGCTGCGCTGAAGTATTGTCATGAATGGTTTTTGCCAGATCGGTTTTAGATTTCAGTTCCTCGGATTGCATTTCTATTTGTGCAGATAATCCAGCTTTCTGTAATTCAAGCTGATAATCCATCTCGGCTTGTTTTGCCTTTTGTTGAGCAAGTAACATTTTATTCTGCGCATCCGATGTAGCTTTCTGCTGCGCAAGAGAAAGCTGCGCATGCGCGATTTGCTGTTTGCCCTGTACGTCCGCCATAGCAACCTGAAGCATCGGGTCTGTTTGTGGCTTAGGAGCCATAGCCTGCAACTGCTTCATAGCCTCGGTAACAAGCGCAGGTATCTTGGAGAATGCAATTTCAGCGGCCTTATCTACGACCGGGCAGGCCTTAGCCAACATGATCGATGAATTAGGATCATTGTCCCACTCCATTTGATCTGGGGACTTACCAGCTGCTTGCGCAGCATCCGCTTTCATCATCTCCTCGTACCAGACCAACATGTGATCCATGAGATGATTAAGGCCGGCCGCAATGAACTTTCCGGATATAATAGGAGATTGCCCAAACATGGGGTTCTTTGCGAAGTCTAATAATACCTGGATATGAGCCTCATGGTTCTGTCCCGCATATGCTTTGACAGGCTTCCCCATCACCATGTTGATATTTTCATCGACGGGATTTAATGGATGCGCCTTGGGTGTTTCTGGCAGGAATTCCTCATAATCAGGAATCTTTGCCATTTCAAAAGCGCGGGCATATAATGCACGAAGATCAAACAGCCCAACAGCCTGTGGCATTGTAGTTGCCGCCTGTTGTACCGATTGCATCACGAACTGGATTTGCGCGAAGCGCTGCGTCTCGCTAAATATATTAGGATCACTTACTGGACGAACATCCATCGATCCTTCAAAATCTTCGCGCGTGATATAATCTTCTGGATCGCTTCCATACATCACCTTGCCGTCTGGTAGGTGGTCACGGTTCAGTCGATGCAATATCTCAAGGCAACGACGCTGGCTATCCTGCAACCTTGCGTGAATAGCAGAAAATACCTTTGCTCCCTGCTCAATTAAAGCAAGCGCAGTCCCAACCGGCATATTATTGGTAGCGTCAGCTATCTTTTCTTCCGCCGTACCAACGACCCCTTGAGCGGCTTGTGTTAAGAAACCCAATAGTTGGAATAACATGGGTGATGGTGGATTAAACGGGATCGCCATGTATATTTTGCGAATGTCATCCTGACCCATCGCATCGACTTCGGTAACTTGTGTGGGAGAAATGGATAACGATGCGCCACCAGGATTACCTTTGAGCTTTAAGCCACCCTGCATGTTGCTGATAAGCGCAGAGTCAAGCAATGCCCGCAATGAGCCAGTCAAGGCATCAGGAAGACCGCCAACGCACTGCAGTAGGCTTATGCCAAATACCCCACGCCAAGGGATAAAAGTAAAGTCAACGATATACTCTATTTCCCTAAAGCGTGTATCCCTCTCGTCCCAATTACGATAAAGCGAAAGCACCTTACGGCTTTCTTCGTCAATAGTGATAAGGTAAGGAACCGCACGACCTTCCGGAGCCTTAGAATCGGTAATTTCGTCATAGACACAACCTTCAAAGATTATCCTCTCGCCGGTTTCTTCGGTGTAATCGTTTTTCTTGCCTTCTATTTTGGCTGTAGCTTTAGCGCTATCCGTAGGATCCATATCCTGCCCATAAGATTGCGGCAGCGATAGATCAAGATATTCTCCGGAGTTTATACGCGCATGATAAGCAAAGTTGCTTAGGCTCATCTTATGAAACTTACGTTGCACATCGAAGAAGTTGCGCGCTTCATAAGGCAATACAATGTCATCAATAGGAATGAATTCTACATTAGGGGCTTCCCGGTTCGCATCCCAGTACAGCTTCATGTATTGAGAACCACCTACGGGCAGCTGCGTAAGCAGGCGCTCTAATTCTGGGCGATAAGAGGGGATTTCCCGGATAAGCTGCCAATTCATGAAAGCGGCCTTACGCTTAGCACGATCCATTTTCTCTTTATTTGGCTTTCCGTCTATTTTGGTTTTAACCGGCCCATTGGGGGGAAACAACTCCTTAATAGCTGATGCCGAGAAATCGATGTAAGCTTCTGCAAGGACAGGATGCGTTACGCGGCTTGCACCCTCAAAGTCTGCGCCACCGGGCGCTGGCTCACCAATGCCGGATTTCTTGATTCCATCAGCCTGCATCTTATCGCGCTCTTTACGCGCATCCATATCCTGATCAATAAGATCAAGATATTTCTGTGCAAGGCCGTCTAACTCGTGTTGAGGAAGCGTTTGTGCTAAATTATCAAACCACTCATCCGAAGATGGCAAATCCTCTCCCGGGAGGAGAATAGTGGTAGTTCCATCGTTATTCTGTATTTCTTCTGGAGCGGGAGGTACGCTGGGAGCGTCAACCTCGACTTGTTCCATATTTCGTAAGCATTAGAGCAAACCTTTTTGGGATTCACTTCAATCAATTGCTACGAAAGCAATATGCCAAGAAGTATGTGCGAAGATTATCACATACCACTAGGGATTGTGTCAATGGATATTTTTAGGAATACCGCTATTGTCAGTAACAGCTAGTTTGCGAAAGATTGCGCATATATGAAGTGGTGCAGTTTATAGGCGGTTGATACGCAGGGTATGAAATGGGGATAGGCGATAAAGATTGACTAATATACAAAAGCGCTGCTATTTGCTGCTGTTGCTGAGTTGCGGATAACCGCTGATTTGATTTGGTGGCAATTTCGGCATATTTAGCATCTGCCATTTGGGTTATATAATCAAATTTCTCCCTGCTTATCTTTCCTTTGGAATAAGCAATAGCTGCATTCTTTCCAACCGCAACCCTTGCATCGACAGCCCACATAATAGGAGAATTTAGCTTTTGATTAGCAACGATGAGGGCGTTATCCTTGCAACCCTCTTTAGCAATAACATTCTCTGGGGTAATCGGCTCCCTCATGCATTCTATTTTTGCATTATGATACCATCTATCAATTTCTATGGATTGATCCGAACAAGCAGAAGCCAAGAACAATATAATCAAAGACAGGTTACGCATCGTGACCACTCCGATATTCAACTCTAGGTAAGTATATACCCCGCCTTATTGCAAATCTCAAATAAAGATTTTCAACTATTATTACCCATAACTCCCCACACTATTCCTATTCCAATAAAGCGGCTGCCTCTCCGGAGCCACCTTCCCACGCAAGAATCCCATTTTATCCAATACTGCTAACGCCTGGACCGTGGCATCCACCCCATCATCATGCGCAACATTAGGAAAATAAAGCATTTGTTCATGCCATTTAGATAGCCAATTCATAGGGTACCCCTTGCGCTTTGGATTACGGCTTTCAGGGATCCACAAATAGCCATCACGCACTAAATGACTTACAAGGTTGGCTCTTGCGGTTTTATCAAGCTTTCCTGGGTCATAAGGATAAACCGCTATACCGGCATTGCGCAGCTCAGGAATAAGCGCTGATCCGCTGGATTTATCCTCAATAATGATGCCATCTATCTCTTTGTCATTCTTGCCAAATTTATTACCGTATTGCCTGATAACCTCATCCCTAAGATCGGGGTAAGCCACCTTTTCCATATAGCAATCCAGCACCATAACTGAATATTTGGAACTTCCTTCGACTGCCTTAAATAGCCCAAGCGCTAATAAGCATGAATCATCGGCAGCAGTTTTTATGGAAAACGCGCCATCCAGGCTAAGAAACACCGCATCAAACATCGGCAATTCTTTATCATGCGGCCATAACCTAAACCAATCGGGCTGGAATATAACCGAATCCTCCGCCAATGGATTTTGGAGCATTTGAGAGGCAATAATGGCCGGTGACATATCTTGGAGCTTTAATTCCCATTCCTCTTCAGAAAACAGCACAGGAACGCCATCTACACGTCCATTATTGGTCGCAGGGTAGACCCGCGCCTTAACTACGCCGCGCTTAATATATTCCTCGTAAGCATCACCAAGCTTATAGCGTGTGCCAATCATGCGCCTTACGCCCCCGATTCTTCCTAAATTATTAGACATATCAAGCGCATCAATAACCTTATGCATCTGATCTGGCGTACTAACGGATGCGGGAACCACCACGTCATCATAAATGCGCTTATGGAAATGCCGCCCCGTTGGCATAGAATCCACAAGCCCATGCGCTTCTATAGTAGACTCTGGAGGATTGGTTTTCCTTCTTACAACAATGCCTTCATCTTCGCTCCATTTTGGGCTTTCTTCCTGGGGATTTTTATAAAGCACGTCAGGAAAGCAGCCCTTTAAAAGCTCATTGCTTTCAAACTCGCGCTTAATCACGCGGAGGAATGATTTAGCTATTGGCCGCGTATGGGAAAATATGCCAAAAGTAAGCTCAGGATCGCGCAGAATATCCTGTATAGTCAAAGCAATTGTAATTACTGTAGATTTTCCATGCTCGCGCGCCCAAAGGTCTAAATATCCGTCTGGCTCAAATTGCACTTCTCTGCAGCGCTCAAACCACCAGTCATTATCGACAAATGGCCTATTCAGGCCGTATCGGAGCAGGAAGTAAAGATCGATCAGGCACATCTCCCTGAATCGCATCACCGCTTCTTCTGGCGGTAACGTCCTTAATGAGTCCGAAAAGTCCTGACAAATCTGCCGAGATATGCACAATTGATCCCGTGTTATTGACCTCCACATGCTGATTGTCTCTCCATTTGCCGCCTTGACGATTACGCAACCACAATGAAATCGCTTGAGTATCAGGAGGAGCAGCGCGCTTTACGGGGACAGTAACAACCCTTTCCTCTTCTTCTGGCTTTCCATTTTCGTTGTACCACTTCTTTTTTACCTTAAATGCCTGCTCTTCAAACCACTCAGCGCCACGAGCCTTATCGTATAATTTGTGCGCCACATTATAGTCTGCTTTTATCTTACCCTCTTGTATGGACACGGAAAATTCAGGATATTTATCTTTCCACTCATTTACTGTATCCTCACAAACTTCAAAAAAATCAGCAAGTTCCTTATCAGTTGCACCAAGCAACGATAGCTTAAAGGCCTGCTCTGTAAATTCAGGTTTATATTTAGTGGGGCGTCCTACAGGATTTGGCTGATTTATAGCGGTATTTCCCATCACTCAACTCCTCAACCACATCTTCAAATATCTAATCCGCATCCTGTCGAAATACGCCTTGGCGCTTTCTCTTGTCCAACTCCCAGCAGATATGCCCTGCAATAGGGCTAATTCGCCTCTAGAATGTTGTATGGCATGTTCGGTGTGGGTAAGCGGCACACAAGCATACTCCGCTTTAAAACCCATCCCTGAGGCTCCAGCACGTCTTACATGGGCAGCTTCGCATCTATCGCCTATTTCCGTATAATCGTATCTTCCGCTTATACATGATGGTTGACGTTGAATCCATTTTCGGTATGCGGCATCGGAATCTTTCTTTCTGGCCTGGATGAGAAGCTCAATGATTTTCATATCTCCTCCATGAAAACGCCTTTAGGGTTTATTTGCAGGCGAGGAGAATTTTCAGAACCAATATTTTTCCATCCCGTGTAGCGAGTTTCCATCATGTCTAGCCACCTAACGCTTCGGCTGGGATCGTCTTCTGGGGACTGAAGGCAGTAAACCTGGTCAAAGGCCAATCGCATGCCCTCCCCTCCCCTTGTATTCCCTTCTTGATTTATCTGTGCCATTACCAGCGACCATACCCCACGCTTCCGGCTATAATCCGCTATCCATTGAGCTACTTCATCAAGGTGCGAAGCATCGCTTTGACCTTTTTGTTTTCCTCCTATTAACTGCCAGTAATCAAGGATAATTCCCTTAACCCCGTGTCGGTCTATAGCCGATGAATAAATATATTTTAGCTCGTCAAATGTTGTGCCTGGAGCATTTTTATAAATAACATTCTTAGGCATTAACCTCGCATACTCAGCTATTTGATTCATGAATTTCGACGTGCGGCCGCGATCATTACGAAAATCACTTGCATAACATCCAACGGCGCGAGCGATAACGCGCTGTTGAATCTCTTCCGGGGACATTTCGCAGCAGATAAAAACATGTTTCACGCCGGACATATTCAGATTGTGGCTTAAAGTGGCGGCTAACGCCGTTTTACCCATTTTCTTGCGCGCCGCTATTCCGTAAGTTTTCCCAGCATAAAAACCACCCTCCATCGCTTCATCAAGAAGCTTCATTCCTGTAGCATCAGGTCGTTTATTGGATTTTAATTCTTCAATAATATTTTCGGTAGCCCTTAGGTTGTCAATAAATTCATCTACCGGCCTTGAATTAAGCACTTCTCCCGCAACATCCGCTAATCTTCTAGCGGCATCAGATGGGTGTAAATCATAGCCCAGAGCGTCATCACATACTTCAAATAATTTTCTTTGCTGCGCCAATTTTATTAAATATGTTTCTTGTTCTTTAGGATAGGGAAATCCATAGGTTGATTGAATTGAAGAAGAAATATATTTTATCGCCCCACCCATTTCCTCAAACGCTTCCGGATTTTTTAGTAAAGGCTTGATGGTAAATGGAGAAATCTGCTTTCCAGAAATAAAAAGCGTTTCCATGGCTTGCCAGATATCGGCATGAGGAGCGCTGTAGAAATGTTCTGGCTGAATATTTCCAAGCTGCGCCATGATTTTGTTATCACACAAAACCCATCCTATCATGGCGTTTTCAATAGTAAAATCATGGGGATATCTATTGCTATCTGCACTCATAACGTAGCTGCCCCCATCCTTATTTCCTTATGTTTTTCATATGATTTTGTAATAATTTGGTACTGCACTTTCCATCGATCGTCATTCAGCCATGCAGCTGCTCCCTTGGCAAATCCGCGCTTAACCTCATCACTATCCAGGTAGGATTTCAGGCCAGCAAAGATCTCATCAGCGGTTGATCGACTAAGCGCTTGCCGGTACGCGGCTTCCGCTTTTTGTTGATTTCCGATGCGTTGCCGAGGGAATAGTTTCCAAAAAACAGAAAACTCCTCCTCGTTTTTTTCTTTTTTAAGATTTTTCTTTTTACTTTCTTCTTCTACTTCTTCTTCTGGTGCGACATTATCCGGAGTCATATCCGTAGCGTGTCCGGACTTTCTTGAATACTCATCACGCAATTCCAATAACTTAGGACAAATGATTCTTAGAATGTTTCCGTTTAGTTCTAATTTTATTCTGCGTTTGTTCTGACAATGTTCTAGGAACGTTTCCAGTTTGTTCCGCTTTCCTTTCAGAAATGACTGCCATTTCGTCCATGAATATTCGGCGTAACATTTGTCAGTTTCATTCATCTGCTTTGCTATTCTTTCTAAAAGCTTCCACCATCTGGCATACCCATCGAGTCCGAAAATTTCCTCCACCTCAGAAATAAATTCGTCATCACTCGCATCGCTCATGTGCCTAAACCATTTCATACCCCATTATTTCCCTTATTTTGTGCTGCCGGTAACTGCGAACGCCTGCTACCGGCAGCCCCTCCTGGACAAGGCGAAGCCGCGCTGCCCATCTCGTATTTGTCGATAATTCTCTGCATGGTGGTATAGGAGATACCGATCTCCTTGGAATATTTTGATAACGTCAATCCCCTTTCGAGCATCTCTGCTCGCCAGAGAGTTACATCTTCAACGGTATATTTGCTGTTCTTGTGGCGTTTATGAGGTGATTGATGACCTGGCTCTATCATGCAATAGCCCTCTGGATGCATGTGAGTGCTGTGCCATTGGTAATCATGTCGGTGGTAAATCTAAGCACCTTCCAACCCATGGTTGATGCTCTATTGTACTTCTCAAGATCAGCCGCGTATCCCTTTGGGCTTGTATGGCGCGATTTCTGCCAAATACCTCCCTCACATTCGATGGCAATGCACCCATATTCTGCGCCAAGCACAAAATCGAATTTCCACCGCCTTTCGGGATCAAAACGAAATTCACGGTGATATTTTATGCCAGCATCACTAAGCTGACGCGCAAGGGATTCCTCACCCTGGCTTTTGGCGCGCGGAGTTTTTATCTTATTTAGCTTTACCCCCGTGGATATTCCTTTGGTGTATGCTTGGTACTCTGCTGCGGTGATGTTCATAAAGCCACCTTCTGGCCGCGCCAGTAATGGTAATTCGGTATCTTTATGGTGATAACCGGGAGCGGAATGTGATCCTTATCTAGGAATTCTTCCAATGATTTGCCTGGCTGCCATAATGCCCAACAAGAAACACAAAGCCTTAAGCGACCATCATTAATTGGGTTGCACTTGGAGCAGTGAGTCATGCAATCTCCATCACGGTATGAGCATCAGGAGAAATGCGTGGATAAGGACTGCCCGGGATAAATTGTTTCTGGTGATGCTGGGATTCTTTGTTTTTAGCAGCGAGCCTCCAGCGTTCCTTGCTCTGGAGGTCGAATAATTCCCTTTCAGAAAATGACTCTTCGTACATAAATCCCCCTCGATAATTTTTTTTACTCCCTATTGCGTCACCGGGGAGTTCGGCGCGGGCTTTTTAGGCATCACACCCAGGGAGCAACCGACCTTGAAGGTTTTACAGAGCCTTCGATCTGTCGCGGGCGGTAGAAATTTCCGGAACTACCGGCGGCGAATCTAAAGCCAGAAACGCCTACCTTTGTGGTTGTTTCTGGCGTATTTTTACGAATTATTTATATTTGATCCATGTTTTCCTCATTGACTGCTTATTGAGATATGGTAAAGAAATCGCCAATGTTAACTTTTTTTATAAAAATAAAGGGAAGCTTTTTGGGCTTCCCTTCTAATTTACCGCAACGGGAGTCGTGGTTATTCATGAATGAAATTCCTTTTTCTTTTTTTCGCCCAGTATTTCTATGGGAGGAGTAAAATCATCTGGTATAACTCCCTCAATTTTCCGCAAAACCTTTGCGGTGGGATTCCATGTCTTCTTGTTAACTTCGCGCGTACAGCCCTCAGGAACCTTAGCAAGTACGGCCAAGCGGAATTTTGCCATCCCATTTTCCTTTAAATAAGCCCTAATTCGAGCAATTGCGTAATCTGTGTGAATCATAGCCTCATAATATCGCATAATAATACGATTAGTCAAGCGCAAATTTCGTATTATCATACAGTCGCAATAAAGACTGATTCAAATAAACTAAGGGTTATGAGGAAAACCCAACTAAAAGAAGAAATTGCTGAGATTCATCGCCGCGCCATCAGAAATGTAATGGCGGAGCATGATCTAAAGGTGGCCCCCTGGTGTTTAAAGGCCGGTATTACAGAGGGCGCTTTGCGGAACTTTCTAAGTGGCGCAGTGGACTCTATGGGTGCAAATACCCTGGAGTTGCTCGCCAGAGCCGCTGGGATCAGCTTGGGTGAGCTGCTTGGGGAAGAGGTGCATTATAAAGCCGATAATAATCTTATGATGCATTGCGTAGATTCAATATTAAAAGCTGCAAAAACAAAAAAAATAAAGTTAACCAGGGCTCAAGAAATGACCTATTCGGTTATGCTCTATAATCATGTAATAGAATACAGAAGGCAGGGAGAAATCGCCTCCCCGAATGAAGCGATGGCAGCATTGATTTTACAAACAGCCAATATTAATTAGATGCGTGAAATAGTTTTATAACAACTTATGGTTGATTTATGGAAAATTTATATGTAGGTTTACTTTTCTTTCCTCTTTTGTGGATATTCAAATGGAAACTGGCAATGACAATTTTCCAAGCGAATCAGCGTTTCTCCTTGAAAAAGCCGAAGAGATTATTTCTAAAAAATGCGATCACGGCAATCCAGCCAATACGGAATGCGGGCTTCTTACCGGAGGTGCTTGTCCATTGTTGCTTAGTGCAATGAGTACCATAAGGACACTAAAAGCATCTTGAATAAGATAAAAGATATAGAGGTATTACGCGCTATAGCGGTTACCTATACGCTGATTGCCCATCGCTATAATTTGTTCTTTTGGGAAGCCCCCTATTCCAATGTATTTGACCACTACTTCAGCTTTCGGGAGGGGGTAGATGTTTTTTTTGTAATATCTGGATTTGTAATAACAAAATCATTATATCCGCTATTAAAAAATGACAAAAATCGTCTTCAGATAATAAAACAATTCTGGATAAAAAGAATTTTCCGGCTGGCTCCTTCCGCCTGGTTCTGGGCATTGATAACATATGCTTTGGGGATGTGTACTCTTTCCCAACTATCAGCAGCATTGCTGAATTTTATGAATGTATATGAATATATCCATAATAGTGCTACCCCAGTTTCACATTACTGGAGCCTATCTTTAGAAGAGCAATTCTATCTGATGATACCGCTCATCTTTCTTCTGCCCTTTACCGCTATGAAGCCTATACTTTTGGGGCTTTGTGTGCTGCAAATATTGCTACACCGACCAGTGGGTGGATCGCTGTGGTTTGTACGATCTGACGCCCTATTGTTGGGCGTTTTAATGGCGCTAACTATGGAAATGAATTGGCGTAAGAAATTAAACCCCATATTCCTAAATAATAAAATCCTTAGCTGGGGCGCACTGATCTTTCTCCTCATGCTTTTGTCTATTGCCGGAGCGCTTAATCAAGGGAGATATATATGGTGCGGCCAAGGCATCGTCACCCTTATAGCTGGATGCTTAGTTTGGGTAGCATCATTTGACAAATCTTATACGATGCCGAATGGATATCTCAAAAACACCTTGGTATGGGTGGGTGCGCGATCTTACGCTATATATTTGGTACATCCTCTCTGCTTTACTTTGATGCCAGCTCAGTGGCGATTCTATGGAATCACACCGGGATTGCACGAATATCTTTATACGGGATACGCCATTATCTTTGTTGGTATTCTCAGCGAACTAAATTATAGGCTTATTGAAACCCCGATTCGCGCTTTTTCAAGCGGAATTTTCATCAAAGAAAGCCACCACATTTAATCTTATTTCAAATATTCAATGATTTATTGTGTAAAAAATAAAACGTATAATAATACGAAATAGCTATTGACAGTATCGTATTATTATGCGATTATGACTCTATAAGCTCAAAACTTATGGAGGCCATTATGTCAAACTACCCCGACAATATGAACTGGGCACGATACGATGCCACTATAGGCTCTGTAGGCACTACGGCAGAGCGTGTATGGGAGATAGAGGCAGAGCAGCTCAATGACATAGCCAAGCGCGCTTATCACGAATTCCCCCTTAATAGCACTCAGCGCCGTCAGATGATCGGTGATGCCATGGATAAGGCGCAATCCCGTATAACTTGCCATGTATCGCTTTCATCAAAGGAAAAGGTCGGTCTTCTTAGATGCTATTACGGGGTGATGGCCGCCGATTCCGCTGACCAATCCCCGCAATCGGTATCTGAGCAGATCGGTGACTGGATGCATATCTTCTATCTCGCTATCGAACGCCAGCAAAGAGAGGGGGTTTTATGAGTGATTTACCCACAGAATACATTGATATGAGCGAAGGCATTACACAGGAAAAAGTGGCGCATTTGTCTTCTTTCCTGACCATACGCTCCATCGATTACCAGCAACAATATGCCCGTGAGGCTGGAAATCCTGAATGGACGGATGAGCAAATTGCCCGAGTCTATGGCTCGGTAGCGGCTGCCGCTTATGCGATCCACAAGATGCACCAGGCAAGACTGTCATCTGCAGCGCAGGAGAAACCTCATGAAGCATGATATCATAGATAAACTCATGTTCCTGACGCTTGTTCTAGCAATGATAGCCATCGTTTACGACGCATTACACAAGCTGGGGGTCATATGAATAACCGCAGAAACAAAATAGACAGGGAAAACCTGATTATTTCAGTTATCGCCGGGGGCATGTATGTGACAGCGGTAGGAACCCTGTGTGTATGGGTGGAGCTTATAAAAGGAATTGCCTTATGACGCGCACCATGCTCATTGCCGCTCTTTTGGTTCTTTGCGCATGCGATTATGCCACCGACAAGCTTGTGGACTGGCAATTTGCTGAGGTGCGCCCATGAGCATATTTACACCAATATTCAGTCATGGGGATCGGGTGGATGTTTATGACAAGCGAGGAACGGAAAATGGAAGCGTGGAATTTACCGGCAAGATAGTGGGGAGGATTCGCATGCAGCCAATGCACTATGACGTTGAGCTAGATAGCGAAAGAAAACGAGAAGTGGGAATACCTGAATACAGAATTAGGCATAAAACACAATAAATTTTCAGATGATTAACCATGAGACCCGAAATTGAAAAACTAGCCGATCTTCTGCAAATGCAGCTTTCCCCAAAGGAATTGGATGAGCTGGCGCACGACCTGGAGATAAGGGCAAAGGATGAATACTACAAACAGCACCCAGAGGAAACCAAAAATGCCTGAGGTAAAAACAAAGTTATGGGACTCGGTATTTAAAACCGACCCGGCGCAGACAAAAGCGTTTAGACGCGCTGGCGGCTTCTCTGGGACGGCTATTAAGCCATTATACCTAATCCATAAGGCTACGGAGCTTTGGGGCTCTATAGGCGATGCCTGGGGCGTGGAAACGGCAGAGCATGTGATAAGCGGCAATACCGTCTTTGTTAAGGCTAGGCTTTGGTATCCAGGAAAAGAGGGTAAGGCATGGGTAGAGCATTGGGGCGGTGATGTCCTGCTGAAGGACATTAAGGGGGAATTAAAGCCGAACGACGAAGCATTCAAGATGGCTTTCACCGATGCAACGGGGAAGTGCCTTGTCCAGCTTGGTTTCAGCGCTGATGTGCATATGGGGCTATTCGATGATTCTAAATATCTAGAAGAAAGAAAAACCGAGAGCGCTGCGGCAGCTAATAGACGCTTCGATTCTTTTAAGAATGGCCTCCTTAGTAGCAAAGCCCCATCCGCATACTGGGTATTAAATCAAAGAATCGTGGATGAGTGCCGTGATTTCCCAGAATCAGAACTTGCCATGTCCACCATCCTGATAATCGCCAAAGACGCAGTGAAAAACATCATTATGGGTAGCGATGACCCGGCTGAGGCTTGGGGAGATGAAATGTTTTTAATAAACCAAATCAAGGAATTCCCCGGATTAGATGCTGCCTATAAAGAGCTGGTAGCAGCGGGATCGAAGAGAAAGAATGAATTGCAACAAGAGCGAGATTTTAAGGAGAGAGCATGAATTACAAGGTATCAGCAAAACGAAATGGCAAATGGTGGACGTTTGGCTCCATCAAAAAGAACCAGTTTGGAAATCTCCAGCTGTCCTTCAAAAATACCCCGGAGCTAAAGGAGTTCGTGGCTAATGGCGGAGAATGGCTGAATCTTTCCCTATTTGATACGGATGAGAAGAAGGAAATAGCGCCAGAAGCCCAGCAGCAACTGGATAAATTGAAAAAGTCGGCATTGGATAGCGAGGAGATTCCTTTCTGATGATGAACCCGCACGACATTCACGAGAAGCTGGTGACGCTGGGAGAGGCGTGGGCGGAAGCCCAGGCAGCTGCCGAGTTGCTGGAGGAGAATAAGAAACCTCTACTCTCGCAGCTTTCCACGGAGAGCAATGAATCGTCGTCGTCGGCCAAGGAAATGTTTGCGCTTCGCCACCCTGATTACAAAAGCCACCTGGAAATCATGGTAAGGGCGCGCAAGGGGGCAAACAAGGCAAAGGTAAGATACGACAGTGCAAAGGTGTGGGTGGATTTACTAAGGACTCAGAATGCGAACGAGAGAGCAGCAAACAGGAGCGCCATATGACCAATGTTGTGATGATGCAGCAATTTGACCTATTTGGACATACGCCTAAATTCGCAAATGTACCAAAGCCCTCACCTATGCCTATGCATACGGGTACAGCGATGGTATTAAACAAGCTGAAAGACAAAGGAAATAAGGGTGTTACCTGGGATGATTTCCCGCGCGGATTTGCTCTGCGGTCACGCATAAGCGACCTACGCAAGAAGGGATATCAGATACACACCGAAAACCAGAAACTGCCCGATCTTGGCGGTGGATGCATAAGGGCTAAATATATATTATTACAGGGCTGATGAAAGAATAGGGTAATCAACATGAAAACGCTGGTGCTATTAGTCATATCGGTTTTTATCTGGGTTATTGCAGATTGCATCTTTGATAATCACATCGTGATGGGAACCGCTCCTTGGTGGCGCGAGATATGGATATTTGCGGCTTCTTGGTTTGTCTCAGAAGCATACGAACGCTACAGCAATCGTTAACGGTTTCAGGAGGGATGGTTAATATGAAAATATACAAATACCCGTTGAACATCGATGACGAGCAGGAAGTCTCTATGCCGCTTGGCGCGGAGATATTGACGGTTCAATTGCAGCACGGAAGGCCGCATTTATGGGCGGTCGTTGATGACGAGCAGCCAAATATGTGCGCTCGTAAACTGGTGATAATTGGGACCGGCAACCCAATGCCGGAAGTAGGGCGGTACATCAATACATTTCAATCAGTAAACGGTGGGTTTACGCTTGTTTGGCATGTATTTGAAGCGGCTTAACGAATTAACGGTACAGGAGTGATTATGAAAGCAGAAAACAAATATTCCCTTTCCATCGGAACGAAGCGTTACCGGGTGGACTTCTGTGATGAAGCGGAAGCGATCCGGCTGGCCAGATTAGAGGGATGGAAAGAAGGCGATTCGCTGTTCGATTACATTGATCCAATCGCTAATGATGCCCACCGCGTAGTAGCATTCAAGACTTTCGATGCTGCCAAGGCATACGCAACCAGCGTCGTGTCGCGTGACATTTTCCGTAGCCCTGAGATTGATGAAATCCAACTGCAAGAGCACACCTTTGGCAGTAACACTAGGCTTAGAGAGTGGGAAATTACGCGCTCATGGATATTCGATCTAGGCGAAAAACTGATTGAACGATTTGCGGCATAAGCCAAGGAGGCATCGTGAATAACTCAATAATTAACAGATTGCGCCAGGAAGCATCAGCAACAGAAGAACTGCATCCCGGAGACAGCGAGATTATGGTGATGCGGGAAGCGGCGGCTCAAATTGAAAGGTTGAATGAGATTCTGAACAGGCCGTTTCACGGCGGATCGCGGGTTACTAATTGCGTACTGCACATGGGCAGCGATTGGCATGACAGGCCAAAGACCTGCGAAAATTGCCGGACGGATATGGCGAATACCCTGAACTACGCCATTCGCGTCAATGAGTTTCTTAATCAAGTGGTTGACGATGCCAAGGCATTAGCAACGATGTAAATGATGAAGCGTGATATGACAAAGAATACTTGCCAGAAAAGAGTTTGGGACCGATTCAACTCGTACACCTGCGGAAAGACCGCCAAGGTCGAAAGCAATGGCCAGTGGTTCTGCGGCATCCATTCCCCCGAAGCGGACGCCAAGCGCAAGGCAAAGTCCGCTGCCAAGTCAGCCGAATGGAATAGGCAATGGAGGGAGAAAGAACAAGCGGCCAAGTTGACGGCATTCAAACTTGAGTGCTTCGATGATATGCTACTGGAGCTCCGAGCCATAGGCCATCAGACGACAATAACTACTGGACATTTCAACCGACTGCAAAGACTGATCGAGAGGATTGACCACGCCTGTACGAGGGAATCGGAGTAGTGCATGAAGATATTGGATTTGTTCTCAGGAATCGGCGGATTCAGCCTTGGCTTGGAAAAGACCGGGATGCAAACAGTTGCTTTCTGCGAAATCAATCCTTTCTGCCAGAAGGTATTGCGTAAATGGTGGCCAAATATTCCGATTTTCCAGGACATATTGACGTTATTTGCGGGGGATTCCCCTGCCAAGATATTAGCGTCGGCGGGAAACGCACCGGAATATCCGGGAGCCGTTCAAGCCTCTGGCGGTATATGCTACGAGCCATTCGCGTGGTACGACCAAAGTACGCAATCGTGGAAAACGTGGCAGCGTTGCTTGATAACGGGATGGGAAGAGTTTGTGGGGACCTGGCCGAGGTCGGGTATGACACGGAATGGCATTGCATACCGGCTTCCTACGTTGGTGCATTTCACCAAAGGGACAGGGTATGGATCATCTGCTACCCCAACGGCCGTGATGCCGGTCTGTGCAGAGCCCCCATCATACAGGACATTAGCGAGTGGAAGGCCAAGGAAGTGGGCAAAGACTGGATCGGACAGCTCGATGAACTGGGCGCAGGAAATGTTGCACAACGGGCTGATTCCTACGCCGGAGCTTTGCGAGTTCTGGATGGGATTCCCAATAGGTCACACCGACTTAAAGCACTGGGAAATTCCCTCTACCCAAGAATCCCGGAGATTATTGGAAGTCACATTATGCAACTAGAAACGACAAAGGGTTGAGTTATGACAATATTAGATGAAACATATAAAGCCGACATCACCGGACGTGAAGGCTTCTGGCTTTGGGTAATGCGTAAGAATGCTTCCGACAAACGCAGGGAAATTCGGCACACTTGGAACATTGGCAAGTTATCTATCCAATACCATTGGCGCTCAAGCAAAAATTCATGGGGGCGTTTTGGTGGAGGCTGGAACTGGAAATTTGGTTTTCAGGCTGGTGGTAAAACGTTGATTTTGGAACTGCTGGTATTTTCGCTGAGGTTTTCTTATGCTGATTAATGACCTGATAGATGAGCGCACCGATAAAATGGCGGTGCATTACTCCAGCAAAACGGATGTGTGGGAGACGCCGCAGGATCTTTTTGACCGCCTGCACGCTATCCACAACTTTACGCTGGACGTATGCGCCCTTCCCGAAAACGCGAAGTGCGAGAAGTACTTCACCCCTGAAATGAATGGGCTTTCCTACCCGTGGCGCGGGGTGTGCTGGATGAATCCGCCCTATGGCCGTGAAATCGGCAAGTGGGTGAAGAAAGCGTGGGAATCTTCCCTATTGGATTGGCAGGAGCCTGGCGCGAAAGTGGTGTGCCTTTTGCCTGCGCGCACCGATACAGCATGGTGGCACGATTACGTTGTTCCCCACGGCAGCGTGGAGTTTCTACGCGGGCGGTTAAAGTTCAGTGGCAACAAGTGGAACGCGCCATTCCCTAACGCAATCGTCATTTTCGGAGGCGATAAATGAACACGAACACCGGCACAGACGCATACGCTCAGGCAAAGTGCATTACCTGTGGAAACGTGGTGCATGCTGAGCTTTGGCTATCCAGCCTTGGCAAGTATAAGGTCGAAACCGCACCGCACGATTCCCGGCACAAAATACGTATAACCCTCTCATATTCGGAGCCCCGATAATGACCCAACCAGATACGAGCATCAGCACACTGCCCAAAGTCCTTATTTGGAGCAACGAGCATAAAGCATGGTGGCGTGCCAATTCGCAAGGATACGACAACAACCTAGCAGGTGCTGGCCTTTACGAGCTTGCAGAAGCCGAAGAAATCGTCGCCGGGTGCAGCGGAAGAAACGAGCAGATAGTTACCTTGGAAAAGGCCTTTACCGCACTTCAGAAGCAGGCCTGGGAGGCCGACAAGGCTATATGCGCCGCTTGGAACCACCTCGACAAAATGGAGCCGATCTTTGCCGCAACCAACGTATTGAGTCGCACATGAGCAACGATTCGCTGATACGGTGCTGCCTCTGCGGCAATGAAGGCCATGAGAAGGACGGCTGCCCGCACTTCGGTTACGCCACGAGTGCAGACCTATTTGAAGCCTTCGGAACTAGCAAACCAGAGGCGGAGAAAGCGGAACGTGGCCTTAATGCGGTAATCCGACGCATAAATATAAGGGAAAACAATAGATGACCACCAATCCGCCAAGCTATATACCTTTAACGCATGGGGCGTTTGCCATAGTTGACGCAGGTGATTACGCCTTCCTTATGGAATGGGATTGGTATCTGAAGCGCTCTAGGCGTGGCAAACTGTATGCGGCCAGAAGCGTTAACAACAAGCTGCGTAAGGGGATCATCACAATGCATGGCGTGCTGTTGCCAACCCCCGATGGCATGGAGCCTGATCACATAAATGGCGATGGCCTCGATAATCGGCGAGGCAATCTTCGCGCAGCAACTCACCAACAAAACATGTGGAATCGCGGGTCGCAAATTGGATCAAGCAGCAAATACAAGGGCGTGTCGCTGTTCAGGCCTAGAGGTTACTACAAAGCAACAATCATGAAGGATGGGCTCATTAGACACCTAGGATATTTCTGGGACGAAGAAGAAGCCGCGATCACCTACAATCGAGCCGCAAAAGAGCTATTCGGCGAGTTTGCCAGACTAAATCAAGTGGAGGACAGGGAATGCCTAACGAAAATACCGACCAATCGCAAATCTACAACAGCTCTTTAATAGATAAGCTGCTTACCCAAAGCCATACGGACTTGGACGGGCAGCAGGTCATCACGGTCAATAATGCAGCTTCTATTGCTTGCCAACACTATACCCAAACCAATGTCGATTGCGAATCGCTGGTGGAGAAGCTGAAAGCCATGAAATATCATGATGGCGGCCATTCCGACTACGATGATACAGTTGAAGAATGCATTGCCGCCGTTAATAAGCACTTCGCCGATTCGTCTATTGATAAATCAGTTACGGGGGAAGTGCCTAGTGGCAACGCTAAGCCGTGCGTACGGAAGGGTGCGATTCCCGATACTTCCCCCACCACCGATAACAAGGATGAGCAGCCTCCCATATGCAATCGACATGTCGCTCCCGGGTGTGCAAAATTCAAGGATTGCTGCGACCGTGGCTATTGCCGATTTGATGTTGCCTCTATTCTTGAGTGCATTTCCAAAGATTGTACTTATGGAAGTGGGACTCGAAACAGAGAAAGAGCGAAGCAAGCATTGTCCCTGTTCCGAGACAAAGGATGTGGGTATTCAGTTATGGGAGAGGAAAAGGCAGTGAAAAGCAGTAAGGATCAAGCAAACCTTGGGATTGCTCCTGAAGCCGCTGATTTAGAGCCAAGGTGCGATCAGCCCTCTCCCGCCAGAAGTGAGATTAGCTATAACGAGGAAGAGTTAGGCTCTGTAGCAGAGTCAATTATTGACCTATGCCAGCTTCATATTAGTAGCGGGAAAACGCCATTACGCACAAAGCTGTGCCGAGTGCTGCGCCCCTATTTTGCAGAACAGAAGCCCGCACCAGCAACCGAGAGTTCGGATAACGACTACTGGGACAAAATAGACGAGGTTCTTCACGAGGCCAGCAGATTACTTGATTATTTCGCGAATGGGAAAACTCTCTTTGTCGGCTCCGGTACACCCGTTGGATGCCTTGAAAGACTAAATCACGCAATGAATCTCGTGGAACACATGCGTAAACCCAAGCCGGTGTCCGTATCGATAGAAGCCGGAGAGCAGGCCATAGCTGGGTATCTGCCAAAGGGCAGCCCATTCGCCTATCCGACAGATTTAATGGCCAAAGCCTGCGCAGAAGCATGGGGGTTAGAGATACAGAATGATTGATCGGAAAACAAAAGAGAGCATTGCCCAAGCCATCTATTATCACATGTTTCCGGATCGCCCAGGAACTTTCCGCGATGATAAATGGCTGGCTGATAAGTACCTCGATTGCGCAGGCTGCGCCATAGAAGCCTACGAAGCCGCCAAAGCAGCGGAAGCCGAACAGCCGAAATGCCAGTATTGCGGGCTTGCCCTGAATAACGGGAAATGCCTGTATAAAACGCATAACAATGAACAGCCGGTTGAGGAACCAAATTACCGTGAAATGTACGTTAACCTATTGACCGAGTATCACAAGGTCATCTGTGAAACCAAGCGGGAAATCTGTGATGAATGCGAAGGAACTGGGCGAATAATGACCGAATCCATTCAGTGCTTTAAGTGCCATCCGGTAGATGATGAATCGAGGAAGTCATGATCTGTCATATCTGCCACGGTAGCGGTTGCCTGCTTTTCATTAAGTTCTGGGAATGGTGGCCTTGTCCCTGTTGTGGAGGAGCGGGCGTAAGCATACAGCATGGCCCTGCTCGAATTGGCCCCGGTGTGCGACGGAGGCGGGGATGAGCATAGTAATAGCGTGGCACTGGTGGATGGCTCCCGTATTTTGCCTCATATGCAGCGGCTACTTTATGCACCAAGCGGCAAATGACTTTCACGACTTTGGATCGGGATTGATGGTGCTTGGCTGCTGGCTTGCCGCGTTGGCGATGGTTGTGGGGCATTATCTATGAACAACGAAGTAGAAGTCAAACCCACGGAGGGGAAATGAACACGCTTCACGGCATATCGTATGAAAAGAAATACCCCTACGAAAACGGCGATTGCGTAGCCGAAATACCGGGAGGCGGCTTTTCAGTTATAGTTGACGGTGAGTTTCTTCGAGCAAAAGATGGACGCCGACGTAGCTGGGGAAGCCTAAGAAAAGCATATTGGTGGCTTACAGACGCCCGGTATAAGTCAACCCTATCTAAAGGCGGTAATTGAATATGGAAATAAAAGTATTCGACATTGGGATAATGCAGAATTTCGCGTGGCTCGTAATTGGCGACGACAAGAACAAAACCACATTGCAGGTTCCACCTGAGCAATTAGAGAAGCTAGCCAATGATATAATTGTGGTGCTCAAGAAGTACGCGAGAGCAAAGCGAGAAATATATGGGGCGATGGGAAAAGAATTAACCCTATCAAACGATCAAACTACGCCAGTTAGTTCGGTGACGGAGAAAGATGCGAACAAACAACCTAGCGATGGTCAACCATGATTCACCCCCAAGTTGCATTGCTAGTTCTGATCGGATTCTTGTGCTGGTTATTCCATTCAGCGTGGCCGTTATTGCTTTTGTTTTTTCTATGACCACTGATCCAGGAGATGCGAAATGAAGATATACAACACAA
>Ga0247664_1000093_pt1 | contig 21981 bp, 15 predicted proteins | sample CNK05_metaG_FD_182715 | JGI IMG/M metagenome (GOLD analysis project Ga0247664, IMG submission 182715) | Soil microbial communities from Purdue University Martell Research Forest, Indiana, United States - CNK05 | ecosystem: Environmental > Terrestrial > Soil > Temperate forest > Bulk soil...
ACGGAACGAAAGGCCGTGGGAAAGGACGTTGTCCCAGATGAATCCCGAGGAAGAGTAGGTCAGCGCATCATCGCCAAACGTGTAACTCCGGCTGAATCCGCCAAACGCCTTTTCCAGATGGTCGGTGACATTGCCTTCGGTCGACCAGGAATGCCCATCCGCCGAGTTCACCCCGTTGCAGTAAAAGTTGTCCAGCAGAACGTAACGCTCCGCCAGCGCGTGGTGATTAGGAGTGACGAAGCGTGGGAAGACACAGAGGTTAGAGGCGCCGTTGCCTTGTGGAAGATCCCCAAGCACCTGGTCATAGGTTTTGTTTTCTTTGATGACATAAACAACATGCTGGAAAACGGAGGGCTCTCCGGGGCGTGCCGGCACGGGCACCGGCGGGGCGGGGCCGTTCACCCGCTCCAGAGCGCGCAGCATTTCGGGCACACGTCCATCTTCGTGGACCCAGGCGGTGTATTTGCTTAAGAGTTCGGCGCCTGGGAATGGAATCCGGTTGACGGTGCCCAGAGCGCGGTTGGCATCCCAAGCGGTGGTGTTGGGAGCGCCATTGCGTGTTCCCAAACCCTTCACATTGGCCACGTAGATATAATCGCGATCGACCACCACGGCGCCTGGATACCAGTCGGTGGGGATAAATCCTTGGACCACGCTGGTGGCGTGCTGGGCGTTGGGTAGTTCGATCAGTGCCACGGCGTTGTTCCCGGCGTTCGCCACGACCAAGGTCTTGGCATCCGTCGTCAGCGCGAGGGCGTTGGCGGCGCTGCCGAAGGGCAGCGTGGCATCAGGCCGAACCAAAATCGTCTCGCGCACCGTCGCCGTGGCGGTCTCAATGACCGTGATCGTGTCGGAATTGGCGTTTGCCACGTAGAGGGTGCCGCCATCCGGACTCAGCTCCAAATCGGCCGGATGCAATCCGGTTGGAACCAAGGCGGTCTGCACATTCTGCACTAGGTCCACGATTGATACCGCGCCGCTGGCGCCGATCCCGCGCCCGTCCACCACCACCTGCGTGCCGGCGGAATCAGCCGTGGTTTCGCCGGGCGCAGGACGGCGTCCGCCCCAGTCCGACACGTAAGCCACGGTTTCGTCCGGAGACAACACCACATCAAACGGCGCAATGCCCACGTTGATTTGGCGCAGCACGGCGCCTGTTGGTAGATTCACCACCGCCAAGGTGTTGAGGCGCGAAAGACAAACGTAAGCGCGGGTTCGGTCGGACGACACAGCCACGCCGCACGGATAGGAACTGCCAGGCATGCCTACCGTGCGTGACCAAACCAAGGCGCCGTTGGTCGCGCCAATCGTCGCCTCGTAAAGTTCCTGGCCGGCTCCAGTCACATAAAGACGAGTTCCATCGCGGGTGACGGTAATCCCGTGCATCGAAGCGCCGCTGCCGGGGAATCCCAACTGCTGAACCAGCTTCCAAGCTTTGGCATCGATGACCACGACCCCATCGTTTCTTTTCACGTAGAGCCGTTGCCCGCCCGGTCCCGCTGCCAGATCCACGGGACGCCCGCTGAACGGAAGCGAGTCCCCGATGGTTCGAATCAATTGCGCGGTGGGCAACGCGCTCTCTCCGCCAGGCTGCAGACCAACCCGCAACGGAGGAGGCACACTTTTGACACGATAAAAAGCCCCGCCCCCATCCAGGCTCACGGTGAAGATCCGGTTTGAGGTCGGCATGCCGGCATCCTGCCAATCGCTCAAGGCCAGACTGCTCGCCTTTTGGATCCGGAACAGTCCGCCGCCGCCAGACCAGCGCAGGGTGAGGGAGCCGGTTGCCTGCTCCAGCGAGGAGACGCGCACCACCGCGTCGCCAGGCGGAAGACCGCTTGCGACCGGTCCGCCCAACGCCGCGAAGGCCGTGTCGGGCCACCAACCGTTGACGAATTGGATGCTGTTGACGAAGCCAGCTGGACTGGAACCGTCGCCGCCAGCAAACAGCACCCCGGTCGGGCCGAGCGCATAGCGTCCGTCCACGCCTTCTTCAAGTTCCTGGGTGGCGACCTTGAGGCCGTCGAGATAGGTGGTGAGCCGTTGCGCGGGCGGAGCTGCCAGATCGACGGCCAAGCCAACTCGATACCAACGGTTCGGCTCCAACGAAGCGTGGAACTGATGGTTGGCGCCGATCCCATTCGGGTCAGGCAACGCGGCGGCGGCGCCCACCAGAAAATCCGCTTCGTTACCGGAGTGATTGAACGGATCGGTTTGCCACAGGGCGCGCCAATGGCCGCTGCTCTCGGACGGATACATCACATCCATGAGCAATGTGTATTGATTGACCAAACGCCCGCCGGCATTGGGACGGGCTCCATGACGCATGAGCAGGCCGTGATCGACCACGTTGCTGCCGAAATGCAGCACCTGCGCCGGTTGACCGCCAAGGGTCAGCTCGGTAAACGCCGCCGGACGCAACGTGCCATCGCGAGATTCGACGTCAGAACCAGCCGTGGCGCGCAGGTCGCCGGCGTCAAAATCCCATTGCCCTGTGACCGCTGGCACATACACGGTCAAAATTGCGCCGGGACTTTCAACAGCGCCCGCACCGTTGCTGACCACCACGGTATAGGCGCCCGCGCTGGGGCCGGCAGCTGCGGTCACCGGCAGTGTCGCATTAGTGGCTCCGGGAATGTTCGTTCCGTTCAACCGCCACTGAAAGGTCAATGGTGGCTCACCGCTGGCGGCCACCTCGAACGTGGCGAATGCGCCTGCGCTGACATTCACGCTTTTCGGCGCGGCGCTGATGACGGGCGCCGTGGGCGTAATGCTGTAGAGTCCGAAATCGTCGATGCCGAAGTACCAGCTATCGGTGCCGGCATGGGCAAACCGGAAACGGACGGTGGCCTGATTATCCGCGGCGGGCAAACGAAAGAGCTCGACTCGTTTGGATTCAACTGGGTCGTCATTGATGCGCGCGCTGATGAAGGGAGCTAAAGCCTGGCTGATGGGCGCGGCTATGAATGCGCCATAATAGCCTCCCTGCACGGCTCCCGAACCCGGATCCACATAAGTGGCGACGTCCGGATAACGATTCGTCAAAGTCCGGATGGCATCAACCACACCGCCGCTGGTGATGACGTCGGGCGTGTCCAGCATGTAAACGATCGGCAGCCAGTTCGCGCCACCGTCCACCGAGTATTCGACCGCGCCGAAGTTATCCTGATTCTGTTCCCACAGGCTGTGGTACGACAGGTGGATGTTGGTTTTGCCGGTTAAATCAAAATCACCGGACCATAAATATTGGACCTGACTGCCTTCGCGATACCCCGAGTTGGCCATGAGAAAGCGGCCCTCCGCCAGATTCGTCACCACCTGCCCATTCACAACGTTGTCTGCGTTGAAAGAGAGGACCCGGGAATAATCGGTCGGGGTATGACTCGAGTAGGCCAGGAAGTTCGAGGTGAAACGACTGCGGTCAACGACCACCCACCCGGCATACGACGCGGAGGCCAGGTCTTGCAGATCAAAAATAGTCTCCGGGAGCGTGGAATAATTGGTCTGCGTCCAGCCGGCCGGCAGACTTCCTTCCGGCACGGCATTGAAGTTTTCGAGGTAAATCGGGACGGGCAAGGAGATGGCAGCCGCCCGCGCTGGCGTCACCCCCAGAGCCAGCACCCAACCCAGGAGCAGGCTGAGGGTGATGCGTTTCATGCGGAACACTTCAGTCCATGCGTTCGATGAACGCCGCGGACCGGAGCAAGCATACTCCGATTGGGATTGGAACAAAGTGGATTTTCTCTTTGTTTCCGCGCGCGCACTACGGTTGACTTCGGTGTTGTCATTGAACCATGCGCCCGAGTTCGAAGCCGGACTTTCGTAAAACCGCGGACACCTTCCGCGCGGGCGCGAAGACATTGGCGCAACCCTACTTCGTGGCCCCGTCGGTATTTGCCCAGGAACAGGAACGGATCTTCTCCAGGCGCTGGCTCTGCGTCGGCCATCAGAGTCAGCTCCCCAATGCCGGGGATTATTTCCTGCAAGACGTGGCGGGCGAAAGCCTGATCGTGCTGCGCGATCAGCACCACGAGGTGCGGGCTTTTTATAATGTCTGCCGCCACCGCGGCACCCGGATGTGCGAGCAGACCCGCGGCCATTTCCAAACGGTTCAATGCCCGTATCACGCCTGGACCTATCAGCTCGACGGCCGTTTGGCCGGCGCACCGCACATGGATGAGGTTGCGGAATTCGACAAGGCGGCGCATTCGCTGGTCCCAGTAGCGCTGGGAATATGGGAAGGGCTCCTCTTCGTAAACCTGTCTGACCAAGCCACGCCGTTGCAGAAGTCATTCGAGCCCTTGGCTGGCAAGTTCACGGAATGGAACCTGCCCAGACTTCGTTCCGCCCGGCGGATTGAATACGACGTGCGCGCGAATTGGAAGCTGGTCTGCCAGAATTATTCCGAGTGTTATCATTGCCCGCTGGTCCACCCCACCCTGGCCAAGTTAAGCCCTTCCGACGCCGCCGAGAACGATCTTTTTGAAGGGCCGTTCCTGGGCGGGCCCATGCCGATCCGCAAAGGCCGCAGCTTGACGATGAGCGGACAGGCCTGTGCCAGGCCGGTCGGGGAGAGGCCGGAGGCCCAGACCGATGCCGATCCACATCGCATCTTCTACTACTCCATTTTCCCCAATCTGCTGCTCAGCCTGCACCCGGATTATGTCATGGTCCATCAGCTCTGGCCGCAGGCTCCCGATCGCGTGAGAATTGTTTGCGATTGGCTGTTTCATCCCGAGGCTTTCGGCCAGCACGATTTCCGCCCGGATGACGCCATCATTTTCTGGGACATGACCAACCGACAGGATTGGCGTGTCTGCGAGTTAAGCCAACAAGGCATTGCTTCCCGCGCCTATCAGCCCGGGCCCTATTCCCCGCGCGAGAGCATCCCCGCCGCCTGGGATCGCGAATATCTGCGCGCGTTGCAGGAATCTCCTCGTTAGAAATAGCGCTCAGCTCTCCACACGCTGGCCGCGGGTGCTGGCGCGCGCAGCCTGGGCCAGCCAATCCTCGTGACCCAGATACCACCGGACGGTTTCACGCAAGCCTTCGGCAAAGTCCACGGCCGGGGACCATCCGACTTCACGCTCGATCTTCGAGATGTCCAGCGCGTAACGGCGATCATGCCCGGGCCGATCCGCCACGCAAGTCATTAGCTTGCGCGAATCCCGAAAGCGGGCTGGGGCAAGCTCGTCCAGCAAATCGCAGAGCGTCTCGACCAGCCGGAGATTGGGCCATTCGTTGCGTCCGCCGATATTGTAGGTCTCGCCCTTCCGCCCGCGTTCCAGCACACACCACAAGGCCTGGGCGTGGTCCAACACATGGATCCAGTCGCGCACCTGCAGACCATCGCCATAAATAGGGATTGGTTGGCGCGCCATCACGCGCTGGATCACCACGGGGATGAGTTTCTCAGGATACTGGTAAGGGCCGTAATTATTGGAGCAATTGGTGATGATGACGGGCAGTCCGTAGGTGCGCCCATACGCGCGCACGAGCATATCCGCGCCGGCTTTGCTGGCGGAGTAAGGCGAATTGGGGGCGTACGGCGACGATTCGGTGAACGGCGATCCGTCAAGGAGACTTCCATAAACTTCGTCCGTGGAAACGTGAACAAACCGAGGGTCAAGCCGAGGTTTCGAGGACGCGTGTGCCGAGGCCAGCCAATGGCCGCGGCATGCCTCCAGCAGATGGAAGGTGCCCAGCACATTCGTCTGCACGAAATCGCCCGGGGCGGCGATGGAACGGTCCACATGCGATTCGGCGGCCAGGTGCAGGACATGCGTGATGTCATGCTCGACGACCACGCGTTGGACCTCGGCCCGGTCGCGCAAGTCGACCTTTTCAAACACGTAGTTGGGATGGTCCACCGCCGCCTCCAGATTCACGAGATTGCCCGCGTAGGTAAGACAGTCGAGATTCACCAGCCGTTGGATGGCGGCACGCGACAGAACCTGCCGGATTAAATTCGAGCCGATAAATCCGGCGCCGCCAGTGACGAGCACGTGCATGGCGGCAGAGTCTCAGGGGTTTGGTGCAATGGCGTCAAGCGACGCGCGCGAAGATAAACCGCCACCAACTGGTGCGAAGGTTCCGCGCGCCGGCCACAGGCCAGTACCAAAAGTTGAAAGCCACGCTGGCCAGAAAGGGTGCTAGGGCAAATACCCCCACCCCGAGCGTGGTCGCTCCGCTCAAGATGATCGTCAGGAGCAGGGTCACCGCGTAGGTGCAGACCATGGGCCAGAGGGAAGGCACGCGGTTTTCCGTCGCCAACAGGAAAGTCCAGAAGCTGACCTGCAGATCAATAAACCCCTGGATGAGAATGAGCGTCAGCCACGGGTGCGGGAGCAGCTGTTTATCGGTGCGGAGCAGGCTCAACAAATAAGGACCGAGCGTCCCTGCCACCACCGCGACGACCACGAAAGTGACCGCCTGCAGCCAAAACCGGGGACGAAGCAGGCGCCGCAACGCATCGTGATCGTGGCGGGCACGCAATTGTCCCACCAAGGGCCATTTGACGGTCACCCAGACGGCCGAAATCCCTTGAATGATGTTGGCCACCTGGATCGACAACCCATAAGCCTGGTAATCGGCCAGATCCAGGAACTCGGTACATAACACCGACAAAAGCAGCGTCGTGAGAAAGCTGCTCAACACTTGCAACCCCACCCGCCAGCTGTTCGGCCAAAGCACTCGCAACACACCCACGATCTCCTGCCAACTCGCCTTCCGTTCCGGCGGAGGGGGAAGCAACCTCAGCGCGGCTCGCCGCGACAAGAAACGCAGCACGAAACTCGACACGAATCCGGCCGCAAAGACGCTCGCCAACCCCGCTCCGGCCAACAACAGCACGCAGGAAAGCACCAGCTTGAGGCCATGGGCAAAAAAACCGATGCGCGCGCTGGCCGGCACCCCATTAACTCCGCGCAGAACCGCAGCCCACCAGCCCGCGTAGATCTCGAATCCGGCATTGGCCACGGCGATGCCCAGGCTGACCCAGCATAAGGTGGGATTGGATGTTTGATCCGCATTCCGCACCACCAGCCACGAGCCGACTGCCCCAAGCCCAACAAACCCCACCGCGGCCAGCGCCGAGTAATACATCTTGGCCGCATGGACAATCCGCCACAAAAGCGCCTCGTTGGGGCGTCCGCCCCCAACCGCGAGATGAACGCCATGCGGCTTGAGTTCAGCCGCGCCCCCCATCGCAAAGCTCAGGCCCCGCTCGATCCCAAACGACAACCCCACATCCAGCAACGGCACGACCACCACCAGGTTGGTCAGCAATTGATAGAAGCCCAGGTCTTGTTTAGTCGGCAGCAACAGAACCAAGAGCGGCAATACCAGCAACCCGAACCCCAATCGGATCGCATTCATGCCCCAGGACCAAATCACGGCTGAACCCATGATCCGTTTCACCAGGTCACTGACACGGGTCGCCCCGTTGTGCGCACCGACTTGTCCGCTCACCCCGCCAAGCTTGGGTGGCCACCCAAGCTGATTCAACCGAAAAGCAGCCAACCAGGCAGGAACTGTGGGCAGGAAAATAACTGGCAGAAAAATGACGCCACGCAGGGACGCACCTGTCGGGCACGCGCCTTATTAATTTTGTGGCGTCCAGCTGCCAGGCCATCTTTCTGCCCCCATCTTTCTGCCCCTGGTTCCGCCGCTAGTGATCAGACCGGGCAGGAACTGTGGGCAGAAAAATAACTGGCAGAAAAATGACACGCAGGACGCACTGTCGGCACGGGCCTTATTAATTTTGTGGCGTCCAGCTGCCAGGCCATTTTTCTGCCCCCATCTTTCTGCCCCCCAAGGCGGGTTCAGTCGAGGACGGCCCGTTCGATCACCTGGCAGACTTCGGTGGATTCCAATCGTTCGCCGGAGAACAGGTCTGGCCGTTCGCTGATCAGGATCGGATAATCGCGCGGGTTGGCCGGACAAGCGCCGTGCGAACCCTTCACCAAGGTGGCATCGAGCGGAATGACATCCATCAGCATGCGAAATCCGAGGCGCTTGCGCAGCAGCCGCCAGGCAATTCTGAATTTGAGAAAGGCCAGCGACGGATCCAAAAACAGTTCAACCGGGTCGTAGCCGGGTTTGCGATGGATATCGACGCAACGCGCGAAGTCAGGTGCCCACCGATCATCGTCCCAGTAATAATAAGTGAACCACGCGTTCTCCTGGCTTAACGCAATCAGGTCGCCCGAACGCCGATGATCCAAGCCGGCCTGCGGCTTGTCCGGGCCGGCCAGCACCCGAGCCACCCCCGGCTGGCGGCTGACCAGGTCACGCACCTGCGTTTCGAGCGATGGATCGTTCAAGTAAATATGAGCGATTTGATGGTCGGCCACGGCAAAGACCCGGCTGGCCCCGGCATCCAGCAATTCCAATCCCAGCTCTTCCTTGACCGTGAGCCAGCCTTGAGCCCGGAACACCCGGTTGAGATGCACGGGCGTGTCGACGGGCGTGATGCCATACTCGGACAACAACAGCACTGCCACATCACGAGCCCGGAAAAAATCCAGCACATCGCCCACGATCGCATCGATCGCGCAGAGATCCTGCGCGATCCGCGGATGAGCTGGCCCAAGTCGCTGGAGGTTATAGTCCAGATGCGGCAGATAAATAAGGCTAAGTCCGGGCTGATGCCGTTCCTCCACCCATTTCGCGGCGTCAGCAATCCAACGGGATGCCGCCTCCGGCCGGCCTTGCGGCGTGTTGATTCCAGCCGCCGGCCCCCAAAAAGCCGGAAACGGAAAGTCGCCGAGGGCTTGCTTGATCTCAGGCCGCAGCGAGAGGGGCCCCGTGTAGATGTCAAAGACCTTGCGGCCATCGGCCGGATAGATCGGCCGGGGTGTGATCGACCAGTCCGCGCTCGAATACATGTTGTACCACCAGAAAAGTTTGGCGCAGGTCAGTCCCGGCTGGCGTTCCCGAAGCTTCTCCCAGACTTTGCGGCCCTGGACCAGGTGGTTGGATTGTTTCCAGAATTGGATTTCGGCCAATTCCCGATCGTACCAGCCATTGGCGATGGCCCCATGCTGGGACGGGGGAGTGCCGGTGAGATAATTCGATTGGGCGGTGCAAGTGACCGCCGGCAGGGCAGGACGGATCAAGGCCGCACGCCCTTTTTTCCGAAACGCGGTGAGCCGGGGTGTGGCCGGGCCCAAAAGAGATTCGGTGAGGCCGACGACGTTGATGACCGCCGTGCGTCGCAGAGGCATGGCCAGGGCCGGTCAGCGTTTGAACATGGCGACCACTCGAGCCTGCACGCGTCGTTGGGCGCGCTCTTCCAACTCGTGGATGGACGCCGCGACGGTGGAGGCATGCATTTCGTGCACTTCGAACCCGTCCCCAATGCCGCGCAACAAGGTGATCGTCAATTCTCCGCCCAGATGTTCACGAAACTCCTCGAGCCCTTGCAGCACGACCAACGATCCGGCGGAATCCACATGCTGCAGTTCGTTGGCGTAGATTTCGAAGCCCAAATCCTCGATTAACCGGAGGATCCGTTCAGCCGCCGGGGCTTCCAGAAAACCCATCCGCCGCGAATAAATCACATCCACGGCGATGCCCACCGCCACCGCCTCGCCATGACGAATCTTGTATTCGGAGATCTGTTCGAGTTTGTGGGCCACCCAATGCCCGAAATCCAGCGGACGCGCCGAGCCCATCTCGAACGGGTCACCGGACGTGGCGATGTGATTGACATGCAATTCCGCGCATCGATAGATCAGGCGCTGCATTGCGTCGGGATCAAATTCGCGCAACTTCACCGCCGCTTGTTCGATCTCTTCAAAAAACGCCAGGTCCCGAATGCAGGCGACCTTGACGGCTTCGATGTAACCGGCCCGTTTGTCTCTAGGCGACAGGGAGGCCAGCAGTTCGTGGTCATTGACCACCGCCCACGGCACGGCAAAGGTGCCGATGAAATTCTTTTTCCCAAACGCGTTCATGCCATTCTTCACCCCCACCCCGGAATCGTCCTGGCTAAGAGTCGTGGTGGGGATGCGCACATGCCGCACGCCCCGATGCGCCGTGGCCGCCGCCAGTCCGACCAGGTCCAGCAGCGCCCCGCCTCCGATCGCGATCACGTAAGAATGGCGATCGATATGATACCGGTCGATCTGGGATTGAATCTCCGAAACGTGAAAGTAGGAGTTCTTCACCCGTTCGCCGCCTTCCAGAATCAGCGGCGGGGCCACCAGCTTCACGGACGAGGCGTGGTTGCGGAACCAAGTCTCGATTTGATGCGCCAACGCGGGCTGGGCCTGATGCAACGATTCATCCACCACCACCAGCACCTTGGGAACGACCGCCCGGCCCCCGGTCAAAACCTGTTTGAGCAACGGATTGCCCAGCCCGAATACATTCTTGGTGAAATGCACCCGATGCTGGAACTGGACGGTCACGGTGCGTTCGATCGCAGACATCGCCCGGGAGTATGCGAAGAACCCGATGGTTCATCGAGACAAAAAGAGCACGGCCGCGAACGCGACTCCCTCCCCGACACGCGCGTTCGAAAGAAGTGAGCCCCTTCGACAAGCTCAGGGCAGGCCTCCTGACCTCGGCTGCTACAAGATGAAGGGGGCCTACCGGCGCACCAGGAGCGGCCCTGGTTCTTGCGGTCATCGCCCTGATGTTTGTGGATGTCAACCAGGTAATGGCTGCGCGCATTTTCGAGCGCCATCTGGAACTCGCTATAGCTGGCGAACCGTTGAGTGGGCTCCTTGGCCATGGCTGTCGTGATGGCGTCGCTGGTGAGTTGACTGATCTCGACCCGGACATCACAGGGGGGCGTCAATGGGGTATGCACGTGGCCGGCGACGACCTGTTCCACTGTCTCAGCTTCGAACGGGACGTGCCCGGTTAACGCATGGTAGAGGGTGCCGCCCAGGCTGTACATATCCGAGTGAAAATCCTCGCCCTGCCGCTGGATTTTTTCCGGAGCGACATAATATGGGGTGCCCCAGACGGCGGCTTCATATTCCTCGTTCTGCTCGGCCTGGCGGGCGAGTCCAAAGTCCACCAGCTTGGGTTCGCCATATTCGTTGAAGAGGATATTGCCGGGTTTGATATCGCGATGGAGCAAGTTGCGTTGCAGAGCGCTCTCCAGGGCGGAGGCTACTTTGATCCCGATATCGAGAACATTGAGTTCCGGCACGACGCCGTCGCGAATAATCCAGCTGTCGAGGCTGCCGTGATCGGCCAGTTCCATGACGATGTAGGGGCTGCCCGCGTGTTCGTCGAAGGAATACACGTGAATGATGCTGGTGTGGTTGAGGGCAGCGGTGGCGCGGGCTTCGCGATAAAAGCTTTCCATGACCTGCTTGTCCTCGACCATCTCGCGCTTGAGCATCTTAATCGCCACCATCCGTTCCAACTTGGAATCGAAGGCCCGATAAACGGTGCCCATCCCTCCGGAGGCGACGACTTCGCGCACTTCGAAGTTCCGGATCACGGTCGGGACGATGACCGGATGCCCGCATTGGCTGCAGTTGATCTGTTCCAAGGGGGGCAAATCGCTGGAAAGCCAATGCTTCTTTTTGCAAGAACCGCATATGGCCAAGCGCAGAGGTTTTCGGTCATGACTCGCTACGTCTGACACAGCCCTGAAGGTAACAGAGGTTGACCACTGGACAAGCCGTGAAGTGGTCGAAAATGCGTCCTTTCCGTTGGATTACCCACAGAGGCCAAAGCCAGGAGGGCGAGGTTGGTTTGGATTTCGTTGCAGCTGAGCTGGCGTGACGCCCGTTACTGGTGCAGGGTGGAACGGCAAAGACTATGCTTAGGGCCGGGCGTGTACTTGGAATACTACGGCCTGAGCGAAGACCCCTTCAGCATCACTCCCAATCCGCGCTTCCTTTATTACGGCGCCAAGCATCGGGAAGCGCTGAACCACATGCTCTACGGCATTCGGGCCCGCAAAGGGTTCGTCCAGATTACCGGTGAAGTCGGCGCGGGGAAAAGCACACTTTGCCGGGCGCTGCTCGGTCTACTGGGCAATAATTGCTCTACGGCCCTGATCTTGAATCCCGTGCTGAGCGCCGACCAGTTGATGCGGGCTATCGCCACCGAGTTCGGCCTGGACGCCCGGGGCTTGGACCGCCTGGAAATCCTCGAAGAGATTAACCTCTTCCTCCTCCATCAGGTGGAGGCAGGACGGGAGTCCGTCCTGGTCATCGACGAAGCCCAGGACCTGACCAACGACCTGCTCGAACAGGTCCGGCTCCTGTCCAATTTGGAGACAGATGATCGGAAGCTGCTCCAGATTGTGTTGATGGGACAACCCGAATTGAGAGACCGGCTAAACGACCCAGCCCTGCGCCAACTCCGCCAGCGAATTACCGTCCGCTACCATCTAAGGCCCTTAAAACGCGCTGAAATACGCCAGTACGTGCAGCATCGCCTGTCCATCTCGGGCGCCAAGGGGCGCCCTCAATTCACCGCTCCGGCACTATGGCGGGTTTATTGCTATAGCCACGGTATACCGCGGCTGGTCAATGCCGTCTGCGACAAATCCCTGTTGGCTGGGTTCGTTCAGCAACGCGGCAGCATCGACTACAGCTTGGTCGGGCGTGCCATCCGCGAGTTGGAAGGGAAAATCGACTTATGAGCTTGATCAACGACGCCCTCAAGCGCGCTACCCAAGCCCGGGCTCCCAAGCCCGACGGCACCAATCTCGACGTCTCCATGCGTGCGGCCGAGTCCCACGGTTCGGTCGGATTGCCGACCTATTTCATGCCTGTGTTGCTGTTTGTGATCACGGGTGCTTGCTTTTTCATCGTGAAAGGCTGGGACCACCGGCGCCAGGCCCTCCTCTACCCTCAACCCGTGAACATCCAGGCCAGGGAAATCCCCCACGCCACCCCGACCCCCGTCCCCGTGGTCGCTGCCCAGGCAACCACCGCAACCGAGCCGCCCGCAGCCGCGCCTGAAAACCGTCGGTTCGTGGTCGAAGAAACACCCGCCCCGACCGAAGAAGCCTTTCGGCTGCAAGGGATCTTCTTCCGACTTAACCGCCCCTCCGCTGTGGTTAATTCCCAGACCGTTTACATCGGTGACACCGTCGGCAGCGGCAAGGTCAAAGCCATCACGCGCGATAGCGTGACTCTCATCGTCGACGGACAAAGCAAGGTCCTGACGATGAGGTAAAAGCAAGCCGCGCACGCCGGTGCGTGGTTGGGGGACGCTGGATCTGTTGTCCTTTCTTTGGGAACCGAACATCTTGTCCCGCTTCCCACCTGCGCCCTCTCCCCATTAAACCCCATTAAGGAGCGAGGGAGTCGCGAGCACCTTGCGAAGTCACCTGCGCGTCGTCAGGTGCAGGCGCAACTAACGAGGCAGGGCCTCAGAGCGGCAAGGCCTCCAAGCCGTTCGATCTTGCAAAGAACCGTCCTTGCCTTGCAGGTCTGAGGCCCTGCCTCTTAGCCCGCGTTCACTGCGGTTGTTCTTGCGCTGAGTTCAGCTCCCGGGTAGACCCGCCGGCACCCGGAACGCGCGGCGCGCTTCCGAGCGCGAGCCGCACACGATCCGGGGCTGGCGGTCCATGAATCTGCTCTCCAAACTCACCTCCTCTCCCTTGCTGGCGCGCGTCGCGCCTTTTGTCGTCTTCATCCTGGTGACGTTTGCCCAAGGCTACGTTGGCCGGACGGGACCGTATTGGCTGTATCTCGCCAAGACATTGCTGGCGGCCTGGATGCTTTGGGCGGTTCGCGGCGTGGTCCCTGAGATGAAATGGGTGTTCAGCTGGGAAGCGTTGGTGGTCGGGACGGCTGTGTTCGTTCTTTGGGTGGGCCTGGACCCTCTTTTGGTGCAGCTCGGCTTTCCGCATTCATACCCAAAGCCGAATCTTTCCGGCTCAGGCGCAGACTGGAACCCGCATGCCACCTTTGGCCAGGGGTCGGCGTTCGCCTGGCTTTTCATCGTCGTGCGCCTGGTCGGCTCCGCTTGTGTCGTCCCGCCATTGGAGGAGGTCTTCTATCGATCCTTCTTTTATCGTTACGTGGCCCGGGTGGATTTCCAATCGGTACCCATCGGCGCCTGGTTTTGGATCCCGTTCTTGGTCACATCGGTGGTCTTCGGCTTCGAACATCGCCATTGGCTGGCTGGCATCCTCTGCGGATTCGCGTACCAAGGGTTGGTTTGTTGGAAAAAACGCCTGGGCGATGCCATCGTCGCACACGGCCTCACTAACCTGCTGCTCGGCCTGTGGGTCCTGCAACGGCGCGCCTGGGAATATTGGTGACTCGCTTACTTGCCCAACCGGAACTCGCCATGAACCTAGCCAGTTACGTGCATTAAGCCCATTGCTCATTGCACATTTCCGGGCCAGGCCGGGAGGTGCGCATGTGCAAACCTCAATAAACACGGCGTCCGCACGTTGTTTTCGTTTTGGCCCATCGTTGGCTTGCCACCTGTTAGCGGTTGAGTGATTGTGCCACAAGACAGCCGATTGAGGCGCACCAAGGACAATGACGACCACAGAGCCACAGCCAAGGCCAGACGCAGACTGATGAGCGCAACATCCAGACAACACAGGCCAGAGGTAACCGTGGTGCGCAAGCCCGCGGTGAAAGCGGGCGGTCTGAAAGTTCTGGTTGGACTCTGCTTAAGCGCGGCGGCCGGGCCGGATCTGAACGCATCCGGGGCCACCGCGGACTGGCCGGCGGCCACCAATGTCACGCGGCGGATTGTGGAACGAGCCCAGCAGGTAGCCCGGGCGGGAAACGCTACTCGCTACTCCTACGACAAGCGCGCGTTGGTCGAAGAACTGGATAGCAACGGACAGGCGGTTAAATCCACGGAGAAATATTACAGCGTCGAACTGATCGGTGGGTTGCCGTTTTCCCGGCTGGTGAGAATCGGCGGCCGCGAGCTTGCCGAGAAGGAACTCGAACGCGAAACCCGGCGCGAAACGGAGTTTCGCGACAAGGTGACTCGGATGAACCTCAGACGCCAAGCCGAGCAAGGGCAGAGTTGGGTCACCCAGGAGCTGGTCGACCGCTTTGAGTTCGTGATCCTTAAACGCGAAACAGTGCGCGGACGTTCCACCCTGGTCCTGAGTTTCGCGCCGAAATCCGCGCCCGCCACCGATGGCAGCATCCAAGACAAGGTGCTGACCCGCCTGGCGGGGACCGTTTGGGTCGACGAACAAGACTACGAAGTAGCCCGCCTGGATGCGAGCCTGCGTGAGGCCATTTCCATGGGCTGGCTCGGTCTGATGGGTTCGCTCAACCATTGCCAGATTACCTTGGACCGCATCCGCATGCCGGATGGTGTGTGGGTGAACGCCAAACAGACGCTCTGGTTCGTGGCCCGGAAACTGTTCGGCTCCCTGCGCTACCGGACCACCGAGGAGTCCAGCCAGTTTCGTCCCCACCGTTCCCAGCCGAAGTAGACCTTCCGGACTGCCAAATCGATCCAAAGGAACACGTCCTTGCGATCGCGCTCGTGCAACATTTTCCCTTCGATCAACACGGTTTCTTCGCACAGTTCCAAACGGGTCATTAGCAGGCATTGAAGTAAGGAGAAGGCCGCAACGCGCGCCGGTTGAAGAATAGCGCGCGCGCCGCGTGAGGAGTGCGCTCCGGCGCCATCTAAACCCACCAGCGACCTCCGCCGGTCTTGCTCCGGGCGGCTGATGTATCGAGGTCTGAACGATGTCGCACCTCCGCAGGGGCCGGCGGGACCTCGCTATCCCCGACTGCCAAACATTGGCGCCGGAAGCGAGCCATTCGAATTATGCCAAGCTTCAAGTATGTAGCCCTGGACTCCCGTGGAAGAGAAACGGCGGGCGTCATGGAAGTAGCGAGCCAAAGCGAAGCGTTGATGCGCCTCAAGGCACTCGGGGTCTTTCCGACCAAAGTTGCCGCCGCCGACAAGCCTCGAAACGCCGGCGCCCGCCCACACCGTCGGGCGCGCCGGGCCGGCAGGACCAAAGGCCTGTTTCGTACCTCCATTCATATCCCGGGTGTGAGCGACCGAGTGAATGCGAAAATCCTCGCGTCGTTTACGCGTCAACTCGCCACGCTGGTTGATGCCGGCATGCCGCTCTTGCGCGGATTGCGTCTGCTGGAAACGCAACAGCGACATCCTGCCCTCAAACGGATCATCGGCGAGATCGGGGGCACCATCGAGGGTGGAGGCACCTTGACCGAGGCGCTCGCCCAGCATCCCAAGGTGTTCAATCATCTTTACCTCAACATGGTCAAAGCCGGCGAGATCGGCGGGATTCTCGAAGTCGTGTTGGCGCGCATCGCCGAGTTCATGGAAAAAGCCCAGAAGATCAGGAGCAAAGTCCGCGCCGCCATGTTCTATCCGTGCGCCGTGCTGGTGGTGGCGGTGATCATCCTGGCGGTGCTGATCATTTGGGTCGTGCCCAGGTTCAAGGAAATCTTCAAGGACTTGGCTCCCAAAAGGGGGCTGCCGGCCTTCACGGAGTTCGTGTTTGATCTCAGCTCGAGCATAGCCCACCACCTGCTCGCCACCTCATTGACCCTGGCGTTGGGAGTCGTGGGGTTTCTTTGGTTCGCCCGCACCCGCTTCGGCCGGCGCCTGATTGATCGGATCAAACTCAGTCTGCCCATTCTGGGTAATGTGATCAGCCAGGTTGCCATCTCCCGGTTCAGCCGGACCCTGGGCACGCTGGTCCACAGTGGGGTTCCCATCCTGCAGGCGCTCACGATCGTGAAAGAAACCGCCGGAAACCTGGTCGTTGCCTCCGCGGTCAGCCAGGTGCACGAGGGCGTCAAGGACGGTGAAACGATCACCGCGCCCCTCGCTGCCTCCGGCGTGTTTCCGCCCATGGTGGTCGGCATGGTCGACGTCGGCGAGCAGACGGGCGCCTTGCCGGAGATGTTGCTGAAGATTGCCGATACCTACGAAGAGGAGGTCGACAATGCGGTCGCGAGCATGACGTCGCTGCTGGAACCGATTATGATCGTGATCCTAGCCCTGGTGGCGGGCAGCATTGTCATCGCCCTTTTCCTGCCCCTCATCTCTATCATCGATGGCTTCGGCGACCCGGACAGCGAGGGCCAAAGTCAGTTGGCCAACGAGTGATCCTCCTTCCAGGGTTCCACGACAAATTGGTCGCGGGCATCAAGACGGACGAAGTGGAGGCGATTAAACCCCTCATTCAGAGAAGGCATTTCCAGTCGGCCGCGGGCGCCGCGAATCGCAAACTCGGAGATGCGCTCACTGACTTCACGACTGGCGTTACGCGCCAGGGCCTCCGACACATTGGATTGAAAGAAATAGCCGTGCACGGCAAAGCGGGCGGTGCGCGCCGGGTTGATGTAACGAGCGCGTTCCTCGCGCGTGAGGTTGGTATGGTCCACCACGAACGCCGTCTCGCCGTTCAGGCAGGCGCTGACCAGCAGCTGTTCGCGATTCTTGCTCTTGAGCATGTCGAAGCTCACGCGGACATGCGTGCGAAAAAGGCGTTCCCGGTAGAAACGCGCTTTGCCGGTGGCGGGAATGCCAATGAAAAGAACGAGTTCCATGTTCGGATTTAGATTGGCGTGAAAACCACCAGTCCCCTATCCATAGGCCCGGGAGTATTCGCGAATCTTTTGGCCTTGGCGAGCGCTGGCTTGGCTTTCTTTCCCAGACGGGCGCATTCGCTCAATGCACCCTTCCCTTTCCTGGACTAGGGAGCACTCCGGCCGGCCACGGACGCGCCCCGCCGCCAGGGAGGAACGGCTCCCCGCTGCAGCACCGAGCGCACAAACATCAGTTCGCCCACGTTCTCCGGCGTTATCAAACCCACCAGCCGTCCCTGCGCATCCTCCACCGGCAACGCCGGGTAATTGCTCTCTTGCATCAGGCGAAAGGCTTGCTCAAAGGGATCGAAGGGATGCACCGCCGGAAGGTTCCGGCGCATCACATCCACGACCGGCGTCGTCATGCCGCTGCGCTGGAGGGCGGCGAACATATCGTTTCTGGTGAGAATCCCCAGCAGGCGTCCGCCGGAGTCTACGACCGGAAACTCGTGCTGCGACGTGCGCAAAAGGGCTTCCACCGCTTCCTCGAGCCGCGCCCCTTCAGCCAGGGTGACAAACTGGGTGACCATGGCCTCCGCGACCGGGAGGCCGGTGGTCATGTCCTTCATTTGCGCCATGGCAGCTTCCTGGGCCGCTCCCATGTAAACAAACAAGGCAATAACGATCAGCAGCCAATTGGGCGACGGGGACCCAAACAATCCAAAAATGCCGAACCCGAAGGCCAACACCTGACCGACCCGGGCCGCCAACCGGGTGGCCCGCCCGTGATCCATCACCAGAGCCAGCCCGGCGCGGAGAACCCGCCCGCCGTCCATTGGAAAAGCCGGGATGAGATTAAACAACACCATCACGACATTAAAGCCCGCGACCTTGGCGGCCAGCGCCGCCTGAGGATGATGCATCTGTTCCAAATCGGAGAAGTGGAATTTGAAACCCGTCACGAGCAAGAGCAGGCCTGCGATCATCACGTTCACGGCCGGCCCGGCGAGCGCCACGATCAGTTCCTGCCAAGGCTGGTCCGGCATGCGCTGCAAGCGGGCGACCCCTCCAATCGGCAGCAACGTGATATCCGGAGTGCGGATGCCGTAGACGCGCGCCGCCAGGACATGACCGAACTCGTGCAGCAGCACGCAACCAAACAGCAGCACGATGAAAAGGATCCCTTGGATGGCCGCCGCAGCGCCGCCCTCTTGATAGTACCCAATGCCAATCCAGGCCAGGAAAAGCAGAAAGGTGAAATGAATCCGGACCTCAGTCCCGGCCACCCGCGCAACCTTAATGGACCATTGCATAAGCTAAGAGACATGCGGCATCGCGGGGGGCTCGCCGAGCCGCGCTCCGTGTCCGCGGGATAAACCAGCGCCTACTCATTCGCCACCGTTCCTTGGGCGTTTCTGGGGCTTGGCCTCGAAGACCAGCTCGCCTTTCTTGAAATCCACCGTCACCAGGCTGTGATCGGTGATCTCGCCCGCCAGCAACTTGCGGGCAAGCGCGGTCTCGAGCTGCCGCTGCAGGAACCGCTTCAAAGGCCGGGCGCCATACACCGGGTCGTACCCTTCCCGGGCGATGTGTTCGCGCGCAGGTTCGGTCAGTTCCAGGTCGATGTGACGTTCCGCCAGTCGCCGGCGCAACAAGCCCAGCAGCAGGTCCACGATCTTCTTAATCTCCGCCAGCGTGAGCGGCTTGAACAACACGACTTCATCGACTCGATTCAGGAATTCCGGACGGAAATGCGTCCGCAACTCGTTCATCACCTTTTTGCGCACGTCTTCGGCGATCTCTCCGGTTTCACTGGCATTTTCCAGCAGATAAGGGCTACCGATGTTGGAGGTCATGATGATGAGGGTGTTCTTGAAATCCACCGTGCGCCCCTGGCTGTCGGTGAGCCGTCCGTCATCCAGGATCTGGAGGAAGACATTAAACACGTCGTGATGCGCTTTCTCGATCTCATCGAAGAGCACCACGCTGTAGGGTTTGCGCCGCACCGCTTCGGTGAGTTGACCGCCTTCCTCGTAACCGACATAACCCGGCGGCGCCCCAATCAAACGCGCCACCGCGTGCTTCTCCATGTATTCGCTCATGTCGATGCGCACGATATTGTCTTCGCTGTCGAACAAGCTCTCGGCCAGGGCACGGGCCAGCTCCGTTTTGCCGACGCCGGTCGGCCCCAAGAAGACAAACGAACCGATCGGCCGCTTGGGATCCTTGAGACCCGAGCGGGCCCGGATCACGGCGTCCGACACCGCTTGAACCGCTTCGTCCTGGCCGATCACACGCTGGTGCAGGATTTGATCCAGGCGCAGGAGTTTTTCTTTTTCGCCTTCGAGGAGGCGGGAGACGGGCACGCCTGTCCAGCGTGAGACCACCTCGGCGATTTCGTCCGCGGTGACCTCCTCCTGGAGCAGGCGCAGGCCGCCTTTGGCTGGATGCATCTTGGCTTCGGCGGTCTTCAGTTCTTTTTCGAGCTGCGGCAGGCGGCCATATTGAAGTTCGGCGACGCGCCCGAGTTCGCCTTGGCGTTGGGCGACCTCGATTTCGTGGCGAACCTTCTCCACTTGTTCGCGCAAGTGTTGGGCCGCTTCGATGGCCTGCTTCTCGCCTTCCCACTGGGCTTTGAGGGAATCGCGATCGCTTTTGAGATTGGCCAATTCCTTTTCCAACTGTTTTAAGCGATCCTTGGAGGCGGGATCCTTCTCCTTGCGCAGGGCTTCGCGCTCGATCTCGAGCTGGACCGCGCGCCGTTCGAGTCCTTCGAGTTCTTCGGGCATACTCTCCATTTCCGTGCGCAGCTTGGCCGCGGCTTCGTCGACCAAGTCGATGGCCTTGTCCGGCAAAAACCGATCGGAGATGTACCGGTGCGAAAGCTGGGCGGCCGCCACCAAAGCGGCGTCCTGGATATGCACCTTATGATGCAATTCGTAACGTTCCCGCAGCCCGCGCAGGATGGAAATGGTATCCTCGACACTGGGCTCGGCGACCAGCACCGGTTGAAAGCGCCGTTCCAAAGCGGCGTCTTTCTCGATGTGTTTGCGGTACTCGTCGAGCGTGGTGGCGCCGATGCAATGCAGTTCCCCGCGCGCCAGCATGGGTTTGAGCATGTTCCCCGCATCCATCGCGCCCTCCGCCTTGCCCGCGCCGACCATCGTGTGCACTTCGTCGATGAACAGGATCACCTGGCCCTGGGCTTTGGTGACCTCCTGCAGCACGGCTTTCAGCCGTTCCTCAAATTCGCCGCGGAACTTGGCCCCGGCGATGAGCGCACCCAAGTCGAGCCCCACAATCTTCTTGTCCTTGAGGCTGTCCGGCACGTCTCCGGCCACGATGCGTCGGGCCAACCCTTCCACGATGGCGGTCTTGCCTACCCCAGGCTCGCCGATCAACACCGGGTTGTTTTTGGTCCGGCGAGAAAGCACCTGCGTGCAGCGCCGAATTTCGTTATCGCGCCCGACGACGGGATCAAGCTTGTTCTGCTGGGCCAGCCGTGTCAGGTCGCGTCCATACTTCTCCAGCGCTTCGTAGGTGGCCTCGGGATTGGCACTGGTCACGCGCTGATGCCCGCGCACTTCGGTCAAGGCTTTGAGGAATTCGTCCCGGCGCACGCCCAGCGCTTTGAACACTTTGCCGATCGGCGAGCTGGAAGGTTCGTCAAACAACCCCAGCACCAGATGCTCCACACTCACGTAATCATCTTTGAGCCGTTTGGCTTCGTCCTGCGCCTTGACCAGCATTTTGTTCAGCCGCTGCGTTACATAGAGCCCGGGTGAGGTCGAGGCGTCGCCGCTCACGCGCGGCAGCCGGTTGAGTTCCTCCTCCACCTTGGTCTTCAGCAGATCGGGCGCAATCCGCGCTTTCTCGAACAAACGCGGCACCAGTCCCCCTTCCTGTTCCAGCAGCGCCAAAGCCGCATGCTCCACATCCACCGTCTGATGCTGATGGCGTGTCGCGATCTGCTGGGCTTCGGTCAGAGCCGACTGCGCTTTCTCGGTAAACTTGTTCAGATCCATAGCATTCTAGGTAATGGGTCAGGAGAGGATTGTCCAACCGTTGTTTGCCGGGGGCGCATTCGGATACTGCCCCCGGGATCGCGGCCTTTAGGCCGCTTCGAGATGGGGATCGGAAGAAGCGTTGGGTAGTTCCTTGGTCCTCGAGCCGACGGACGATGAAGCGGCGTAAACGCCGCGCACCAAACTGCATTGTTCGGGGGGGCAGTGCCTAAATACGCCCGGTTGCTGGCCCCCAAGGAGGCTAGTGCGGCATTCTTGCCAAAAAGATTTTGGGCGGGAGGAAACGCGATCATCAGCGCATGTCGGCCAGGAAGGGCAATTGCTGGCGGTAGACGGCCAGTTCCGCGGGATCGAGTTCAGCGCTGATGACGCTCTCGCCGTAGCCGCCGTCGGCCAGGATGTCGCCTTTGGGACTGACGATCAGGCTCCGGCCGTTGTAGGTGAGGGTCGGATCCTTGCCGGAGCGG
>Ga0247664_1000094_pt1 | contig 21861 bp, 21 predicted proteins | sample CNK05_metaG_FD_182715 | JGI IMG/M metagenome (GOLD analysis project Ga0247664, IMG submission 182715) | Soil microbial communities from Purdue University Martell Research Forest, Indiana, United States - CNK05 | ecosystem: Environmental > Terrestrial > Soil > Temperate forest > Bulk soil...
GGAGAGCATCGGCAGTTTTGACCAATGCACTTTGCATTCCAACCCAACCAGCAACTCCACGAGTCCTATAATCAGTAACGGGTCCCTGACTTTGCCTCAACCTCAATGTAAGATTACCAGGGTCCCAATACACTTCTGCATAGATGGACAAATCATCAACATAGGAAGCAATAGTTTGTGCTTCCAATATAACCTCACCCGCCGTAGCAGGATATGCATCGACAACTTCATCGGTTAGATCAGGAACGAGCGCCCAGAAACCTGATGTGACACTTGTACTATCCAAATCCTCCGTGATATTCACACGTACATGCGTAGGATCAGTAATGCTGATAATTCGTGCAACACCATTGACCATACCAGATCGAGTATTGATATCCTTGCCTACGTCACCAGCAACGATTGAACTCGCTGTTCCCAAAGTGACAACAATGTCACTGCCTGTTGTTGCAGCGAACGACAATGTACCAACACCTTGTACGCCAACACGCCAATTCTCCAAATGCCCACCAATGTATGGAGCGTAGACACCACCAGGACGAGTTCGAGCAAGTTCGACTAGATCACGCCAATCTTCAAGATGGGCTGCGGCACCAAATACTGAGATGCCAGACACATAAGCATTCTTCTGAGTTGCCCAATTGTATCCATATCCCGTACTTGTCTGCGGCCAAACCCAATGGATATGCCAATCATTCAAGGCATCAGCGATAGTATTCGATACCGCAAAATCTGTTGGGGTGGATGGGGCAATATGTACAAATCCATATGAGCGAAGAGCATCTGCGATTGGCTGTACAAGAGCAACAGCCGATTGAATATGGTCAGGCTCATGCGAAATATAGAAACCACCAAATGACACATGAGAACCAAAACGCGAATAGAGCGCAGCGGCTTCATTCGTGTATCTGGCAATCTCTTCGTTCTTTCGTACAGTAACAGTCTTGCTGAAACGCAACGGATCAGGATTCGATGCCCAAACCGTATACATATCGTTTAGCAATTCAAGATCGCCGTGACGCCCAAGACCAATAATGACACTCGCAGTATCTAATTGATCGCATATATTAATAACGGCTTCTAGGATATCGAAGTTGTCAACATGCTCTTGAATACCAGGCTCAACATCTTCATACCAGAAATGGAATTCTACACCATCTGGATCAACTGGTGTGTTGCCGCTCCAATCGGTGAAGGTACGAGTATTATCAGTGATCGTATGAATGATGAAACGATGAAAGCCATTGGCGTGAAGGGCTCTGATCTTTTCTTCAAGATACGCTTGGGTAAATGCAGCATCGCCATCACTGGTTTCGCGAGTCACGATACCAGGGAGAAATGCATCCATCTCCAACCACATAGTAAAGAACTGTGTGGCAGGATGAACAGTATTGTTAAAGGTTGTATCAGTTCGATCTTCAGGAACAACGCCAGTCCAGTAGTTGAAATGGGTGCTGCGATCTGCCTCAAAGGTTGTAGGAGACGCTGAACTTGTATGCGTAACGTTACAAACCCAAATCGTGCCATCGTCCGGACTGATAACCAAGTCGCCTGGAGCGTAAGCGGTCGAATTAGCCCAAAGCGTCGTACCAGTGGAAATCAATAGACCGTAAGCAGATCGATCAAGCGAGTTGACCAAATCAGCAAACTCAGTATGCCAAGATGCGGTATCAAAGTCGGGAATGCCCCAACGGAAGTGACGAGTACGCGTAACAGTCATTGTATTTCCCCGTGTGACTCACACAGCTTTATCGTGAGTATTTGCCTTTGGCGTATAGGAACGAAAAGGTCGATATTTCTAACGGCTTGCTAACCTCACCAGTGATAGACAATTTTAGCGTCTTGAATTGCAACGGAAAGCGATAAAGCCTAGGATCGTTACTTCGCCGCCCACCGCCATAAGGCCCTTCGTCATGACCAAATCCAAGAGCATCGTTGCCCATGAACGGAATTTGAAGTGCCGGATCATGCAAGATGTTGCCATCGTAATCCTTATACAAATTATCAACCCATGCCTTAACAGTATACTCGGCCGTTCCTCTTGTTGCCATAGAAATGAAACGCAACATTTTGTTGCGCATAGGGTCCTTTCCATCTAGCCAAGGCAATTCAAGAGTAATTGAAATGGGATCACCTTCCCACAATTCCCACTTCGGACTGGACATCTGATCGGTTCGGTCTTGCTGAAACGTAGAACCGCCACTTACATGTCCACCTATACATTTATAACTTTCATTCGTAATAATATCGTAAGCTAACGCTCCTGGATCGTAAGCATGTCCTGGAATCCAATTAGCATCACGATCCAACGTGCGATCTGCATAGAATTTCTCATTAGCGAAAACGTCATTTCCTTGTTTGTACACTCGTGAGCCTTTACTATAAAATACACGTCCGAGAGTAGAACGACAAGCACTTACCCACTCTGGACCACTATACTCAGACCATGAACGATATTTATTTGGAGCCCGAGTATTGGCACTAAAAACGAATGCTGTTCCGGTCGGCGTATAAGTGATCGTATCATGCAACAAACGATCATAGATCATGAAACAGTTTTTTAGCACTTGTGATGGTGTAAGCGCATTAATCTCTCTGCGATAAGTCGGCTCGATATTATCGCTGAGCACATCGGCGTCTGTAAGACCACTTAAGATATTACGTTCTACACTGCAAACGCCATCAAAGCCAGCAAACAGCAAATCCTTTTCCACAGAGACAATACAACGATGTCCAATAAGTCCAAACGGCGGAAGGGCTTCCGGGAACGTAGGAGTATGATTTCCTGTATCATCATAAACGCCGAGAGTGATAGGCACAGCTTGCGTAGCAAAGAACACAATCAGCGTATTACGATAACCAGCGATGCCACGAATTTCTGGAGCGCCTTCAGGAGCATACGCACCAACGTCGATGATGATTGCATCGTTTGGTGCAGGATCACCATAGAAAGTCCCATCCGTACCTTTGCTAGAAACATAGATCGAAGTCGGCGCTGCACTAATTCCGGCAACACAGTGATAGTTGGCAACCACGCAACCATACTTACCGATTGGCGTGTTGGTGTTAGCTCCTGTGCCGGCATCAGCGAGATAGGATGCGGCCAATGCTTGATCGAAACTAATCGGCTTATCCACTCCATTGTGTACAATCAACTTGCTTTTAAATGGAACGAAATCAACCGTATCAGTTGCACTCCAAGCAGAAGGCGATCCTGACAAAGCATTTGCAATAGTCGTGTTCCAAACAGCAGTTTTAACACCTTCGTCATCCATCGCAACACCTTCGCCGGTTGTTGTGATAGCAACGATAGCATTAGCGAAATAGATCATATCGACAATATCGCCGGTAACTGTGCCGGACACATCAGCAAACCATTGATTTCCCCAACGAACCCGAAGCGATCCACTTGGAGTACGACGAAAATTATCACACGCAATTAGATATCGCGCGTCCAGAGATAGGTCTGAACTAAGCGTGTTCAAACCACCAGCAAAGCCATGGAACGTAATGTTCTGTAGCTTCGTAGCGGCATTCGGCTTAATGGGCGGGGCTAATGGACGCACTTTGTGTGACTCACACTATGGAAGCGGATACCATTGATCGGGAATGCCAGAGCGGTACGTACTTGCCAACGGATGACTTGATAGTCCAGATACGATATCCTTGTATTTAGACTCCATCGCAGCTTGAGCCATACTAGCAGCTTGAGAGTTCAAATCGTCACTAGCAAGTACCGCATATGCACCAGCGTATGTCAAAAGATGCATATCAAGATACATCACATCTTCCCAATCCCATGCCTCAGCTTCTGCGCTCAAAGGATATTCACGAGCACCAATGTTTACAGTATCAGTTGAAGCCACAGGGTAAAATTGCAACTTGCGACCGGCGTAATTAGTGTCTGTTACATGCAAACTGGTCCACATCAAAACACGATTGCCTGTACCAATAGCATACGGATTTAATCGCGAAGGCTTTATTGGCAATGGAAAGGTTTGGCCATTACGATACACTGCAATAAAGTCTTCGAAGTCTCGAACCTTGGAAAGAAGATTAGAGGAAATAATTCCTAATGTTCCATCCAACGGAGAACTAAACCACTTGATGTACTGTTCCCAGAATCGACGCTTGAACATAAGATCGAAGCCACGAACAACACTGTCAAATACTATGTCTTCGCTATACGTCTGCACACCAGGGCCGGATACTTCCCCAATATACTTGAGTGTCGCGTCAACGATTTCTCTGACAGTGCCGCTCATGACTTCGATCCTGTGTGACTCACACGAGATTACGAGACTACGTGCTTAATCCCGTGAAGGCCACCGTTCCCCGACGAGTTGTATGAAGGATCGCCAACAAGCCCAACGATGATTTCAGTAGAACCATCAAAGGTGGCAATCGACTCATACGTACCACGAGGATCACCCGTGGTCGTCGTCTGCGGATCAGTGAGCACCGGCAAGGTAAACTGCGTCGGCTGAATGACCAGAGAGTAAGAAGTTTGGCCAGCCGAGGTAGTCGCTGCCTGCACAACCTCAATACGATCACCAGGACGGAACCTGTTGTTCGCATTGTAACCAGCAGTCGTCGGCGTGTCGCTAACCAACGTCTGCGTGTCTTGGTCCGCAGTAACCGTCAAGCCAGTCACAGCCACCGTTTCAATCTCAACGGTTGCTGCCGCATTCGTAGTCGAGCCCGAGCCAGAAGGAATGCCGTACAGGGTATCGACGTAGCCAGGGCAAGGCGCACGATAGAGAATCGAGCCGCCAGCCGTAATGTCCGCATCCGAGAACGGGAAGAGGATTTCGAACGACCGTTTGTAGAGCGGAACGAGAACACCACCTTCCTTCGCCCAATTGAGATCGCCTTTGAACGGAAGTCCAAGACGATATCCAGTTCCAACCTGCCAGTTAATGGCGTTGGTGGAAGCGGTAACAATCGCAGCGTAGTTGACACGCTTGAAGGCTTTCTTACCGTAGAGAATAGCCACCGAGCCGTTAGTGCCAGAGAATCGCTCAACCATCGGCTGGCCAAGCCAATCCTCACCGAAGATATCAAACGTACCACCAGTTGCACCGGGATCAGCACTCGGCGTAATTCGAAGAGTACGTCCGAAAGTGCCTTCCGCCGCAGTGAAGGTATAGCTGATATCCGTGAGTGTGGTAGCAGTCGCATTGGCTACAACAGCCGACTTGACCGCCGTTGCACTCACCGCAGAGGGAGTACCAAGCGAGAACTCCGTCGGACCGCGATGCAGCAAAGAAGCATACTGCATCTTAGGAACGTAGCAGTTCACGCCTTTACTGAGAAAAGACGCAGGACGATGCATTGCCTTACACTCCTTCTTCCAGTTGCTCAGGCATCAGAACGTTGCCGCTCCGAGCCGTTGCAAGACGCACGACCATCTTCTTCAAATCCTCATAGCCGGCATCGCGTGTCTCTTGGTCTTGAGCCAAAAGCATCTTGCCGACTGGAGAATTCGGATCGTGAAGCCCAGACATATTGATAATCCGAGGCTCACGATGAAGACCGTAATGCTTGAGCATTTCTTCGTTTGGGATGCGAATAGCATGGCCACGAGGGAAGTAGACCATGAACCCACCATCTTGTTCCTTTTCGTAAGGAACGAGATGTTGCATCCCCTTCTTGTCCTTCTCGAACTTGTAGGCAGTTCGCGTAACCTTCGCGTCGATCTTGACGACGACGTGTGAGAAGCGAGCGCCCGGAATGCGAGTAAGAGACATCTTACGCCTCCGTCTCTGTGTGACTCACACAGGGTTACGAGTTGATACCATACGCATGAGTACGGTAATTGCGCCAAGAGCACAACTGACCTTCCCATACGACACGACGACCGAGAGCGTCCTGATCCCAAGGCGCAACCAGCTTCTTGATCTTCATATTCACACCTTTGAGAATATGAAGGGTCATGAAGGCATCGTTGACCATATAGAACGTATCGGCATTCAACTTCTCGTCGAACAGCAACGGGACACCGTTATGAGTAGTGCCCACAATGCCAAGATTGATAAGCCGCTTTCCGAAGCCAGTGTCAGAAAGCTGAATGGTGGCCTTATCTCTCGCAGCCGCCTTATGCATACGATAGATGTTGCGACCGGCAAAGATCACAGTCGGCTTAGACTTCTGATCGGAGTCGGTAGTAGCGCCACGATTCAAGTCCAGTTCAAGAATATCGTCGAAAGCCTCTTCGATATTCTCAGGAGTCAGAGCGCCATCAAAATCATAAGAGGATGGACGCCACTGAGACTCAGTTGCAAGGCTGATACCACCAATGCTACCAGAGGTAGGATCGGCAGGAAGTAGATTGCCCAGACCATTTGGATCAGTCCCCGTGCCAGTGCTAGTATGATACGTAGCAAACTGTCGCGAGATACTCTCTTCAAGAGCCATCATTTTGCCCTTGAGGATTTTGAAGATGACCGCGCGGCCTTGGTTCTCGTCTTCTTCCTGATCGGAGATAATCAGAGAGCCAACAACACGACTCATGAAATACTGAACGGTCGTGAACTCGTTGGTCTGATCGACCGGGACCGTATCGTAGTATTCCATCGAAGTGACGTTGGGGTTCAGACCGACAATGAGCGGATTGGTGATTTCAGGTCCGCCATCTTCAGTCACGACACGCTTCTTAGCGTGCAGATAAGCACTCACACTGCCAGAGATAGCCGAAGCCATAATAAGTTTGGCCCGACTCCGCTCCAACATGGAGTGAACTAGAGTGTCAAACATAGCTCACCTTTCGTTGTGTGACTCACACGGCTTACGCACTTCTGCGCGACATACCATGTTCGTCCATGGTTTCACCAATGATTTGATCCCACGTAGCGTTCACATCAGCAATCTTGGGCTGACGTTGGCCATTACGTCCGATGTTGTCGGGCGTATTGGCTCGTCCACGCGGCATCCCTGGAGCGGGAGTTCTCTGGCGATTACTCGGCTGTTGCCGGTTCGAATTATTCCGAAGAATATGAGCGTAAACCTCGCCAAGGCTCATATTCTGGTAACGCGGATTGGCCATTACCCGTTGGAAAACATTAAGGTACTGCCGGGCGTCTGGATTCCGTCTAAAGAATTGCTGAACTTCTTGTTGCGTTTGCGCAAGCGCCTCTTGCTCTTGTTCTCTCTGTGAGGCTTCTTCCGCGCGACGCCGCTGATCTTCTTTCAGCGGGTTCAGGGCTTCGTTGAGTCGATCACTAATAACATCTGTGAGCGATTTTGTATCGACGCCACCGTTGTTGTTCAATCCTGCAATACTTATACCCTGTGCTTGAAGCTGTGTCAAGAGTCTTTTTACAGTATTTTCTGGGCTTTTCCGAAGCTCAGAATAGAACTGCACAGCCCGCAATTGATCCTCCGGCGTCAAGTTGAAACGCTTAAACGCCTCTTCCTGAGCCTGATATCGAGTTACACGAGTATGCAACTCGCGACCAATCTGCACAGCCTTACCAAGTCGCGTGTTTAGGTCTTCAACCTGCTCTGCATAACGCACTGAGTCACGTTGAGCCTTACGCATATTCTGATAGAAACGCGCCTGTTGTCCTGCACGCGCCACAATCTTTCCATTCGCATCGACAAGATTGCCGTTGCGATCTGCTTTTACTTCGGCCTTCTTAGGCAAACGACGCTGTTGACGATCACGGTCTGTGTGACTCACACGCATGTCATCGAGTTGACCATCGCGCGCTTCGTCGAGACGGAAAACATTGTCAGTGTCGCCATCCCCACCTGCGTCATCACCATCGTTGCCTAAGTCGGCGTCAAGTTCTCCTGTGTCGTTGTCTCTGAGTCCTGCGCTTAGACCATCGTCATCTCCATCGTCTGAGGAATCGTTAGAGAAAGCCGGATCGTCACCGAAGTTCTCGGAGACGATTGATTCGGCTACGGATGGAACGAAATCACTGCCTTCGCGTCGCGGTGCCATTGGTAGTTGCTCCTTGCTGTTGGCCTACGGCCTGTTGAATTAACTGCATTACTTGCTGATCGCTTGCGCCACCTTGAATCGCCTTTCCTATCTGTTGCTTTATAGGATCAGGCAACGCATCGATTTGTGCTCTCATATCACCTTCACCACCCCCAGGACTTCCCCCAGGTCCGGCATTTGCACCCCCTGTCGAATCACCACGATTGAGTTGAGCTTGTATCTCCTGCCCAAGTGCATTCCAATCTTCTGGTTTAATCACAACGTCCGTAAATGCTTTCGAAAGCACTCTCAGCATAATCGACAACGTTGCCCCTGGAGCAGCTTGCGCAAATTGTCCCACAGCCTGAGCAATTTCTAAAGCTTCCTTCTTCTTAAATACGCTAGTTGGCTTCTCTGTACTTCCGGGAGTGATTTCAACTGAGTACGTCGAACGGAACGTCTCAATATCCATTTCTTGCCAACCCTTAGCAAGTTCTTCACCAATAAATCCTGCTACGGTTTCGGTATCCCAATTCTGTACGGCAATCTCTGCTACAGAATAACAGAGATTGGTCATTGCATCCTCAACCACATCAACCTTGGCCCCGATGCTCAACTGCATGGACTGTTGATAGGTATTCACAGCTTCAACATTGGTATTCGTCTTGAATTGAACACCACGCAAAGCATCAGATGTATTAGTCTGTCTATTGATTCCTTCGATCAAAGGCTCCTTATCAAACAATTCCTTATAATTAATAGACGGTGGAGAGATAGACTCGATCATGTCCTTGACTTTTTCGCCGTCGCCAAGGTCCTTAACACCAATCGCGTGTTTATCAAGCTTTATCTTGCCACGAATAGCATCAATGACTTTCTCAATCTCTTGCTGATCGAATTTCTCTGCATTGTAAAACCAATAATCGAAAACTGCTCTACGGATATTAGCGGCCTGTCGATTGATGTCGTTAATATGATCCTGTTGATCCAACACGAACGCAATGTCGCCAACTGACAACATTCCACCAGTGCTAAACGAGAACATGATAAAGAAATACGGGAAGAATACCGTGGTATTCAACGTGTCGTCCCATACCCATATTGGCCATGTCCAGTCATCACGATGGAACAGATAGATACGTCGAAACGCTTTATCCCACACGTAATAACATTCGGTATAGTATTGATCCAGATAGGCCAAACGTTCATCAGAAGTATATGAACGAACAGCACTTGTAGACTCTGAATCAGAAAGCGCGCTAAGGACCATGCCCATAGCATCGTCAGAGCTTCCTTCGCCTCTAGTAAACACAGCTTTGTGCGTAGGCTTGTAAAGCAATACCCGCCCGCGTTCATCATCCTCACGAGTGAAACGTTCAATCAACTCAGATGTAAGAATGTTTACACGCTCCATCATCCACTCAGCATCAGAACCATCCGGCTCTTCGGCATGTGGATCAACAATAAGATTCTGTGGCATAACGGTTGACAAAGTAAAACCGTTAGGCCGACGCACTTCCATATTACGCTCTAAAGCTTCGTATTTACCCCAAAGAGCATCAGCGTCTTCTTGCTTCTTTACTGTCTGCAATTCATCACTAAGCTTCTGCATTTCAGCGATTGCAGTCTCACGAGAATCGTCTTTCTTCGTAAAGTCGATCTTGAGAACACCATGATTTGTCAACAATGCCAATCCAGTACAACGCTTCACACGTGGCTTGGCATTAAGCTGATCGCGACGACGCAGAAGGGCGTTCAAAAGTGATTGCATAGCCTGACAAAAAGGCTCGTCTTGTCCATCTGATGTGGAACAGGAAACGTCAGGATTCTTGCTATAAACCGCTGGAAGCGTAATGTTGATATTGCTATGAATGACATTCTCTGAACTGTCACCACGCTTAAACGTTCCGAGAGGCGTTTCAAGCGATCTGGTTTGATCGAAGTTATAGTATTGGTAACACAATTCCCAAACAATATGCACAGCCTCATAAGCTTTAAGAGCCCCATCAAGGCGCTTCTTAAACATAGGACCAACAGCACGCCCCACAGGAAGCTTGCTACCAGCATAAATCTGATAAGGCGGTTGAACCTCACCAGCTTTTTGAGTTGCTATCGGACGATCCTCTGGATCAGGAATCAAGTCCGTGTTGTCAACTTCGTCTTCTGTTGCATCTGCCATTTGTGTGACTCACACGAGTTACTTGAGACCTTTGGATTGTATTACTAGGTTTAGAATTGCTACAAGCAAAACTCCACCTATGCTACAAAATATAAACCAACCAACCCGTTTAATTGGATCAATCGAATTCTTTAACCCCATCATCGTGAGTTCAAAAATGTCCTTCCTGACATAATTTTCTCTAAGTTCTCTTTTTATGCTAGTCGATTCTCGATCAACCATCTGTTGTAATTGTCGTAGTTGGCTCAATACGTGCAACCTATAAGAATGCACGGAGAAATCTTCATCGTCCGAAGATTCTGCTCTGAAATCATCCTCATGAGGCATCAACGCACCCGCTACTTCTTCGAGATTTGAATCGCTCGATAAACTAGGTAGAACCCAAGGACCATGTTGATGTACACCCACTCTTCCGTCGACAACTTCGGCGTCGAGCCCCAATTCAGAATTCGATCCCAAATCTCCAGCTTCCAGAGAATGGCTATTGCCGGAATCGAGAGTGCTAGACGTACCCATTGGTTTATCCTTGATCCATTGGCTTCTGCCATCAACACATCGCGCTGTGCTTGCAATTGCGCAATGTTTTGATCGGCTTCTATTCTCTCTTGATCGGTCTGAGCCGCAAGCTTCTTAGTCTGCCACTCGATTATGCCATTTGTGATCTTAGATATCGGGTCGAACAGTCCCAATAGAATTGTCCACATCATACATCCTTTGCTGTTCGCATACGGAACAAGATGAAGAGGACAGGAATGACAATACCCACAACAGCCATTGCGGTCTTCGGATATTTTGAGAGTAGATCAGTAATTGCAGCCTTAGCATCTGATCCATTTGCCCATTCTACAATCTGCTGCGAAAACAATGTAGCCGATCCTGCCGCTGTTGTTAGCCAACCAAGAAGAATGGTAAACGAACTACGACAGAAAGCAGCAAAACGTCCCTTGACAGTTTCGGCATGTTCGGACAAGGGCTTGACAACACCTACCTTTTCCAAGAATGGACGAATAGCATAGATGTAGAGTAAGAAGAACGCCAGCATACAGAAGAATAACAAGAACCAAAGCATGACACGCTCCTTGTGTGATTCACACAGCTACTTATTCTTCCATCGCTTAACAACTTCGAAAACTGCAACGACGACTATAGCTACTGCCAAACCAATTGCTACAGCCTCCGCCCAACCCATTCCCATACTTTTAGTAGCGGCGACAGCCCCTCCACCAGCAACAATAACTGCCGTAGTTGTTGTATTAGACGGCAACGGTCTTGGCGTTACTTCAGGAACAGTGACACCCAAGTATCGAAGTTGCGCCGCGCAACCGACTTGTGTATCCATTACATCAGGAGCAAACACGCCATCTCGCACATACTTACCGGGCTGTTGATGATTAGTGCTTGCCCATATATACGGAGAACGCAATCCGTGTTGCCTATATCCATATCCATTGTAAGGCTCAAGTGCAGCCAATATCGCACCAGGCGTCCAAGTGGCACGCCCGATCAAACCTTCCCTACTCAAAGCATTTACCGCAGCTTCATGCCACGTTGCAAACGGACCTAAACCGGCTGGAACCAATGAAGTTCGCCGCCCCGTACCAATAATCGCTTCTCCGTTATGCAAACAACATTTCCAACGCCCAACGTCTTGTACTCCCGCCTCGCGAATATGAATGACAGCAACCATCTGCCACGGAACACCTGTAGCGGCTTGAACCTTTTCGTACACAGCCTGAAACTGTTTAATTTTATTAGCTGTCGTACTCAATTCATGATCGTCACGAATAATTCGCATGGACAACCAAAGGTTATCCATCTCAACAATGTGTTGTTCCCATTTAGCCATAGGAAAGTTTTCCTTGTGTGAATCACACGAACTACGCCGCGTCGTTAACTTCGTGCCAGAATTTCCACTTTGGAGGAAGATCGTACTTTGAGAGCACTATCTCACTCGCTAATGGCCGCTTTGTCAAGAGGTATTTTGTTGTGTCCATTGCATGATCTTTCCGATCTTGCGGTTCATCGATATACTCCCCAAGTGGACTTTTCTTCCAGAAGTAATCATCGATTTCATCCAAATACCAAGTCAAATCTTCGCACACGTACATCATCGGTCCTGGAGCTTCTCCAGTAATCACATGCGAAACATCAGGACGCCCGTTCCAATACGTGCTAACTTTTGCAATGCCACTCTGGATATTGTTATCGCCAGCTTTTGTATTGAGCCCAAGATGCTTCAAGATACGATGAAGCGACTCAGGCGCTTTCTGCCCTGAGACAACCTTCTTCCTGAATATATCAGGATCAGCCCATATCGGTTCAGTAGGAGTTAGCAACCCCATGTACTTACTGCGAATATCACTGATCGTTTTCGGGTGTTGCTCATAGGAAAATTCTGGAATGTAGAATCCATCTAAAATGAAAACACGCCCCAGATCATCCACAAAAGCAATAAGATAGCAAGTGGGAGATACATTTCCAAAGTCATAACCCTCCAAGACTTGAACCTTGATCTTACGTGCTACACAATCCTTCAAATGCCTAAGCATCTGACCGCGTGTCAGCACATTGCGCTCACGACTAAACGTCGAATAGACCAGCCCTTCGAAAGCTGTCCATTTACCAAGGACATAACGTTCATACATCTGTCCTTTATAAGCAGCTTCAAGTGTCTTGATGTAATCCGTACTTAGATTTTTAGCATTCGAATACACATCGCCTTCAAATAATTCCATAAGCGGAAAGTCTTCAAGCTTGTATTGCCCGTAATCAACTTCGCCAACAATTAGATCAGGTGAATAAATGCCCCTTTCCTTCCATTGATGATATGGACGGATAAGCTTACGATTAACCCAATTGTGCGTAGGGTTAGCACCAAAACAGAACCAGCGTGGCCCTGTTATTGGCATAGTCGAGTCTTCAGTTTCACCCTTACGTAGCTTAGGCTTATAAGGAGTAGAACCACGAAGACGCCCAAGCAAGTCGAGAAAGTCCTTCTCGGTAATCTCAGGGTCTTCGATCTGATCGACAATGATCCAATCGTAAGTAGCTGACAGCAAGTTGGAAGTAGTCGTACCATCCTCAGACATCTTTCCACGCTGCGCAATATAACGAAAATGCACAGCAGATTTATTAGTGAAATAACAAGAGTTATCATCCTGCGTTGGACGCTTAGTAATCCAATGCGGTGGACACCACATAAGGAAATCTTTGCGCAATGTATCGTTCAACTTGGGGTAAGTTGCACGTGCCATCAATCCAGTACAACCAGGATACTCACGGATAAGCTTCAACGCCTTGCCAACAATCAAAGCTGTAGACTTGCCATTGGCGAATGAGCCAGTCATGCCTTGGATTTTGGCACGACTATGCCAAAAATTCCACTGCACAGAATCTTCTTCTAGGTTATAGGCTTTCATTGCTCAAACTCGTGTGAGTCACACAGTCTTATCTTTAGCCAACTCTTTCAACGTCTCGTCTTTGTCTCTCGATCCTACCGACGACCCAAGCCAATAACTTACAACTTGACCAAAAGCCGCAGCGAGTGATCCTACCAAAACGTTTAGCACTTCAGATGCCGCTCCAGCAGCAATAGAAACCGGCCGCAGTATCCAAAGAAACAACAGGATAACAAAGCCAATCGTAACAACAATTGAGACAATTACCTGGCCATTCTTACTGATCACAACACACTCCTATGGAATCACCACACCCTGATCGGTCTGGATGGTGAGGGTGATGTCTGCCGGCGGCGAGCCTATGGTGCCGATATGCTGTTGCACCGCTACGTTACATTCGCCATTAATCCATGTATCGTTGGCCCAAGGCAGAGCTAGATTGGCATCAGTACCGACGTTACCTGTAACACCGCTGTTATTAACGGTGACAGTTCGTGGTCCTGTACGCATATCTACCTGTGGGAGATAGTTCGTTGACGAACCGCTTGGAGCAGAAATTTGCAAGGCGCTAGTTGCGCAATATAGCTGGAACGGATTTTGGCTACCTGTGTATTGAGTGGCGATGTTGTAAACCAAACTCGTGACCTTCCCCCACATCGTATTCGCAGAACCGTAGCTAAACCCGGACGAGGCCCAGGTCCAATCAGTGATTTCAAATGTCGTGTATGAGAACAGTGGTGCGCCAGGCGTTGCATTGTTTAAGCTCAAGGCACCAATACTGCCGTAGCATCCTGTGCAGGTGAATTTAGGTGACGGATGAAGTTTCAGATAAATGTTTGTACCAAACTGTTGAATGACATTCGGCCAAGCGTTAACACCAGCCCCAAGTGACGTTGTAACCACAGTAGGCCCGCCAACGCCACCAGTCTGCGTTACGCCCGTGACCTGAAACATTTGAAGCTGACAGGCGTACTGACCGCCCCAACAAAGATTAGTGCCAGGAACAGACCAACGCATCGGGTATGGATCGTCAGAATCCGGGGCAACAGTAGTAATTGTACCACCGGAGATACTATATTTGTTATTGATCCCATTGGTAGCATCTTGTACAAGACTATTTTCGCCAACACCATCAGGCAAATTGCAACGAATACAAGTAAATTCATCAGAGCGACCAAATGCCGACACACCTACACGGAGATTATGAATTTCCATGTCGGTAAATAAACCGACTCTTGGCGTACTTTGCATACTGTTAATATAGCCATTGCTAGCCTGAAATAAGCCAAACGACGAACTCTGAAACTGAATGTTTCCATGAGTCGAACCTGTATCAATCCAAGCTGTAACTTCTTTATCCGCTTCAATAAAACAACCAGTAAAATCGTTATTGATGGTGCGAATGGTTAAAGATTGTGATGGCGTCATACAACGCTCAACACCAGGCGTAAGCCATGTCACGTCACGAAAAGTTATATCTCTCGCATCGGTCTGTACGATCGGTATGTCAAATGTAATGCCACGCCACTCAAACACGGCATCCCAATTTGGCGTCAGCTTGTAAAGCGTCCCAGGGCCACCGTAATCATGTCCCGCTCCAGGCGAGCCAGTGCCATACTGCGGCCAATCAGTACGATAAGCATTGTTCAATGCCTCGCTAAACGTAACTTGGCCTGTACCTGCGTTGATTGCTGTTATATAAACGTATTGGAAAAAATGCCAGCTTGGCGGGGTGCTATCTGAACCTTGAATATCATATCCAGAAATCAGCGCCCAAGTGTTGACGCTAAAAATCGACGTGCGCGATGGATCGATAAAAACCGATGTGGCGCCTGCACTGACATTTGAAGTAAGACGCGCCGTCCAAATGTCGCTATTACCATAGTGACCGTCGCCCGACACGATGCCTGTATCTGAGCCAGCCCACATACAGCAAGACGCGGTTATAGTCGCGCCGTAGCCCATCACAATGACATTGTGCAGCCCAACAAGCGGCTGCCCAGAACCTTGCCAACCCCCGCTGACAACGCAGTTACTTCCAGACGGAATGTAAAGCTCTATCTGACCAGTATGTGATCCTTCCCAGGTCTGTCCCCAAGCATTGAACGCTAGGACAGCCGTGCTGTCATCAGTGCCATTGCATGACGTTCCAGCCGTACACGGGCCTGTTCCGTTTCCAGTGACAACACCAGTGACCAAGTTGCATGTAACAGCGGGGTTGACCGCATTCGATCCTACTTGAAATAGTGCAAACTGAGACGATGCTGGACCAGCAAGGGCCAACAATACTAAAGCAATGAGCGGCACCAATTTCCTAAATAGCATTACTCAAAACCCCCAATATGCTCGTTGATTAGCAGTCATGTTAGTAATGTTGGTGCCAGTAAACGCAGAAGTCCAAATACCAAACTCCATTGCGGTTCCCTTCCAAGGGAAGCTACCGCCGTCGAAGGTTCCTAACCAAAGACGATCTGCCGTAGGGGCACCGGTGCCAGCCGTTCCAGAAGTAGTAGAACCATCTACTGAAACACCTGATGATGCATTGTTAAAAACAATTTGAACCGAGTGAGGAAGTCTAACCGGAGAACTGGTATTAGTAACACTTGAACCCGCGTATCCTAGGATAGAATTTGTAGCTGAGTGAGTAACTTCAATATCGACTACAGAAAGCCCTACTACGTTAGCGCCAGTAGTCGTTTCAGTGTTATCAAAAACAAGCGAAAACGTAAAAGGCTGGCTAAAACTAATGTCAGCAGTAGAATGCCCTAACGTATCGTCAACACCATCAAAAAGTATGCATGGGTTAGAACCGAGACAATGTAAAATAAGAAGTGGGCGCTTAGAGTTGGTAGATTGCGTCAAATCACATGCAGTACCACCAGTACATCCAGTGCCAACTTGATCATAAAGCGTAGCAACAACACATGGATGTGCATTATTATCGCACGCATTACCGCCAATAGTCGGCAATGTAAGTACACCACCAGACCACGTTGCATCAGCGCAAGTTGCTCCTGTTGCCGCATCACAGATTGATGCCACATTACCGGTGAAAGCATTAGTAACGCCGCGTAAGCCCCAAAAGGTCCATGGCGAAGCAACAACATCGCCAGGACCGTTATACTGAGCCTGCGCCAGTGTTGGAATGAGAAGCAAAAACGCAACTAGAAGCTTTTTCATGGTGTAAGTCCGATCTGAGCACGGTACAAGCCGATTCGATAATCAAGCACACGCATTTGCGTAGGAACTAAAGAGGCTCCGAAATGAATAATAGAAAATTGATTTCCATTTCCGGCATCAGCCGTTCCTCCCGATCGCGCTCTTGCTAGGATATATAAATTAGCGTTAGGGGAAGCGGTGCTCGCTGTCGAATTACTTCCTCTATTCGCATCATTAACATAATAGATAACTGATGTTGATGTGTCCCGATTACAAATAAAGTAGCCGAACCCACTAGCTAGCACGCCAGTATCAATATCGCCGCCCGAAGCATTTGCATTAAGGTAGCAAAAGCCATGAGTATCTTGATAATAAGGAACAAGCTCAATAACAGGTGCGGTTCCAAGATATGACCCAATAACTGTGCCCGCTACGCCCCCTGCGCCGCCACTGCTAGTATTCTCCCACACCCCAACGTGAGCACTGTTCTGTGTAAATTGAGGGCTGCTTGCTGTTGTCGGATTAAATCCCGTATCAATGTAATCGGTCGTACTTGCGTCTATACCAGTATAGCCCTGAGCGGCAGTAAAAGTTGGACTGCCATTAACTGTACCGTTGTATGCATTCTGAACAAGATTAATCAGCGCATTAGATGAACTTGATGTTGCGTAGATATAAAACGCATCGAACTTTGCCCATGTTCCGTCATATACAAGCCCGCAAATCAATGCATCATAAGCGGATTGATAAGTACTGTTTAGCCCCGACGTGCGGGCAACAGCATTAGTGCTCTCCGTGCAAGACCCTACAAAGCCGCCATTAGGCGCCCCCTTCCCACCATGGGTCAACGGCAACTGTGCCTGCGCCAAGCAGGCAAAGCCAACGGCGAACAGCAGCGCCGAGAGTGCAATCCACTTTTTCATGGTCAGAACTGCGTGTACCAAATGTCGATGTCAACGCCGCCCGTGCCGGTCGAGTTGATGCACAAGCCGTTGCCCGAGGTATTCTTGAGCCCGGACCAGAAGCCAGAGCCCCACGTTTCACCAGTGTTGGCCGCCTCGGTCGCGACGCCTGTGATCTGTGTCAAAGTAGATGAACAGTTGTTGTTGGTCGAAGCGGTGTTTTCGAGATACCACGTGGCCACGCCAGCGGCTCGGCTGCGCCATGAGCAAACATAGATTGTCTGTGACGTAACACCCTGCACCGCCACTGTGTCCGTCGCGCTGGTGATGTGCTTGAACACGTGGTTATCGCACATGATCGGGGCGGTCAGCTTGCCGCCGGTCGTGGCTTGGCCCATGACGACGCCGGCCTGCACGGCATTGGCGGGAGCCGCGGCACCAGTTGCGCCCTGACCCCAGAGCGCGTTGGCGGTCTGGTTCGATGCGATCACCACCGGCGACGAATTTGCCATGGTCGCCTGACCATTGGTATTTGCGTTCGTGACATTGGTCTTGAGATAGCCGTTAACATCAAGCTGGAGATCGCCACGGTTACCATCAGTGAGCGTAACGGGGCTTGAGTTATACTTGCCGCCAGTCTTCACCGGGTTGCCGGAGTCGGCCGAGCCCGAAGCAACACCACCACCTGTAAGTGTGGTTACAGTAGTAACAGTCCCAGAAGATATGGTTACAGCTTGCGCACTTGGAAATTGTGTATAACCAGCATTACCAGAAGTAAACAGTTCCGTACCAGAACTATTGTACGGAATCTGCTTAGGAAATTTCACACCACCAATATCTTTATTGGCAAAGACCTCCGTCCCACCACCAGAGACAGGAAGCGTTGAGTTATCAGCCGCCCACACATAAGCAGCAAAACCCAAAAGTAAAAATGCACCAAAGAACCACCGATTCATCGTCGCGCTCCACATTGTGTGAGTCACACAAACTCGTTAGATTTGTCCCATTTCAATAAACGTTGTAGTGTAGTCGGTAGTCCCACCACTCGCCTGCGTAACCGTTATTGTAATAACGGAATCATGTGGCGAGTTAGCCCCATCAGAATGCGTTTCTCGCACTGTTATGTTATGTGATGTCGCTGTTGCATAATTCGTCGCGACACTACCAGTCAAAATATCTGTACCGGATAATTGAAAGCGACTACCAGCCGAATCGACAAGCGAAAGAGTAGAACCAGCACTCGTACTTTGCAACGAGCCAACCAATACCCCAGAACCTGTTCCTTCAAGTACAGTTGATGTATCCAAGGTCAAGTCGTTCAAAGTAACTTCAAGAACATTCAGAACGGTAATAGAGAACGTGCGATCAGCTGTTCCGCCTACACCATTATCTGCATGAACTGTTACGCTATGAGACGTTGCAGCCTCATAATCCATTGCAGCATTCTTACGAAGATTGGCCCCAGATATATTAAACTTCGAATCAGGATCAGCAGTAATCGTAAAAGTATAAGAACCAGAACCGTTTGCAACAGACAACACACCAATCACTGTATTGTTCGCTGCATTCTCAAGAATTGTATTGGCTGACAATAGAATAATCGGAACAGGCGTAGCAGGTGTTCCGCCACTACCTGTTCGTCGCTTTCGCATCGAACGAATCTTTCGTAAGGTTCTAACCACTTATTTAACTCACACAAATCAAATAGTGATCTGAACCCAGGTGCTATTCGCCGTACCAAGCGCCTGATACAGCGTACCATTCGTCGTATCAAGAATGCGCTCACCAGCATACTGTGGCGTCACTGAACCGGTAGGATCGCCAGCATTCGTTCGATTGTACTGATCGAATGGCGTATCGATTGGCTGATCCGCATTACCCTTATTTCGAACGAATGCCATTTCTATCTCCTGTGTGATTCACACAAATTGTGGGCGGCGCGAAATTCCCAAGGAATAAGAAGATCACGCCGCCCTGACGACGCTTTGCCAATGTGTCTAGGCAGCGCCATCATTCGCAGCATCATCACCTTCATCGTCGTTTTCATCGCCTTCACCATCGACTGGTGAAAGTGATACGCCACGATCCATATGTTGCTGCGCTTCAGTCTCAGTCATCTCAACAGTACCAAAGCCGCCACAATCATCGGCTTCGGTAAAATGCTGATCGCCGATTACAGCGTTCTTGGTAAGGACACGATAAGTCTTTACCTCTTCCTGAGCTTCAACAGCCTGCGCGTCATCTTCCGATTTACCAAACATCATAAGTCTCCTAAGTTACCCATTTGCACTTCAACATTCTGATCGCCTCGTGTGATAACGATTCTAAGATCGTTAGCGCCATCGATCCCATGAGGCGTCTTCTTGGAATGACCGGCACGATCGAGCAGGTCAATGCTGGCGCGCATCTTATTCCCCTCCTGCTTTCCGTTATGTGCAATATCGACAAGCGAAGACACAGCCCCGTGACTTGCTGCCGCGATTCGTGCGCTAATCAAATTCGAATTGGCGTTAATGAATTCACTAGCCAACGCTTGAAAAGTTTCGTCGTAGGCTTGGTGTTCTTTCGCCCGCTCAACTACTGAGATATCAACATTTAAGGCGTCCGCAATCTCGCGAACGCCCAAGCCGAGAACAGTATACACTACAACGCAAGCGATGCAGTGCATGGTCTGCATCGGTGCCGGTAAGTCCTTGGCACTGCGTTGTACAAGCGGCCGATACTCGGAAGCCGTTAGCTTCGGTTCATCGTCCTGCGAAGGCTCCGGCGGGAGTCCTTCTGGATAAAAGAGTTGACCTGTATGCGCAACATACGGATCGCCAGGGCGCGCTAGTGCTGGCTTCTTAACCTTCTTAGTCGCCCTGGCCATTACTTAACCTCGCTGGTGTGATTCACACGAGAATCGCAAGCTTATCGCGTGCCAAGCGGGTTCTTGTCACCATTCGCCACGGGAGTCGAATCGTAGGTCCGTGTCGATAGTGCCAGAAGATCATTATTGATTTCAGTGATATCACCGGAAACCGTTGCAGTATTGATAAGCGTTTCCGTCTCGACAGTACGCTTGCCCCCAAGTTCACTATTCGCTTCGACTCGTGCCAGAGTCTTCGACGCAGTAGAGCCAGCGGCTGCACCATCAAGCGTCTCCATTTTCTCACGCAATGCCATCAAAGACTTACGACTAAGCCACTGCGCAATACGAAAACGCTGTGGACCTTTGGCGTTAATAAGAGACATAGTTGTCCCATACTGCGACCAAAAGCCACCTTTAACCGTTGCAGAAACAGTCATCTCAATCTCCTGTGTGACTCACACATAGGGAGAGCCCCAGTGTTCACAACGGGAGGAATGCCGTGAAAACACCGGGGCTCAGAACGCAGTAGGTCCTTCTCAGCAGATGTGCTGGGGGCGATGTGCGAGTAGGAACGCGTCACTGCATTCATGAGAATCATTCTACCTGTGTGAATCACACACGTCAAGGATTATTTTCACAGGTATGGGAATGTTATCCTAGATGTATATCGCGCTACGATCGGCTAACGCCGATGATAATTTTCACTAAAATTTTTTACTTGACAGGTATTTTTATTCATGCTATATAAGGGCGTCAGCCCCCCGGAGCCCTACCGGGCTCCTTGGGGCCTGCCACCCACCAACTTAGCCCTCGAATACATGCGAAGCATGTATTCGGGGGTCATTTTCGTGTGAGTCACACCACTACAAAACCTCCTCACAGAGACAGACCATTCGTCTCTCTTCTCTCCTAGTCAGTCGCTCTACCTCCATGCGCCGAAGGCGCGGATGTATAGCGACTTATTTACTCGCCATCAGGCTTCGTAATCCTGCACCCCTCGACTTTTTCATTCGTCATCATACCCCGACTTCAAATGAAAAGGCCCCTCTAGCTTGCGGGAGAGGGGCCTTTTCGTATGCGTGGACTGATCGAAGTCGCCGCTTCAACCAACCTTGGCGCTAATATACCTTGTGTGAATCACACAGTCAATAGCTAATATAAAATAAATCCTGATACCAAATCCGACAGCGACCTGTCTCGCTCCGCTCGGCGGCCCACTTGTCAATAGGTATATATTCCCATGTTTGTTAGAAGGGGGGAGTACGGGGGATAGGTATACTTTCCTAGGACAGCATTCCTAGGACTACAATCAACCACAGCGCGCCGATAGGTTGTAGGGAATAGGTAGGATTATTTCCCTAGGATTAAAGGCATACAGCGGGATAGCAAGCGCATCGTGTGACTCACACAACCTGATAACGTGGCGGATCAGATTGGAGTTAGTA
>Ga0247664_1000095_pt1 | contig 21418 bp, 13 predicted proteins | sample CNK05_metaG_FD_182715 | JGI IMG/M metagenome (GOLD analysis project Ga0247664, IMG submission 182715) | Soil microbial communities from Purdue University Martell Research Forest, Indiana, United States - CNK05 | ecosystem: Environmental > Terrestrial > Soil > Temperate forest > Bulk soil...
GCACTCCGGCATTTCCCGTTGGTCAGCGCGATGAGCCGATGACGCTCGATCGCGCAGGAAAGGGCCCCAGACGGGGTCGGGGACGCCGCAAAAGTAGGAACGGAGCCGCGCAAATTGCAGTTTCATTGAGTTCGACCTGGGTGATAGGTTGCCAGTCCAGAGGGTCCCCCACCCTCAACTCCCCCGGCAACTGTCACCCAGGTCTCTTTGTTCCAACCGATCGACGGATAATGGCGACGCAGCGGAGAGAACATTGATTATGAGTCTCCTACACTTTGGTCAAGAGCACGGGACGAGCCGGCTCGCGGTTATGAAAGTCAAAGAGATGATGACACGTTACCCCGAACGAATACGACCGGATGCGCCTTTGGTTGAGGCCGCGCAAAAAATGTTGGCCCTGGATATCGGCATGCTGATCGTAAGCGAAGACGAACAAATGGTAGGGACTCTGACGGATCGGGACATCGTGGTGCACGCGATCGCCTTGGGCGCCTCGCCCCAAACCACACCCGTTCGTAGTGTGATGAATCCGCGCGTGATTTGTTGCTTCGAAGATTGGGTTGTCGAAGAGGCTGCCGCGCTCATGGAGGAGAATCGCGTGCGCCGTCTGCCGGTGCTCCATGAGGACGGGCGGGTCGTCGGGATCCTGTCGCTGGGCGATTTGGCCACCCGCAGCGATGAAAAGGCTCGAGCGGGTCAGGTGCTGGCGCGGGTGGCGGCACCCGGCGCCGCATCGCCGGCGACGTTGACCCTTAGTCAGGACCCACAAAAGCCAACGTGAAACTGCGCATTGCGATCATCGTGTTGGAATTTTCCGATCCACTTCGCTCAGCACTTTGCAGGGCATGCTCCGTGATCGCTCGACGCCCAACCCGCGGTGGCACGGGCTCCGCCCATGAACTCACTCAGCAGGCACCAATCACAAATCACAAACTCAACAGACAACTATTTTGGCAACATTCGACCATTTCTGGGCCCAGGCCTTGTCCTGGGATGAAGCGCGTTCCTCGGCGAGTCCGCCTTCAGGCCGGCGCCGTGGAGTCACCATGCTGCCCACCGTCCGGACAGCCCCCACGGCCCCTCCACCTGCGGCCAAGCAGCCGCCTGTCCCCCGCTTGCTACTGCGGAGACAACCCGTGCCAATTGGCGGTTGGGACGAGTCGGCGTGGCCCCTTTCCATCGCTTCGTCTGCAGCCATTTGACGCCCGACCGATTTGCTTTCGTTAAAGCGAAAACCTTTTTCGCTTACGGTAAAGCGTCGCTGGATCGATCCCCAGCACTTGTGCGGCTTCTTCCATCGAGGAGGCCTGGAGCAGAATTCGGCGGATGTGTGCATGCTCGAGTTCTTCGAGCGTCACGCGTGTGCCTACCTGAATGCCAGATCGTGGGTCGATCGACGCGGGGTCCTGCCCAAGGCGGGACACGACGCGGCGAATATGATCGGGAATGAAGGGCTTGGGGATGTAGTCAGCGGCACCGAGGCGCATGGACTCGACCGCCGTTTCGATCGAAGCGTTGCCTGTCAACACCACGACCTTCGCGTTGCGGCTCAGCTTTTGCAATTCCTCTAGTCCTGAGAGGCCGCTCCCGCCTCCCGGGTTGTGGTTGTAGTCGAAGAAGATTGCGTCAAACTGGTTTTCTTCTAATGAAGAACTGGCTGCGGCCATCGAGCCAGCACTCACGATTTGATGTCCCAAACTCTCCAGGGCTGCCTCTATCTTTGAGGTGGTGTCAGCGTCGTCTATAACCAGAATTCTCATCGCCTGTCTTGGTCTGACTGCAGCCCTCCCGCCGGGGGCGTTGCAGGTGGTTTACTGTAGCGTGCCGCGTGCCATCCAGCGCAGGAGCTGATAGTGGAAGCTTGGAGCCGGTTTTCAGGCGTTCCTGCGGCCGTTACCCCTGCAGTTTGCAACTTGCGGACACGGCGAGCTTGCAGTTGATCAGGATCTAAGCCAAATCCTGCTCCCATCCATTCCTTTATCCAGGTCAAGAGGGACATGGTCTGCGCCCAAAGCATTGAAGGCCTGGGGATTGTCGGTTTTCCGGTCAGCCCTTCTGAAAAAGGCGCGGTGTCTTTGGGCATTGTGCCTCGGGAGGAGGTTTGGTTACTGTGGCCCATGCCATTCAGCAAACTTGGCTTGTCGCACCCCCTGGTGGAAGGCGTGCGGGCCATGGGTTATATCGTGCCCACTCCGATCCAATTGCGTGCGATCCCGCTGATTCTGAGCCTTCGCGACGTGATTGGCAGTGCCCAGACCGGGACTGGGAAAACTGCGGCGTTTGCCTTGCCCATATTGGAACACCTGAAAACGACCACGGGCCGGACGCGCGCTTTGGTCCTAGAGCCCACCCGCGAACTGGCCGCTCAAGTTGAGACGGCCATACGGGACTTTGCTCGGTTCACGACGATGCGCGTGGCGGTCCTTTATGGCGGAGTAGGTTATGGAAAGCAAAACGACGCCCTGCGCGCCGGCGCCGATATTATTGTGGCGACGCCCGGCCGGCTGCTGGATCAGCTGGGTCGCGGCACAGCGCGACTGGACCAGGTCAAGTTCCTGGTTCTGGACGAAGCTGACCGGATGTTAGACATGGGTTTTCTGCCGGACGTGCGTCGCATCGTTGAACGTTGTCCGCGGGAACGGCACACGTCGTTATTTTCAGCGACCATTCCTCCGCAGATTGAAACGCTCATCCAATGGGCCATGCGCAACCCGGAAACCATCCAGATCGGCGCAAGACGTTCCCCGGCCGAAACGGTCAAGCACGTCGTTTATCCAGTCGCCACGGATCAGAAGTCGGCCTTGCTTTTGGCCTTATTGGAGCAGGTCCACTTCGATTCGGTCATCGTTTTTTGCCGGACCAAGCATGGGGCCGATCGGGTCGCCCATACGCTGAAGCGCGGCAACCATTCCGTCTGCGTGTTGCACTCCAATCGCACGCAACGTGAGCGGGAACAGTCCTTGCGCGGTTTCCGGGACGGCCGATATGAATTATTAGTGGCCACGGATATCGCAGCTCGCGGGTTGGATATCCAGGACGTAAGCCACGTGGTCAACTATGACGTTCCCCAGCACCCGGAAGATTACGTGCATCGGATTGGCCGGACCGGGCGCGCGCAAGCCACCGGCGATGCGTTTACGATCATGGTGGCGGAGGATCGCGCGCACATGGCCGCGATCGAACGCTTCATCGGCCAGAAGATCGAACGCGTCAAACTCGACCGCTTCAATTACAACTACACTTCCCTCTTCGACGATGCCCGGGAGAACACCGGTTTCCCAGGCAAGATCAAAGCGGTCCGCCTCAGTGGCGGTTACTACTGTGGCCCGGCCCGGCGACGGAAACGATGAGACTCCGCGTGCTTTTAGCACGAAGGCTCCCGGAATGTTTGCCGACGACCATGCCAACCCGTGCCCCGACCGCGGGCCCCCGTCCGCCCCGCCTGCAGTCCGCCGCCGACCGCCCTTAAGGCGAACGCACCCGCTGGCTCACGTCTCTCTTCTGCGGCGGCTGTTGCTGTTGCTTTTGCTTTTGCTGTGGGCCGGGGCCTGGACGGCTGGCTCGATTCACGGAGCGCTCATTACGGCCGGATGCATCGGGGACTACGGCTCAGATTACTTGAGCACTAGGCAAGTCGCGCGTCTGGTCAAGAGTTGGCAGCCGCAATTCATCATCACGGTGGGCGACAACAATTATCCGCACGGCGAGGCCAGCACGATCGATCGGAACGTCGGCCAGTTTTACCACGAATTCATTGAACCGTATCAAGGTCGCTACGGAACCGGCGCTCTCAGCAACCGGTTTTTCCCCTGCCTCGGCAACCACGACTGGTTGACGGCCGACGCCCGGCCGTATCTGGATTATTTCACCCTGCCTGGCAACGAGCGTTATTACTCGTTCACCCGCGGGCCCGCGCAATTCTTCTGTCTGGATTCGGACAAGCGGGAGCCGGACGGCGTCACGCCCGACTCGGTGCAAGGCCAATGGTTGCAGCAGGCGCTGCAACGGTCCAGCGCGGTTTGGCGCATCGTTTATTTCCATCATGCTCCTTACTCGTCGGGGTTCGCGCACGGCACCCATACCGGGGAATGCGCCCACATGCTGTGGCCTTTTCAGGATTGGGGTGTGGACGTTGTGCTGGCCGGGCATGATCACATCTACGAACGCGTCCACACCAACGGACTCGTTTACATCGTGAATGGGCTGGGCGGCGACAGCCGCGATAAACTTATCCGCCGCGCGGTTCCGGGCAGTGTGATACGTTTCAGCGGCGAGTTTGGGGCCCTGCGTCTCGATGCCACGGAGAATTATCTGTTACTCCGTTTTTTTACCTGGCGCGGCGTGCAGATCGACAGCGTCCGGCTGGTGCCAAAAAAGCGTGAGCCCGTTGTGCTGGAGGACAAGCAACTGATCCCTCAACCGTGATGGACGCGCATGATTGACGGGTGTCACCGCATTGAGCATTGGATTCCACGCCAGCGTGGCCCGGGATGCCGCGCTGGGCGCGCGGCCCGGAGTCGCCCAGCATGAATGTGTTCTGCTCAGTTCGAGTCGCGCGGGGTTGCCTGCGCCGGGTGTCCTGGCTTCGGTCCAAGCCCGCAACCGCTCTGGGGCTGGCCGCGTGCGTTGGCCTTGCGCTGGCTTTGGTGTGGTCGGCCGGCGGCGCCTCCGCTCCCTCCGGCCAGGAGGCTTTCCGCAAATTGCTCAAGCTCCCGGTGCTGCACGCCGAGTTCACTCTGCGCCTTGATCCGGAGGCGGGTTATGTCCTCTCCGGCGGCATGCCCGATCAGAGCGCGGAGATCGAACGCCTCAACCACGCCATGCAGGAGCAACCCGCCGATGCGGAGCGACAGTTTGCCTTGTTCGAAATTTACCGGCAGATGGGCCAGAGCGCGCGCGCCACCAATCATCTGGCCAGGGCGGTGACCCTCTTCCGGACCTTGGCTGATATGCAGTCAGAGAACGCGGCCTTGCTCGCCAAATACGGCCGCGCCCTGGACCTGGCCTCGGAAGACAAAGAGGCCGAAGCCGTGCTGCGCCGCTCGATTCGACTCGGCCCCATGGAATGGCGCGGCTGGTCTGCGCTTGGACAATTGCAGCTAGGCAAATGCCTGCGCACCCTGACCGAGAGCCTTCCCGCAGGAACAGCCAATCAGCCGCAGGCCCTCCTGGCCGCCGCCATCAAAAAGGAGATCGCCGCCCGCCAACTCCATAAGGCTCGAGGGGACCTCGAGGAAGCCTTGCGCTCCACCGATCGGGCAGTGGCCCTCGCCCCCAAGGAAGTGCAGCCGTTGGCGGACCGCGCGCTGGTTCATGCCTACGTCGGCATGCTGCATTTTATCGAGGACGTCCTCGGGGGAGCAGAATCCGACGCGCTGAAGCTTCACCGCGCCATGTTCCCGACCAACGCCCTGATTGATCTGCAAGCAATCAGCAGGCTCACACCGGAGGATCCGGTCATCTGGGGCAAAATCGGGCTGTTCCGGTTGCTCGACGGCGCAGTGAGCCTGGGCCAACGCGGGGCCCAACAACTCAGCACGGGCGATTTTTGGTCGCTGCTGACCGACAGCCAGCGACGGGATCTGCAGCGGGTGTTCACCGCCCTCGAGAACCTGTCCCAAAGCGGCAACCCGGCCGTGGCGGCGGCGGCGTTGGATTTTCTGGGCGCTTTTCAATGGACAGCGATGCGGGACCGGCGCGGGGCGGAGCGAAGTCTGCGGCGGGCCATTCAATTGGATCCCAGACGGGAAATGGCTTGGGATTTTCTTATGGCGGTTTTGATCGACGCGGACCGCAACGAGGAAGCGGTCAGCGCGGCTGAAGCGCGGCTGCAGACCCGCGACACAGTGCGCAATCGCGTGGCGGCAGCGAAGGCCTGCGATCGCGCGGGCCGCTCGGCCAAAGCTCAGGCGCATCTGGAGGCGGCGCTCAAACTGGATCGCGAGGATTACCTGGCGAATTTCGCCGGCGCCATCATGGTCCTGAAAAGCGCGCGCGATGAAGAACAGCTGCGGCGCGCCGGCAGCCTGCTGGAACGGGCGGGCCGGGTCGAAGGCCGGCCCGCCACGCGCGACGAATGGCTGGAGTGGACCACCACCAGCGCCATCTATTATGCGTTGAACGGCAACCGCGAAGCCGCCCGCCGCGAGTTCAAGCGCGCGTTGGCCGAGGATTCCGCCAATCAAACGGCGAAAGACGGGCTGGCTTTGGTCGGTCCTTGAGTCGCGCGCGCTGCGACGTTTTTTGACGCGCTGTAGCGGCGGTCAATGAGCGCCGCGCCCCACGAAACTAAATGTAACTCGAAAAGTCGGCGGTCGCAGACCGCCGCGACCATGCGCGGCCCAGGGCGCTTGCCTCAACCCCCAGGTTTAGTTTGAGCCGGGCCGAGCTGATTTCGAACCGTGTTGCGAATGCTCGAGCCACGCAGGCTGCGGGCGACAATTTTGCCTTCGGGATCGATCAGGAGCGCTTCGGGCAGGCCTTGCACGCCAAAGGAGCCGGGTAATCCCGTGGAACCCCAATTGCCCAGGTAACATTGCAACCATTTTAAGCCGGATTGTTCAATTACCCGCTCGGCGTCCTTGCGTTCGGGGTCGAAGTTCAGCCCCAACAAAGCGAAGCGTGGATCCTTGCCGTAGGTGTCGTTGACCTCCTTCAGCATGCGGACGTCCAGGGCGCGGGTCCCTGCCCACGCGGCCCAAAAATCCAGCAGCAAAAATTTCCCCTGGAAATCGTCGAGCTTCACGGTCTTGCCGTCGAAAGATTTGACCTCGAAACGCGGCGCGGGCCGGCCGAGCCGCATCATGCCCCGAATCGGCACCGTCTGGGCACCGCAATCAAAGACCTCGTCTGGTTGGCCTGGAGGAATGGTCACGTTCACACTTTGGGAACCGATGGTTTCGTAATAGTTTTGGCCCCGGTCCGGGTTGGTAATATGGAAGTAGATGGAATAGTCGCCGGGCTCGACGTTTTCAACGCGGAATGTCCCGTTGGTGTCGAAGAGCAAGGCGTAGCTGCGTTGGTTGCGTTCCAATTTCCGTCCTTCGGGCGTCCGCCAAAAGGCCGTCTGCCTCAGATTGTATTCGCGCCAGGCGTCTTGCTGTTGTTCCTCGGTCATGTTGGGGGTGATACTGGGTGGTTGCTGCAGCGCCGGCGGCATCGTGATGATCGATGTCATCTGTTGGACGTCACGATGCCAGTCCAGGTCCTGCGGGTCCGCCCCCGCCGGCACCACGCGTCCGATCACGCGCCGGCCTTTGCCCCCAACAATCACGTCCACGGTGGCTCCTGGTTTCACCGTCACCGGCACCCCATGGCTCAAGGCAATCCGACCGGAATCGCGCTCGCCGATCCGATAATGCAGATAGACCTTCCGTTCACCCGGCGGCACTTTCTCGAAGACAAAGTTGCCGCTGGCATCGGGCGGAACGGGAATGGCCAGATCCAAAGCCGGATAGACCCGCCCCTCCTCCGTGTAGCGCCCCGCGCTTTGCAAGCGGACGAGCCGTTCCGGGCCCGGGCCGGCCGGGACTCGCAGCACACCGCGAATACGTGCCCAGGGTTGCAGAACCAGTTTGCCGGTGGCCATCACGTTGCTGGCCGGCTCTTGCGCAAAGCCGTCCTCCGTGGCGGCCAATACGGTGTGCGGATCGTACTTCGGCGGGAACTCAAAGTGTCCGGCCGGACCGCTGCGCTGAAAGGCTGGCCCGTTCCCGTTGCGACGCAATTCCCCCGGCCGTTCCATGCCGACCGTTTCACTCGAATCGACCAAGGCGACTGTCACACCGGGCACCGGGGTGCCATCCGGTCGCTGCACCACACCGCTGAGGCCGCGTCCCGTTTCGAGTCGAAAATCATTCGAATACACGCCCGGCTTCGAGTAAACCGGCGAAGCCTGGGGCATATAACCAGGACTCTCGACCAGAACCTGCGAGCGAACGCTCGAGTATTCCTCCAAACGAATCGAGAACGCCCCTTTCCGGCCCCGCACCGAATCATATCGCTCCCAGCGCATCGGTTCATCAGGATTGTAGCTCCGGCCGCGGACGACCTGAAATTCTTCGATCGGCTTGCCCGTCCGCGCGTCAACCACATGGCCAATCACCCGCGATTGTTTGCGTAATTGGATGATATGCTCGCCGGTTCCATATCCTGCGAAGGACATGCGCGTCGAATTGTAATTGGTCGCCGAAATATAAAACATGATGTCGCCTTCCGGGGGCGTTTCCCAGACGAACCGACCCTCGGCGTCGGTGAAGGTCTGCCAGGGCAGTCCGCCTGTCCCATTCCGATCCTCAAACCTGACCTTGGCTCCCACCACCGGCTGCTGGTTCTGATCCGTGACTCGCCCGCGTAAAGGCTGAGCTTTGACCAGCCGCAACTGGACGGGCGGCGTCTCGCTGTCGAGTTGGAGCGATTGGGTGCGAACGGCATGGCCGGAGGCGGACGCGGCGAGCCAGACTTCCCCCTCTTGTTCGGCCGGTAACGAGAAACGTCCTTGCGCATCGGTCAACGTCGAGGCGATTTCCGAACGGTTCGCGTCCAGCAACCGGACCTTCGCCTTAGGACAAGACTCGCCTGCGGCATCCAGGACCGTGCCTGTGACCAGGAGCGGCTCCAACACAACCAGGACTGCGTTGCCCATCCCCAACGCCGCAGCGTCCACGGCCTCACGAGAGTCGTTTCCGCGTCCGCCAGTTTGCCGGTAGATCCGGCCGCGGTGAGTCGGATGCGAAACGGCGAAGCTGAAATTTGTGAACCCGGCCGGGACGCTCTCCGAGCTCCAGCGCCCTTGCGCATCGCTCGACACGGTTTCATGATCGACCCGCGTGTATTCGCGTGGGCCGGTGAGCCTCACCTGAAAGATGCTGATGGTAGCGTCCCGCACTGGCTGGCCTTGCGTGTCCTGAACCACTCCGCCGATGCGCGCGCCACGCTGTAATTGGACTTCAGACTCCCGTTGCAGGCGACCACCGTTGGTCACCGTGCTGCTCACCACCACCGGAACATGGCCAGGAGCTTGGACTACTGCCGAATAGCCCAACGTCTGCTGGGGCGGAAAGGCCAGCCGAATGACGCCCGTGGCGTCTGCGGGCGCCCGCCCAAAGTAGAAGCTCGATTCCTCGTCCGATATGGTCAACCCAGCCACGGCGTTGCTGATCACCGATTGGTTTTGCGCGTCGCGCACACGAAATATCAATTGGTCATGGTAGTTGGTTTCCGCCAACTCCAAGGAACGCCGAATCACGCGGGCCTTGTGCAAAAAGGCCGGCGCCATGGGATTTCCCCCCGATTCCAGCGTTAAACCGCACAAAAAGGGAGTCATCCTGCTGAACAATGACACCAACTCGAGGTTAACAATCTCTTCCTCCGGCCATGGGTTGGCCAAGAGGGTATGGTAAAGTTGTACGCTGGTTCCTGGCCGATCCGTATCCTCCACTGGCCCGGACCAGGCCAAAACCGAATTGGCGTCCAAGAGGGGCTCAGTGCGCTCCCGGCGTTCTCTTGTCCAACTTTGGACCTGGACTCCCTGGCAAAGTCGCAGTGAACGTTCGGTTCCGTTGGCGTAATGCAAAGAAACCGTCGCGATGGGCACACCAACTTTCTCGTCGGAGTCCGCCCCCCACAAGAGATGGATCTGATCGGCCCTCCGATGGAGGGCCACCTCCTGGCGAACCGGATGAAACAAGCCGTTGCGAGCGTCGGTCAAGCCAGTAACAGCGATTCGCTCTTTGATCAGAAATGGAACGCCATTAAAAGTCTGTTGCCCCTTGGGGATCGTCCCCCAGAAGCTTGGAGGAGGCGCGTTTGAAACCAACCCGATGGCCTGAAAGCGACTGGCCTCCGCGCCCATAGCAGACTGGACCAGCCCGCTGGCTGCCAGAGCGTAAATGAGGAGACTCACACCGATCCATCCTCGAAGCCAGCGCGCAGCGACCGGCGCATCTCTCTGCAGAACTACCTGCACCCAACCCGCTCCTCGCAGCGCCGGACAACCGCGGCGGCGATTGCCTTCGCGCACAACCCTCCGGTTAACAGGTAATTGCCTCATGTTTTCCCAGGTCCGGTGACGAAAGGGACGGTAAGCCCGGCTCTACGGGTTTCCAACAACAATTTCCAGCCGACTCGGAGCGCGCCGCGGTGCGGGATTGACTTCCCACGACTGGTCCAGGACCATCCCGCGTATGAAACGCCATTGCCTGATCGCGCTGCTGACTGCCCTGACGCTTATGACTGCCATCGCCGCCAACAATCTGACTGGGATTCCTTTGAAAGACATTTCCGGCAAGGAAACCTCACTCAAGGATTACAACGGCCAGGTGCTCCTGATTGTCAACGTCGCCTCCAAATGCGGTTTCACCCCACAGTACAAATCCCTCGAAGCCACCTATCGCAAATTCAAGGATCAAGGTTTTGCCGTCCTTGGCTTTCCTTGCAACGATTTTGGCGCCCAGGAACCCGGCACCAACGAAGAAATCAAACAGTTCTGCTCCAGCAAATACGACGTAACCTTCCCGCTCTTCGATAAACTTCACGTCAAAGGGCCCGAGCAGCATCCGCTCTATGCCGCGTTAACCGGCAAGGATTCTCCGTTTCCCGGCGATGTGAAATGGAATTTCGGCAAGTTTCTAATCGGACGCGACGGCACTGTCCTCAAACGCTGGGACTCCAAAGTGACTCCCGATTCGGAAGAGATCTCCAAAGCAATCGCCGAAGCCTTGGCTGCCAAGCGCGCCGGCAGCGGCCGTTGATCCCCACGCCGCGTTGCCGGCAAATCTACAAAGCTCGCCTTCACGACCGCGCGTGGTCCCGCAACGGCTGCTAGTCATGCGAGACCCATCACTAGGGCCGAGCGCGTTAGGATTCCCCATCCGCCTACGCGGCGAAGGCCCGCGGTCCGAACCACGGCAGTGGCTTCGCGCTCCGGGACAATGTCCAAATGCACCCCCCCCGAGGGGACAGTCCGAGATATATTGAACCGCGGCAACCGGGCGAGGTATGCTTGGCGTAATTTGTGTCCCGCAGTAAGAAAGTCCTGAACCATAGGCGCCGTGCCAATGTCAATTAGTAGTGTTAGTGTGAATAACTTCCACCCATATGTTGTGGTTTTCCGCTTGTGTCGCCCTGGTCTCTAGCGTTCACTTCCTGACTGTATGTATCTGAAGAACCTGACCGTTCTTGGATTTAAGTCGTTCGCGGAGAAGACGTCTCTGAATTTCCTGCGTGGCGTTAGCGCGATCGTGGGACCCAACGGCTGCGGCAAATCCAACGTGTCCGACGCGATCCGCTGGGTCTTAGGCGAGCAATCCGCCAAGGCGCTTCGGGGCGGGGAGATGGCCGACGTCATCTTCAATGGCACCGACGGCCGTAAACCGATGGGGATGGCTGAGGTTTCCTTAACCATCGGTGAGGTGGATCAAGATCATCTGACCGCGGCCGGAGTCGAGCTTGGCTACAACGAAGTGACGGTGACGCGGCGGGTGTTTCGGGATGGGGGCAGCGAATATTTCATCAATAAGACACCCTGCCGTCTGAAGGATATCCAGCAATTGTTCATGGGCACCGGGGTGGGGCGGACCAGCTATAGCGTGATGGCACAGGGAAACATCACGCAATTGTTGTCCAGCAAACCTGAGGACCGCCGGATGGTGTTCGAAGAAGCCGCCGGGATCACCAAATTCAAGGCGCAAAAGAAGGAATCGCTGCGCAAACTCGAACATACCGATCAGAATCTTGTCCGGGTGTCTGATCTAATCCGTGAAGTCAAACGCCAGATCGGCTCGCTGCAACGGCAGGCCGGCAAGGCGCGTCGTTACAAGCAAATCGCACAGGAGCTTCAACATCTCGATACCCAATTGGCGCGTCACCAGTTCGATGTGTTGCAGGCCGAAATTCACGACCGCCAAACCACCGCCGAACAAGTGCGGGCCGAAATCGAGTCCAGTTCACAGGAACTCTTGCAACGCGAAGACGAAGTGCAGCAGCTGCGCCAACAGCTCTCCGATCTGGAACATCAGATCAGCAGCAGCCAGCAACAGGGCCTCGAGCTGAAAGCCCAGGCCGACCGCCACGAATCCCGCATTCAATTCAATGACGAACGCTTGCGCGAATTGGAGCAGCAGAATGTTCGTGCTCTGGCTGAGATCGCCCAAGCCGAAGAACGCGCTCGCGCCAGCCGCGAAGAACTGGCCGCCGTTCAGGAGCGGCTGGCCGCTGCCGTTGCTTCGCTCGCCCAGCATCGGGCTACCCTTGAGGAGAAACAGGCTGCCCTCCAGGAAGTCGAGACCCAACTCCAACACCAGCAGGGATCGTTGCAGCAAGCCCAGTCCGCCGCTTTCCAGGCCATGCAGCAACTCACGGCCCTTCGCAACCAAATCAACGCCCTCGACTTGCAAAAACAAGGCAACGTCGTTCGCCTGGAAAAATTGTCTTCCGAAAAAATCCAGCTGGAAGAGGAACGCTCCGGCCTGGAAGCGCGCCTGGCTGAATTCGCCGCCCATGTGGAGGCGGAAAAGCAACAGGCTCAAACCCAGCGCGGCACGGTCGAACAACGCCAGCAGCGCCTGCGTGAACTCGCGCAAGAACTGGCCCAGGCTGGCCAGCACCTTGATTCGATCCTTCGGCAGCAAGCCGAACATCGTTCGCGCCTGCATCTGCTCGAACAACTGCAGGAAGCCCATGAAGGATTCGGCGCCGGCGCGCTGGCCGCGCTGCAGCGGTCCCAAGCGGTGCTTGGCTCTTTGGCCGACAGGATTCGCGTTCCGGACCCTTACGTGGCCGCGGTGGAAGCGGCCCTCGGTCATCATCTTCAGATCATCCTGACGGCCCAGCCCGAGGCGGCGTGGCCGATCTTGCAGGATCTGAGCCAGAACAAGAAGGGGCGCGCCAGCATCGTGGCGTTGGAGTTCCCTGCCCTGCTGCCACCCGACCTCAAGCCCGCTCCTCCTGCAGGGACAATCCCGGCTCTCAGCGTGGTGGAGGCCGATCCCAGCGTGCAGCCCTTACTGGCGGCCTTGCTCGGGCCAACCATGATCGTGCCCACCCTCGAAGCAGCCACCGCCAACTGGCGCCAACAACCCGGCACGTTTGACTTCGTCACCCCGGCCGGTGAACTCCTGACCCGCGCAGGCATCTTTACCGGCGGCGCCGGACACGCCAACGGCAATCAAGCCCCGTCCAGCATCCTGGGCCGCAAGAATCAGATCGCTGCATTGCAGGCGCAACTCGCGTCCCTGCAGGATCAGAGCAACGACGCCAGCCGGCGCAAAGGCAGTTTGCAAAGCGAACAAACCGCCCTCCAAGCCGGTCTGCAGCAGGCGCAGACCGAGCTCCGCAACCAGGAGGTTGCCATCGCTGCCCGGGAAGGCGAATTCAATGCCCTGCAAACCTCCCTCCGCTCTCTGTCCTCGAAAATCGAGACGGTGATCTACGAGATCCAGGCGCTGGCCGCCCATGACCGGGAGGGCCAACAGAAACGCGCCGCCCTCGCGGCCCAGGCCGCCGAACTGGAATCCACCGAGCAGACCGCGCAACATCAGGTCGCAGCCTTCAGCGCTGCCCTGGACCAGTTGCGCCAGCAACGCGAGGCGGCCAACGGCATCCTCACCGAGGCCAGAGTCGCTTTGGCCACTCAGGAACAATTGCACGTTTCCATCGGCCGCCAACGCGCCCCCCTCGAACAACGTTTGCAGGAGCTCTCCGCCCTGGTCCAACAACGCCGCCAGGACTGCGGCGGCTTTCTCCAGCGCAAAACGCAGTTCGAAAACGAGATCACCGATTGCCGTCGCCAGATGGACCGGCTCCGCCACGAACGAGAAGTGGTCAATACTCTAACCGCGGAACTGATTTCCCAGCGCGAAAACCAGGAGTCCGCCATCAGCACACGCGAGGAAAACGTGCGCGACCTGCGCCGACGCCTGGCCGAACGCCAGGAGCAACGCGGCGCCCTCGAGGTCGAACTGGCGCAAAAAAGCATGTCGATCCAGAACCTGCGCGAACGCGTCCAGCAGAAATATCAGGTGAACCTCGACGACGTCCGCAGCGAATGCATCACGATCACCATCGCCGACGAAGGCCCCGCGCGCGTCCAGACGCTCAGCCCGGAAGAAATGGCCAAAGCCGGCGTGGCGACCGATTGGACGGCCGTGGCCGATCAGGTCGCGGCCCTGCAGAAGCGCCTGGAAGAAATAGGCCCGGTCAACCTGGTGGCCATCGAAGAATACGAGGAAACGGAGCAACGCTACAATTTCCTCTCCCAGCAACATGAAGATCTCGTGCAAGCCAAGGCGCAACTGCTGGAAGTCATCAACCGCATCAACACCCAAACGCGCGAGATGTTTACCGAGACCTTCAGCCGGATCCGCGAGAATTTTCGCGCGTTGTTCGTCGAGATCTTCGGCGGGGGCAAAGCCGACTTGATCCTGGTGGAGGAGGGCGACGTGTTGGAAAGCGGCATCGAGATCGTGGCTCGTCCACCTGGAAAACAATTGCAGAGCATCTCGCTGCTCTCCGGCGGGGAACAGACGATGACGGCCGTGGCCCTGTTATTCTCTATCTACCAGGTCAAGCCCAGTCCGTTCTGCGTGCTGGACGAATTGGATGCTCCTCTCGACGAATCGAACATCAACCGGTTTGTGCGCGTGCTGCAGCGATTCCTGGCGCATTCCCAATTCATCGTCATCACCCATAACAAGCGCACCATCGGCATGGCCGATGTCCTCTACGGCGTCACCATGCAGGAACAGGGCGTCAGCCACATCGTCAGCGTTAAATTCCATAAGGCCGAGGAGGCCGTGACCGATCACTCCCCCACCCCCCTCGAAACGCCCACCGCTCACCCCGTCGAGGAAGAGGAAGACAAACTCCAGCCCAAGGAAGACACCGTGGAGCTGATCATGGCCAAGTAGGTTCGGGGTTCCCGGTTCAGGGTTCCAGGTTCAGGGTTCAGGGTTCAGGGTTCACGGTTCGCGGTTCGCGGTTCGCGGTTCAACACGCGGCAAGATAGTAGGCACAGATCCGGATTCAAGCATCTCGGGCCGATACCTACCTACTCCGACAAACCCCAAACCCCAAACCCCGAACCCTGAACCGGGAACCTGGAACCCTGAACCGGGAACCCCGAACCCTGATCTCGACACCCTGCTATCCACGGTTCATGCTCCCCTGTCTCCACGCCGTATGAAGATCGACCAAATCATCTGTCAGGTTCTGCGAGTGCCTTCCATCGAAGAGAAAACCGCCAGTTGCCAGGATGTCGTGCTGGTGCGAGTGCGCACGGATGACGGCGTGGAAGGGATCGGCGAAGCGGACGCTTCGCCGGAAGTCGTCAAAGCCATCATCGACGCCCCTTTCAGCCACAATATCGCGTGCGGTCTGCGGGAGATTCTGATCGGCGAAGATCCGCTGGCCTTCGAGCGTTTATGGCAGAAGATGTATCGCCGGACGCAATACTTCGGTCGCACGTCGGTGACCATCGCCGCCATGAGCGCCATCGACATGGCGTTGTGGGATCTCAAAGGGAAACGGTTCAACGAACCCATCCACCAACTGCTCGGTGGCAAACAACACGATCGCATCCCGGCCTACGCCTCCATCCTCTTCGGATCCGACATGGACGAAACCCGGGCCATCGCGCGGCGCTGGATCAAAACCGGTTATCACGCGATTAAATTCGGTTGGGAACCCATGGGCCAAAGCGAAGAGTTGGATCTGGAACTGGTCCGGGGCGCGCGCGAGGGCGCCGGCGACGCCACCGTGCTGATCGATGCCGGGTGCGTCTGGGATGCCCGCACCGCCCTGCGGCGCGCCCAAGCCTTTGCCCAATATAACATCGGCTGGCTCGAAGAACCCCTGCGCCCCGACGACCTCGACGGTTATGTCTGGCTGCGCGACCGCTCGCCTGTCCCCATCGCGGCCGGTGAAGCGGAGTGTGGACGCGAATCGTTCCGGCCGTTCATCGATCGGCGCGCACTCGATGTCTATCAGGTCGACCTGTCGCGCTGCGGCTTTTCCGACGCCAATTACATCAAACAACGCGTGCAGGAGATCGGGGCCCGGCTTTGCAACCATTGTTATACCAGCCCCGTGACGGTGGCGGCCTCCTTACATTGGTTAGGCACGTGCCGCGACGCATTTCTATTCGAAGATTGCGTGGATGACTCGCCCATGCGCCGCGAACTGACCGTGGAACCGATGGAGGCGCAAAACGGCTGGATGACCGTGCCCGACCGGCCTGGCTTGGGCGTCACGCTCAATGAGAATTTCGTGAAGAAATATCTGATCGCCGAATCTGGCCGCTGAGGATGATTGCCACCCATCACCGGCGGCCCAATCCACTTTTCCCCGGGAGCTCGCATGCTCCCTAGCCCCACGCCCGCATCCATCAGGCCCAGTGGGATCCGCTGGCACATTCTGGCTCTGGTCATGGCGCTGGTTTGCGTGAGCCAGTTTAACCGCTACACCATGGCGGTGGCAGGCAACAACCGAATCATGCGCGATTACCGGCTGAGCCCCACGGAAATGGGGAACATCTACTCCGCCTTTGTCCTGGTCTATTCCCTCTGCATGATCCCAGGCGGTTTGCTCATTGATCGCATCGGGCCACGCCGAGCCCTGATGCTGGTCGGATTGGGCTCGGCGCTGTTTGGTGCGCTGACCGGCGTGGCGGGTTGGGTCTGCGCGAGCGGCGCGGCCATCTGGTTGTTCCTGGTGTGGGTCCGGGGCGCCATGGGCGCCGTCAGCGCTCCGCTCCACCCGGCGGGCGCACGCGCCGTCGGCAATTGGTTTCCATCCCACCAACGCACTCTGGGGAATGGGTTGGTGACCGGAGCCGCCCTGGTTGGGATCGCCTCCTCGTATGTTGGATTCAGCATGGTGATGCGCTGGATAGGTTGGCCCTGGGCATTTGTCTGGAGTGCAATCGTGACGACGGGCCTGACTTTGCTTTGGGCACTCTACGCCACCGATCTTCCCGTCACCCACCGCCAGGTCAACGCCGCGGAACGGCAGCTGGTCGAAGGGCTGCCCACGATCGGTTCTGAGCCCGCTCGCGCCGCGGCGCCGTGGCTGTCGCTCTTGCGCAATCGGAGCCTGGTGTTTCTCACCCTGAGCTACGCGGCGGTCGGCTACCTGCAATATTTGGTGTTCTATTGGATCGACTACTACTTCAGCCACGAAATGCGTCTGGGGCCCGACCTGAGCAAACTCTACGCCAGCATCCCTACGATCGGCATGGCGTTCACGATGCCCATGGGCGGTTGGCTGGCCGATCGACTGGCCCGGAGAAGCGGGGTCCGACGCGGGCGGGCCGTGGTGTCCGGTTTCGGCATGGTGCTCTGCGCGGGATTATTCGGTTTGGGTTTGTTGGCCGACCAAGCGAACTGGAAAGTGACCTGGTTCACCTTGGCGTTTGGCGCCCTGGGCCTCAGCGAGGCTCCCTTCTGGGCCACCGCCGTCGATATTGGCGGACGCGCCGGCGGCACGGCCGCGGCGATCATCAACACGGGTGGGAATGTGGTCGGAGCGATCGCCCCCAGCTTAACTCCCTACGTCGCCCAGCATTGGGGTTGGCCGGCCGGGCTGAGTCTGGGTGGGATCATCTGCTTTCTGGGCGGGTTGTGTTGGTGGAAGATTGACCCGCACCCGGCTGCTGAGGATAGTCGTCCGGCGATTTCCCAGCCATGAACCACATCGATCTGAAAGGAAGGACAGCCATTGTGACCGGCGGCGCTCGCGGCATTGGCTACGCCATCACTTCACGATTGCTCGAATCCGGCGCTACTTGTTGCATCTGGGATCGCGACGAGACCGCCGGTCGCGCCGCGGCGGACTCGTTGTCGGCTCAAGGTTCGGTTCACGCTGTGCCGGTCGATATCACGCGGCCGCAATCCGTCCAAGCGGCTGCCGATCTCACCTGCGAACGCCTTGGCCAAGTGGATCTGTTGATCAACAATGCAGGCGTCGCGGGCGCCACGAAAAAGACCTGGGAACTGTCTCCCGAAGAATGGCAGCAGGTGCTGCAGATCAATTTATATGGCGTCTATCTGTGTTGCCACGCCATCGTGCCCGGGATGCTGGCGCGCGGTTATGGACGGATTGTCAATATTGCGTCCATCGCCGGCAAAGAAGGCAACCCGAACGCATCCCATTACAGCGCCACCAAAGCCGGGGTCATCGCCTTCACAAAGTCTCTCGGCAAGGAACTGGCCCAGTCCGGCATCCTGGTCAATTGCATCACCCCGGCCGTGATTCAAACTGATATCCTGAAGCAAGTCACCCCGCAGCATATCGATTATATGCTGTCAAAAATTCCCATGGGCCGCTTCGGCCGCACCGACGAAGCCGCCGCCATGGTCGCCTGGCTCTGTTCCGAGGACTGCTCCTTCAGCACCGGCGCCGTCTTTGATCTTTCCGGAGGCCGTGCCACTTATTGAGTAAACGAATAGATTGGCCGCACAGGGCCCGTCACTTCCGGCGCAACGCGGATAGACCCTCCAAACAGCCCCACAGCATTCCCAGACCCAACCCGCCGGCGTGGGCTCCATTCGCCACGTGCGGCAACACGGGGCTCAGGCACAGCACAAACCAGATCAACATCATCGCCAGGGTGGTGGGATGGATGAATAGTCCGCTCGACGGGTCCAGCTTGCTCTTCATCCAGATGAACCCCAGCAGGCCATAAACAACCCCTGACATGCCGTAAAACCTGGGACCTTGGTACCAGTATTGGACCAGATTCGATACCACCGCCAGCACGACCACCAGCAGACCCAGCTTGCCGCTGCTCTGTCGGGCCTCAATCAAACTGCCCAGGCTGAAAAGACAAAACATGTTGAACCCCAAATGCAGCCAGTCCCCATGAATGATGACCGGCGTGAACAATCGCCAGAATTCGCCGTGGCTGATCTCCGGCAACCCTCGAGCAGCCGGCATCCCATCCCAAACCCGAATCATGCCCAACTCGCCCAACACTTTGCCTTCGTATCCGGCCTCCTTCAGGACATGAACCATGACACACAGGGTGATCAAGACCAACGTCAATGCGCCCGCCCCATACGGCATCGATGCTCGAAAAACCTCCGCGCGATCCAGCACGCGCTCCTGAGCGGCCTGCTCCTCATTCGCCTCCCGAGCTCGACGCGCCGGAGCTTGGGCCGCTTTCTTCCGATACTTCGGATCGTCCGGACTGCTCAGGTAATGAGCCAGGATCTCCTTGGCCCGGCTAATCTCATCCTCCGAATGAATCCAAATGCTCCAGCCGTCAGCCTCCTTATCCACTTCATTCACGATTCCTTGAACATAAAGGTAATCGCTGAAGACCGTCGCACTGGCTTCGCTGGGCAGATGTCCGATCGTTCGCATGGTCAAAGACTAATTCCAAGAGTGTACGCAGGCGTCTTGAATCTGCAACGAAACGTTCGAAACGTTCCAGGCGCGCCGCGCGGTTGATCAGTCACACCGTGCTTGAGCAGGTTACGAGTTCTGCCGCGCGACCGTTTCGGGAAAGGACCAAGCGCCCGCCCCCACGGATTGGGCGGATTTCAGGGTTTCACGGATGTTCGCGCTGTTTCCTCAGCATGCGCGCAAGCGTTTGTGGTGCTAAACAGTTACCAACGTTGAAGCCGCCCGATTCAGCCCGACTACGAAACCCTCAACCCTGAACCCTGAACCGGGAACCCTGAACCGGGAACCCTGAACCCTGAACCGGGAACCCCGAACCCTGAACCGGGAACCCCGAACCCTGAACCGGGAACCCCGAACCGGATGGGGGCCTCCATGTACAAATCTACAAATCTAGATTTGATGATTTGACAATAACCATAGCCTGGGCGTAAGCTGGCCGACGTTCGGTAAGTGCCCCGCCCGCAGTGGCGAACAGCCGCCGATCCAAGACCTGAAAAACGATGAGCAGCAACGCCCAGTCACCACTTCAACAGCTCCTTCAAAAGCGCATTGTCATCCTGGATGGCGCCATGGGCACGGTCATCCAACGCTACAGACTGGACGAGGCGGCTTTCCGCGGGGACAGGTTTCGCGACTGGAAAGGCAAGGATCTCAAGGGCAATAACGAACTTCTCGTGCTGACCCAGCCGCAGGTCATTACCGAGATCCATGAGCAGTATTTTCTGGCTGGTGCGGACATTGTCGAAACCAACACGTTCGGCGCCACCAGCATCGGTCAGCACGATTTTTTCTTTCCCAAGCATTCCGAGGCACGAAAAGATCAGCAGTTCTTCGAGGAGGTCGTCCGCAATCAAACGCTGCGGGAGCTGGCGCACGATCTGAACGTGGCCGCGGCGGGCCTGGCCCGCCGGACGGCGGATGACGTGGCCAACCGCACCGGTTCACCGCGTTTCGTGGCCGGCGCGATCGGGCCGATGCCCGTCACCGCCAGTATCTCGCCCGACGTCCAAGACGCGGCCTTTCGCCAGGTCAACTTCGAACAACTGCGCCTGGCCTACCGCGACCAAGTGGAAGCGCTGTTGGAAGCCGGGGTGGACCTCCTCCTGGTCGAGACGATCTTCGACACGCTGAACGCGAAAGCAGCCTTGTTTGCCATTCAGGAGGCGTTGGCCAACCGCGCCGAAACCAAGCCCGCGGCAAAGCGGATCCCGCTGATGATTTCGGGCACGATCACAGATCGGTCAGGCCGGACGTTGACTGGGCAGACGGTGGAAGCTTTCTGGAACTCCGTGGCTCATGCGCAGCCTTTAACCATCGGTTTGAACTGCGCGCTCGGCCCGGCCGAGATGCGGCCTTACGTGGAAGAGCTGGTGCGCATAGCCCCGGCCTACACCTGCTTCTATCCGAACGCCGGTCTGCCGGATCCACTTTCGCCGACGGGTTTCCCTGAAACGCCCGAGACACTTGCCCCGCAGCTCAAGGACTGGGCCGAGGCCGGTTTTCTCAACGTGGTCGGCGGTTGTTGCGGAACGACGCCGCAGCATATCACGGCCATCGCCGAGGCGGTGCGCGATCTGCCTGCGCGGGTGGTGCCAACGGTGGAGCCGGCTTTGCGCCTAAGCGGCATGGAGGCCTTCGTGCAGACCCCGACGACCAACTTCATCAACATTGGAGAGCGGACGAACGTGACGGGCTCGCCGCGTTTTGCCAAGTTGATCCTGGGCGGCCAGTATGACGAAGCGCTGGCCATCGCCAAGCAGCAGGTCGAGAACGGCGCTCAGATCATCGACATCAACATGGACGAAGGAATGCTCGATGGCGACGCCGCCATGACGCGGTTCCTCAACCTGGTGGCGGGGGAACCCGACATCGCCAAAGTCCCCGTCATGGTCGATTCCTCCAAGTGGAGCGTGCTGGAGGCCGGGCTGCGTTGTTTGCAGGGCAAAGGGGTGGTCAACTCCATCTCGCTGAAGGAAGGCGAAGCCAAGTTCCTCGAACAAGCGCGGCTCATCCGGCG
>Ga0247664_1000096_pt1 | contig 21372 bp, 25 predicted proteins | sample CNK05_metaG_FD_182715 | JGI IMG/M metagenome (GOLD analysis project Ga0247664, IMG submission 182715) | Soil microbial communities from Purdue University Martell Research Forest, Indiana, United States - CNK05 | ecosystem: Environmental > Terrestrial > Soil > Temperate forest > Bulk soil...
CAGGTGATCTATGTGCAGAACAGCGGCGCTGCGGCCTGTCAGGTGTTCGCCGATCCGGCGACGGCGGACACCATCAACGGCGTCGCAGCGGCCACCGGCATCTCGCTGGCTGCGGCCGGCAAGGCGGCGTTTGTCTCACCAGCGACAGGTGTGTGGTTCACCGTCCTGTCGGCGTAAATCGTCTGCCGAGGCTGGTCCCCCCAGTCACTGCAATGCGTGTGGCCCCGAGCGCGATCCTCGGCAGATCGGGGCACCCAACATGAGGCGTGAGCCATGATTTCGACGACTGGCGATCTCATCACGTTTACGCTCCGGAGCGCAGGGATCAATGGCGTCGGCCAGACCCCGCTCGCCGAGGATTCCAACACCGGCCTGCAGTATCTCCGCTGGCTGATGGCGGCGTGGCGGCGCAAACGCTGGATGGTGTGGAACCTGCCGAGCACGGCGCTCATCTCGACCGGTGCCAACTCCTACACCATCGGTCCCGGTGGCGACTATAACATCGCCCGCCCGGACAAGATCCACGCCGCTTGGTGCCGCATGCAGCCGTTCGGCGGTCCTAATCCCGTCGATATCCAACTCGCCATCATCGAGAGCAAAGAGGACTGGGCCGGCGTCAGCATCAAGGATCTGAAGTCGCTGCCCTCTGCCGTGTTCTACGACAGCAGCTTTCCGCTGGGCCGGGTGCATTTCTGGCCGGTGCCGCCGGCTGCGATCTACGAGATGCACATTGTCACCAAGGCCGAGTTGCCGACCTACACCACGCTGACCGATCCGCTGGGGCTGCCGGAGGAATACGAGGAGGCAGCGATGTGGGCGTTGTGCGTGAAATTACAGATGAGCTACGGACTGCCGGCCCGTCCGGATCATGTCGCGGCGATGCAGGTGGCGATCAACACAATCGAGATGGCCAACAGCCAGATCCCGCTCCTGAAGCTGCCCAACTTCGGCCGCGGCGGTGGTGACGTGTCGTCTTGGACAGGAAGAGGCTTGAACCGAGCCTGGGTGGTTGGCGGGGATTCAGTTCTATCATGACCGATAATGCCTATCCATGGGAGACTGGCGATCTGCTGACAGCGGCAGCGCTCAATGCTGCCATTGCGGCGGCTGCGACGGGCGCACAGGGGCCTCCAGGTCCGCCGGGGGCAACCGGGCCGGCTGGACCCGCAGGCGCTCCAGGCGCACAGGGGCCGCCAGGAACGCCGGGGGCTGGTGGCACCGTCACCAGCGTCGGCACATCCGGCACCGGCATCAGCGGCGGCCCCATCACCGTGGGCGGCGTGCTGACGGTCTCGTGGAACGGGCCAGCGGTGAACGCACTCGGAAGCTCGCTCACAGCAGCGGGCGGAACGCTGCAGGTCGTGGGATCGCCACCGAGCGGCGCGGCTGGCGGCGATCTCAGCGGCACGTTCCCAAACCCCACCGTCAGCAAGATCAACGGCGTCACGCCGGCAGCTTCGGCGACGACCGACACGACGAACGCGACCAACATCAGCAGCGGCACGCTGGCGGCAGCACGCCTGCCGGCGCTCTCCACGATGAGCGGCGCCGTGACCTACGCGCAGTTGCCAACCGAGGTGCAGCAGCTACCGATCAGTTTCCCGTTCTCTGGGCTGCCGGCCGCATCCGCCCGTGTCAACGTGCCGATGCCGATGGCGGTGACCGTACCAGCGTCGCTTGCAGGCTCTGTGGTGTATGACACGACAAAGACGACATCGAATGCCGTGTTCACCGTCAACAAGATATCCGGTGGCTCCACGACAGCGCTGGGCACCGTCACTGTCACCAGCACAAGCAACACGTCCTGCACTTTGTCGGGCGCTGGCGGTAGTCTCGCGATTGGCGACGTGTTGCAAATCGTGGCCCCAGGAACGCCGGACACCACCCTTGCGGATCTGGGCATCACGATCCTGGCGGCGCGCGTCTGATGGCGAATACCACCTTCAATCCGGCCGACAAGAGTTCGCAGCTAACACTCAGCGCCGGCAATCTGACGGCCGCCGCAAATATCGCGAATACCTCGGGCGGCGTGCGGACCATCGCCCATCTGGCGGGCGTCAAGCTGTATTTCGAGATTACCCTCACATCGCTTGGCGGCGGCATCGTGTTTCCTGGCATCGCCTCCAGCGCCGCGTCGGTGTCCAGCGCACCGGGCGGTGCCGGCACAGCCGTTGTGAACTCGTCAAGCGGGGCCATCGTCATCAATAACGTTGCCAGCGGCATAAGCCTTGCGGCTGTCTCGGCCGGGCAGATCATTTGCGCGGCTGTCGATCTCGTCGGGCAACTCATCTGGTTCAGAAAGACCGCCACCGGGAACTGGAACAACAACGTCAGCAACAATCCCGCAACAGGGGTCGGCGGCATCTCTATATCGGTCCTATTCGGGTCAGCCGACGCTTACGGCTATTCGGCATTCCAGCTTGTGGCGAATGGCACAGCACTGACCGCTAACTTCGGTGATAGCGCATTTGCCGGTGTAGTGCCGTCCGGTTACATCGCAGGCTTTCCGACCGTCGCCCCGCCAGTGACGCCGGCACAATCCATTCGCGCGATGATCCTCGCATGACACGGCTCGCCCTCTCAGGTGGCGCTTACGAGACCCGGAGCGTCATCGCAGCGGCTCAGAAGTGCATGAACCTCTATGCCGAGAGCCTGCCGACCGGCAACAAATACACCGGCAGCACCGGCATCGAGGAGCCGGCGCAGTTTGCCTACTACCCGACACCTGGATTACGGCGCCTCAACACCCTGCCACAAAACGGCGTGCGCGCCATCAAGCAGGCGACCACCGGCGGCATCTACGCCGTGGCCGGCAGCGGCGTGTATCGCATCGACCCCAGCACCTGGGCCGGCACGCTGCTCGGCTCCGTCACCGCCGGTCATCGCACGCCCGTCTCGATGCAGGACAACGGGCTGCAGATGGCCATCGTGGACGGCTCGCCCTACGGCTGGAGCATCGACCTCACCAACGACACCTTCGCCGCCATCAGCGATCCCACCGGCATGTTTAGCGGCGCGGATGTCGTGCAGTACCTCGATACCTACCTGCTGTTCAACAAGCCCCGCACGCCGCAGTTCTATTCGTCCGATAGCCTGGCCCTGACGTTCGACCCGCTGTGGTTCGCGAATAAGCAGTCATTCAGCGATCTGCTGATGACGCTCGCGGTGGCTAAGCGGGAAATCTGGCTGATCGGCGACCGGACATCGGAGGTCTGGTACAACAGCGGTAAGCCCGACTTCACTTTCGAGGAGCAGCCCGGTACGTTCGTGGACCACGGCACCAGCGCGAAATACAGCGCCGCCGTCTACGATAATTCGGTGTTCTGGCTGTCTCGGGATCGGCAGGGCCGCGGCTTCGTCATCCAGGGCGCCGGCTATCAGACCAAGCGCATCAGCACCCACGCCATCGAGCAGGAACTGGCCGGATACGAGACGCTCAACGACGCCATCGGCTTCTGCTACGGCATCGCCGGCCACGCCTTCTATGTCCTGACATTCCCCAAGGCCGACCGTACCTGGGTTTACGATATCGTCACCGGCCTGTGGCACGAATGGTGCTGGATCGACAGCAACGGCGACGAGCACAGGCACAGGGCGAATTGCTGCTATCCGGTCAACGACACCATCGTGGTCGGCGACTGGCAGAACGGCAATTTGTATGCGCTGGATCGTGATGTCTATACGGACGACGAGCGGCCGATCAAACGGGTGAGGGCTTATCCACACCTCATCAACGACGCCAACCGGGTATTCTACCGGCAGTTCGTGGCCGACCTCGAAACCGGCTGGACGCCGCAGGATGCGCTGGTCACCTCAACCGACCGCATCATCACCTGGCTGCCGCTGCTCGCGCAGTTCAACGGCGTGAATGTCGGCGCAATCTCCACGACGACCGGCGGGCCGCTGATCGATTGGGACCGCGATTTCGTCTACATGCTCGGACAGACCGGCTACCAGAAATACACCACCGACCTGGAGACGCAGACGCCACTGGCGAGCCTCGTCGGAACGCCGACCCGGTTCGTCTACGCGGCTGACATTGATCCGCTGGGCGGCTATCTGCTGGTGCAGACCGACCCCGGCAATCCGAACGGCGTCCCGGTCTCCAAGCTCGACCCGGCGACCTTCGCGGTGCTCGATACATTCGGCGTCGTCACCAGCGCCCCGTCCTATCCGACTTCTGTGTGGATCGGGCAGTACATCGTCTGTGTCGTCTGCAACGGCGTCAGCTTCGGCTTCCTCAAATCCTCCGTCTCCTCCGGCATCGTCTCAGCCTTCCGCGTGGATACGATGGAGCATGCCGGCTTCTCCCAGGCCATCGTGAGCGGCAGCACCAACAACCGCGGCTTCATGGTGACCGGCAAGTCGGGCGGCACCGTCGCCTCGGTGTTTCTGTCATGGGATGCCACCACGACGCCAAAGCCCAGTGTGCCGCTCTATCGCATCGACATCGCCGTCAGCGCCACGTCCTACGATCCCACATCTTGGCCCACGACAAATCCCGGCATCACCTGGACCACGGTCGGCACAGTGGCCGTCTCCGCGGTCGATCCAGCGTGGGCTGGCTTCACCGTCCAATCGCTCGGCTACGACCTGGCCGATGGCAACGTCATCTGGATCGTCGGTTCGCAGACCCTGGCGGACGGCTACCACGTCCTGAAGCTCGACGCGCAGACGGCGGCGGTGCTGTGGAATATCCACATCGACACGGTGGTGGTTGACCTGGGCAAGTCGCGCATCAACGGATCGCTCTGGATGTTCGCAAATGCCGGCATTGCTGCCGGTCCCACCACGTCATACCGCATCAACACGCTGACCGGCACGATGGAGACGCAATCGCTCAGCGGGGTCTACGCGAGCAGCGGGCCGCAGGCGCAGATCAGCGACAGCGAGAGCACCCTTATTTTCTACGGTGGCACATTCGACAACGGCACCACGTCACCCATTCCGGTGGATGGCACAGCGGACTTTACCGGCGGCTGGGCGCTGATGGGCGGTCAGACCGTGATCACGGAGACAAAGGCAGTGGCGCTGGACAACCTGATAAACCTCGAATGGAGCGATGACCGTGGGCATAGCTATGGCAGCCCGGTATCGCAGAACATCGGCGACCGCGGCGCGTATATCACCAGCCTGCAATGGCAGCGGTTAGGATATGCGCGCGATAGGGTGTTTCGGATTAGCTGGTCGGTGCCGCTGCGTACGGCCTTGCAAGGCGCTTTCATTGACATCAACACAACAGCGAAGACATAGCGATGCCACTCCCTCTTGGCCCGCCGCGTATCCAGTTCATCGACGCTGATGGGCACCCCTATGCCGGCGGGACTGTCGAGACGCTGATCCCTGGGACCAGCACGCCGAAAGATACGTGGCTGGACCCGGACAAGGCAGCGCTGCAGACCAACCCGGCGGTACTCGATGCCGCTGGTCGCGCCATCCTTCTGGGCAGTGCCGACTACCGGCTGATCGTGCGCGATGCGGCCGGCAACCTGGTGTACGACGGCTGGACCTCCACCGGCATTTCCGACGCGCTGCTGCCGTTCACCACCGCACCAACGCTGGCAGACGCGCGCGCACTGCTGGGCATTGAAGATGCGGTTCAGGCCGAGACGGATCGTGCGCTGGCTGCCGAAGCCAACCTGCAGACGCAGATCACTACGGAAGTCACCCGCGCCACCAACAAGGAGAACGACCTCCAGTCGCAGATCGACGCGGAGGAAGCGGCGCGGATTGCCGCGGACAATGCGCTGCAGGCGCAGATCACGACGCTCGGCGCGACGAGCCTCAAGGTTGGCACGAACGTCACCGACTCAAGCGGTCATCTCCGGGTGGACTTCCCGGCGCCGTTTCCGACTGCCACGACGGCCGTGGTGACGCAGCTCATGAACAGCGACCTTAGCGCGGTATGGCTATCGGTGAACTATGACGCCGACGGCTTCGATATCTGGTCGAGCATCCCGCTGGCGGACGATGCCGTGCATCCGATCCCCGCGGCGTTCTGCTGGATCGCTACCGGCAACTGAATGAACGTCGCGCTCAACACGGGCGTGCCCTCGGCGCCGCTGGTCGATCCCATCAGCGGACAGGTGACGCCGGCCTGGCGCGCGTTTCTGCTGGCGCTGTATCAGCGCACGGGCGGCGCTGTCGGGCAGTCGTCCGATACGTCGGAACTCGAGGCGCAGCTTGCGGCCGAGGAGGCGGCGCGGATTGCAGCGGACACCGGGCTGGCGACGGGGCTGGCGAGCGAAGCGACAACGCGCGCGGCCGCTGATAATGCGCTCGACACGGCGCTGGACCGCGAGGCGGCGATCCGGGCAAGGGCCGACAGCAACGAGGCGACGGCGCGGCAGAATGCCGACGCGCTGCTGGTGCCCATCGCGCAGCTCTGCTCGATGTGGGCCGGATGCGATCTGTCGTTTCTGCCGACTGCCGATCCGGGCAACGGGATGCCGTGGCTCGACGGCACGCACATTGCGGTGGGCACATCGGCAACGGCTGCGGTGGGCATCGGGAAAGAGGATGCGACCGGGCGCTGGGGCCTGGAGGACGGCACGGGCGCGTGGATCTGGGGCTAGGAGGATACCATAGCTGACACCAAAATCAGTGCGGGCGCCGATCCCGGCACGTTGACGGCGACCGATAAGCTACCGCTGGCGCGCAGTGCATCGACCACGGCGTATGCCGCGACGATGGCGGAAATCGCCAGCTACGCGAACACCGCATACACGCCGAATTACTCGGCGGCGGCGCCGATCATGGACGGGACGGCAGCACCGGGCGTGGCGGCAGCGGTCTCGCGGGGCGACCACATCCACCCGTCCGATCTGACCCGCGCGCCGCTGGCGTCACCGACCTTCACCGGCACACCTGCCGCACCGACAGCAACGGCAGGAACCAACAGCACACAGATCGCGACAACGGCCTATGTCCTGAATGCGGTCACGGGCGGGACGGCAGCCGCTATTCCTGGTGCCAACAACGCCGACAACGCCGGCTTTGCCGTCAACCAGCGGACCTATGTCAGCGGCATTGCGCTCGCTGCTGGTGCCTATGGCCATGACCGGTGGAAAGCAGGGGCCGGTGGCTGCACCTACACCTTCGCCGCGCCATCAGGCCCATCGAACAGCATCACCATCACCGCCGGCACACTGCAGCAGATCGTTGAAGGCGAGGCGCTCGCCGGCGGAACTTACACGCTGTCATGGACTGGCACGGCGCAGGGGCGCATCGGGGCCGGCTCCTATGCGGCGTCGCCAGTCAGCGGCAGCGTCACGGCGGGAACCAATGCAACGATAGAGTTCAACGCCGGCACAGTGTCGCGGGTCAAGTTCGAGCCTGGATCGGTGGCGACGCCGTGGGTTGCGCTGTCGCCGCAGCAAACGCTCGCGGCCTGTCAGCGGTATTTCCAGTATTACAGCCAACTCATCATTGCCGGCTACGCTCCGAGCGCAATCGCTATCCACGGCGACTTTATCCTGGCTGTGCCAATGCGTACGGCGCCCAGTTCCGGCTTCTCGAATGTCACCTACGCCAATGCGTCGGGGCTGGCGATGATGGCATCGTCACCCGGTCATACGCGGTGGGCAGCGCCGATCACGGCTCTGGGCAGCGGTTATGTCTTGTTCGATGCATCATTCTCGGCGGACCTCTGAGGTAATCCATGGAACTCGTCTCAGATGTGTCTCCAGGTCTTGCGGTTGACGATCCTGGAAATGTCGCTCTGGGTCATTCTGTAGCGGGTTGCCAATGTCGTTTGGCTTTTGCCATTGGCGTATCCCCTGCGGATGGCAAGCACCTCAGTTGGAGAAAGCTTAGCGTTCGGGTTGTTGACGCCCTTGGTGTGAGACGGCGGCGGCCTTCGGCCTTTGGCATACATGTCCGCCATGTTGTCTTGATGTGTCCCAAGGAAGAGATGGGAAGGACGGACGCACGCCCGATTGTCGCAGCGGTGAAGAACATGAAGGCGGTTCGGGATCGAGCCACAAGTCAGCGTCCATGCCACGCGGTGAGCATAAGCGCTGCCAAACCGGCCATAACCGGCACGGTCTTTCGAAGCCGTCCATATCCAGCATTCATCGGTCTTAGATACTTTGGCCCAGAAGCGATCCGGCATTGGCAAGACGACTGGAGGAGGGCCGCCGCGTTTCCTGTCGCGGTATTTCTTTCCATATCGGTGCTCGCGTTCCTTCGCGCGTTCGATGTTCTTGGCGCGCCATTTACGTCTATAGGCACGCTGATATGCGCGCTGATGCTCTTTTGCGCTATCGCTTACAGCAGCCATTGGTTCCTCTCATCCAGGACCGTGGTCAGGGGCGGCATCGACGGTGCAAACGTCAGTGCCGCTCCGCTTGTAGCATAGGGGACGGTATAGTGCAGTTGGTTTATTCTAGCGCCGAGAATACGACCATAATCTGCACATTGCAGGATGGGGAAATACTCGGGAACTGCGCCGGGCCTGGGACCATCTATGTCCCCATAGACAATTCAAATACCGAATATCAGGCGATCCTCGAAAGCGGCCAGCCGATTGACCCCTACGTGCCGCCGCCCGTGCCGGAGCCGGAGCCGGTGAGCCTGCCGAACGTCATGCCCACAGAGCCGCAGCAGGCCGCGCCCAAGGCATACGTGGACACCGAGATCGCGGCACTCGCGGCTCGCCTCGAGGTGCTGGAGGCCAGGCTCGGGTGACACCGCCTTTCGTCGTGCTGTCGCTGCCGCGCTCACGCTCCGCATGGCTGAGCAAGTTCCTGTCATACGAGCCGTTTCATTGTGCCCACGACGAGTTACGCCACTGCCGCTCCCTGGCGGACGTGGAGAGCTGGCTGGCGCAGCCCTGCACCGGGACATGCGAAACCGCCGGCTCCCCCTTCTGGCGGCTCCTGCAGCCCGGCGTGAGGGTGGTCACGGTGACCCGCCCGGTGGATGAGGTGCTGGCGTCGCTGCGCCGCGGCGGGCTGGCGTTCGATGACGCCGTGATGCGCCCGGTGCTGCGGCACCACGAGGCCAAGCTGCGCCAGATCGCGGTGCGGCTGCGGGACGTTCTGGCGGTGACGTTCGAGGGGCTGCGCGATGAGGCAACGTGCGCGCGCGTGTTCGAGCACTGTCTTGGCGTGCCGCACGATCACGACTGGTGGCAGCGCTGGACCGGCGAGAACGTGCAGCGGAATATGCAGGAGTTTCTGCGCTACGCCATAGCCTACGCGCCGCAGACCGAGACGCTGCGCCGGCTGGCACGGCACGAGATGATGCGCCGCCTGCGCCGCTCGGCCGCGATGGACGGTGTGACGTTCGCGCGCGAGCCGCTGCGTCAGGCATTCAGCAATCGCGACGGCATCCGGCTGATGAGCGAGGAATGCGTGATGCTGGGCGAGCAGCCCGAGGCGTGGCGCGAGATGAACATCCCGATGTTCCAGCGGCTCGAAGCGCGCGGCAACTTGCACATCTACACCGCTCGCTCGAATGGCCGGATGTTCGGCTATCTCGTGACAGCACTCGGCGAAGCGTTTCACGCCCGCGGGCAGGTCGAGGCCGATCAGGTGTCGTTCTTCGCCGATCCGTCATGGCCCGGGCTGGGACGCAAGCTGCAGCAGGCGAGCATCGAGGATCTGCGGGCGCGCGGCGTTACCCGTGTGCTGATGTTCCAGCCGGATCAGACGCGCGTCGGGCTGGTGTATCGCCGGCTCGGTGCCAAACAGACGGGACAGCGCTTTGTGCTGGAGCTTCAATGAGCCGCTTCTGCCTGATCGCGCACAACATCGACACGCTGCCGCTGCAGCTTGAACTGACGCGCAACGAGGCGCTGTGGGACAGCAACCCGCAGCGGCGCACCTATCCCGGCTCGCCGCACGCTGCGATGACGGACATCACCGCACGCTACATGCCGGAAGGCGACGTGTCACTGGATGCGCGACGTCGTGAGCATCGCAACATCTTCTGGCCGGCGTGGTATGCGTTGCCGGCGCTGCGACCGCTGGTGTTCGGGTTGATGGCGCGGGTGCAGGCGGTCGAGTTGGGCAGCATCATCATCACGCGCCTGCCGCCGGGCGAGATGATCCAGCCGCACAGCGATGCAGGCAGTTGGGCTCCGGAATATTACACGACAAAGGCGCACGTGACCGTGGCGGGACGTGCGCGCGTCCGGTGCGATGAGGATACGTGCGAGTTCGAGAATGGCACCGTCTGGACGTTCGATAACCTGTTGACGCACAGCGTCGAGAACATCGGCGACGTGGATCGTGTGAGCGTCATCATCAGCATGAGGTGCGACTAATGCCCTGGACAGCGGCGGCAATAGCTGGTGGCGCAGCGCTGAGCGCCGGGTCACAGATGGCTGGCGCCGGCAAGGCGTCTGGTGCGGCGAAGGACGCCGCCAACCTGCAGAAAATGCAGTACCTGATGACGCGGCAGGATCTGTCGCCGTTCATGGCTGCTGGTACGAGCGCGCTGCCGGGACTGTCTGCGCTGGCCAATGCGGGACCGACTGGCGGCGGGCCGGATTACGTCGATCTGGCGTATAACCAATACCTGCCGCCCCGGATGACGCAGGCGGAACTGGAGCAGACGCCCGGATATCAGTTTCAGCTCCAGCAAGGGTTGAAACAGACGCAGAGCGCGGCGGCGGCTCGCGGGCTTGGCGTGAGTGGTGCGAGCTTGAAGGGTGCGGCCGAGTATGTGACCGGGCTGGCGGACAAGAACTACCAGAACCAGTTTGCCAACGCGCAGACGCGGTTCAAGGACGTGCTGGACCTGAGCACCGGCCAGCAGAACCAACTCACCAATCAGTTCGATCGGCTGTACAAGACGTCTGCCTTGGGCGCGAACGCCGCGGCCGGGTTGGGAACGCAGGGGGTTGATGCGGCGAGAAACGCCGGCAATGCGCTGACAACGGCGGGGCAAACGGAGGCGGCGAGACTGACCGGCGCCAGCAATGCGCTGAACCAGGGCGTGCAGAATTACCTGAGCTACGACGCGTTCAAGAACTACTCGAGCCCGCAGAGCACGTTCGGGGGCGGCGGTAGTCCTGGCAGTTGGTCCACATGGAACACTGGGGGGGCCGCTGGATGAGTGGCTCGAACTTCGGCCTGGCACCGCCGGTTGTCGTCAACCCGCTGCAGGCACAGACCACGGCGCTCGATGCGGCGGGCAAGGTCTACGACTTGCGCGACAAGCAGGCGACCGAGGCGTGGGGACAGGCGCTGCAGGCCGCGACGGACGCAAATGGGAACGTGGATCTACCGAAGGCGCAATCGCTCGCATCGCAGAACCCCCTGGCACGTCAGGGCATGCTCAAGGCGCTGGGACAGACCTCGACTCTGGCTAACGAGCAGCAGACACGCAACCTCAAGACCAACGAGGTGCTCGGGAATGCGGTCGGTGCGACGCTGCAGCTTGGCGATGACCAGTTAAAGCAGGGCGTGCTTAACCAGGTCGAGCGACTTGTGGCGGCGCGGGTCATCACGCGCGAGCAGGCCAACTCATCGCTCATGCATATGTCGTCCAATCCCACCGAACTGCGGCAGCAACTGGAGACGCTCCGCACCGGACTGATGCCGAGCGATCAGGCGACAACGCAGATCTATGGCACGCAGGGGACACAAACCGGGACGGGCGGTCGCACAGTGGGGTACAACGTAAACCGGCGCACCGGCGCGGTGACTTCTCCGGATCAGCCGGGCGCCCCGCAGGGGCTGTCAGCCGAGCAAGCCGCCGAACGCACAAGATGGCTGCAGTCGCCGAGGGATTATCCCGACCCGACCAATCCCACCGTCACTAAGCACGGCACCAACGAGACCTTCCTGCGGGATAGCGGGGTGCCGGATCAATACGTCTATCCCGGCGGTACGCCGGCCTCGCCTGGCTCGCAGGCATCGCCGCTCGGAACCGGGCGGCCACCACCAGGTTCGCCGCTGCTGAACCCCAACAAGCCACCGGCAGCGCCCGCCGCCTCGCCTACAGCGACTCCGGCGCCCGCCGTGCCGGGAAGTACCGCAGCGCCTCCGGCCCCGTCGCCGGCAGGAAGCGGGATTACAGGCCCCACGCCGCAGCAGACTGCGGAGGCAGAGGCGACCAAGGAACAAGGGAAGCTAGGCCCGCCGCTGTTCCAGAAGGAAGTAAACGCGGGCGCTGAGGCGCAGATGCAACTGGCCAACTACGGCACCATGCTCTCCGACCTGACGAAATTCACCTCAGGTTCAGGCGCCGGCAAGACGCTCGACTGGAAGCGCGCGGCCGTCACATGGGCGCCGGCGTTAGCGAAAGCGCTCAACATCAAACCAGAAGAAGTCGCGGCACAGGAGAGCTTCGACAAGGTTGCGGCTCAGGTGGTGCAGGCGCAAAACCCAGGCAGCGACGGGCGCATGAACCTGAACATGGCGGCCACTCCACATTCGGCACAATCACCAGAGGGCGTCGATTTCATCATCCGCACGCTGCAGGGCAATGCCGATTACATCCGCGCCCGTGCCTCGCTCGCCGCTAATTACAAAGAGAAGGGGAACTACCCGGCCTTCCAGGAGAGCGTGAAGGATCTCGACCCGCGCGTGTTCCAGCTTGCGCGCATGACACAGCCACAGCGAGACAGCTACTGGAAGAGCCTGGACGACACGACACAGAAGCAACTCGGTGCGGCGATCCAGAAGGCCCAGAAGCTGGGCGTTCTCGGTGGCTGACAACTACGACACGATCATCGACGACGCGGCCACCGAGTGGAACCTCGACCCGCGGCTGCTCAAGGCGCTGATCCTGCACGAGAGCGGCGGCAATCCGATGGCCGTCAGCAAGGCCGGCGCGCAGGGCCTGGGCCAGATCATGCCGGAGACCCAGCGGCAACTCGGCGTTACCGCCCCGCACGATCCGGTGCAGAGCATCTACGGCGCGGCGAAGTATCTGTCCGAAGCGCTGGACAAGGAAGGCACACCGGACAAGGCGCTGCTCTACTATCACGGCGGTCCTGGCTGGCGGCAGAACTTCGGGCCGGAGAGCCGCGGCTACGTGCCGGGCGTGACGGCGCAATACGTGAAGCTGGCGCCGAAGGAAGATGCCGCAGCGCGCGTACAGGTCGCGCAGGCGACGCCGACAGTCATGACCGATGCATCGCCGGGAAAACCCATGGCCAGTGATGACGTGCTGAAGCTGTTGCCGCCGGCTCCGAAGGCTGGCGGTGTCGCAGCGCCGGTTCAGGCGCCCAGCGGTGGCGCTGGGACGGGGCAGGAGGCCGCTCCAGGCGGTAGCCCGCTAGACCTGTTGCCGCCGGCTCCGAAGCCGTCAGCGACCACTGCAGCCGCGGTGCCAGCGGGCTACACAGACCCGGAAGGACTCGGACGCCCCGAAATCAATCCTCTTGATGTGCCGGCGTCCTCGCCTGCTGCTCGCATTTCGCTATCGGATATCCGAACTGCCCTGCAACCAGCACCTAACACCGAATACGGCAACCTCCCGCTGAGTTGGGTGGCGAAGGACACACAAACCGGCGATGTGCGGTTTGCTATGCCGAATGCTCTTCGCGCTCCGCTGCTGGAGTTGTTCGGGGGAGGCGAAGGTGGGCCGGGCATGACCACAACGGTGGACCCAGCCACCGGGGAGATGAAGTCAGAGCTTTCGCCTCTGGCTGGGTTGCTGATGGGAGGGGCGGCTACGCCACTGCGGTTTAGTGGCGCCAATCCGCTGGCCCGTGTGCCGCCGGGCACCTTTGACACAAAACCCGCAGTGCCGGGACCGATCACGCTGGAAAGGCTGAATCAGGCCGTCGTCAATGCCTCGCCAGAAACCTGGCGGCCTGTCGGGCCAGCCGAAGAGTTCCAGCCGGGCCGCGAATACCGGATGAACCAGGCGACTGGGCAGCGCGAGGTCAAGGAGGGAGGGCCAGTAGGCGGCCAGACACCACCTTCAGCCGCGCCGGCAGGAGAGAAGCCTCCAGGCACCACACCAGAGGCCGGTGGGCCGCAGCCTGGCACTGCGGCAAAGCCGGAAGGCGCACTACCGCCTCTGTCCCCGGAAGACCATCAATGGGTCAGTGGCGTGCGGGATCGCGTTGCCGAAATCCAACAAGAAAACCAGGCAGCGGGTATTCCAGGAAGTGTCGGCGCTGCGGCGACGCCTGAAGAGCTTGCAAGGCTAACGCCCGCGCAAATGAAGGCGTATCGTAAGCAAGCTGAACTGGGTGAGGTTCTCGCGCCACCAGTGCGCGGTATGGACAAGAACATTTATGTGCATGGCTCGGAACCGACGTTGGCCGAATATTCGGGTGATGCTGCTGTCTCGCAAAAGGAGTCACTGCACCGCGAACGCGCCCCCAACCAATTCGATGAGCGGCTCCGAAAAAACACCCAGGCACGCGTTGATAGTTACGAGAAGATGGAAGGAACCGCGCCGCAGCTTCAGGACTTGCGCGACGCAAAGGCAGCCGCAGCAGAGAAAGACGGTGCGGCCTATATGCGAGTGGCCAAGGATCTCGACTACGGCCCAGCCGTGAGGTGGCTGGATGAGAAGATAGCCGATCCGCGCGTGCGCGAATCCCCGGAACGAATGCGAGTTCTGAGCGAGTTGCGGGGGGCGCTGTTTGATGAAAAAGGCGCTCTGAAAACCGACCCAGGATCAGGCTGGGGGATGCATGACAACCTAATCGATCGGCTGGACAAGGCGGGTGACAGGACGGCTGCTGAACGCTACGCTACCAAGCTGCTGGTCGAATACAAGAAGATCATTGATGGAGTTAACAACGCCGCCAGCGATGGAGCATTCCAAACATTCCTTGATAACCAATCGAAATTCGCTGCTGATATCAACTCGATGGAAGAGTTGCAGAAGTTCCGGCCGAAGCTCACTAACCGAAATGGGGATATCAACGCCACGGCGTTCCATAAATTCGTGACAGATTTGGCGATCCGGCGAGCGAGGCCAGGCGTCGATCCTGCGATGGGTATATCCGACGAAACAATGCGCGGCCTCATTATGATCGATAAGGATCTGAAGCGCGCCAGCAACATCGATCTTGGTAAAGCGCGAGGCTCTAATACTAACCTGCTGTTTGCTCTTGCCCAGGCGGGCGGGATAGGGGCTGCGCACCTTGCGATTGCGGCGGCCACGGAAGGTGCGCCGCTTGCAAACCTGATGCTGCATGGCGCCCTTAAGAAAGGAGGAGAATTGACCGGCAACGTCATGCTTCGACGGGCCGTACGGCGGGGGCTTAACCCACCGCCCGGTGGCTACGACTACGGACCCGTGAACCCGTTGGATGCACGTTAGCTTAACCAAAGACGCTCAAGGGCGGTTGGGGCAAGCGATCCTCCCATCAGTCTGAACTGATGGCGCCAGTAGTAGATAGGGATGCCTGATAAGGGCCAAGCGAGTGCGGCGCCGATCAGACCGAACAGGACCAGGGCGAAGGTCGGCGGGTTCGGAGACGCCGAAGCTAAGGCAGCACCCGCTATGAAGCCGACAACGGCCAGCAGCAGGAACATCACCACGCGGGCAAACCAGTGCCCGATCAGCCAGAAATACAGCAGCGCGAGCGCGAGGCCGGCGCCAATCATCAGTTCCATGTCAGTGTCCTGAAGCGGGGGTGACGCCGGCCGAAGCCGGCGCTGGGTGTCAGCACTGCCTCTGATAGCCTTGCCCGGGTATAAACACTGAGCGGCATCCCGCAGCATCTCTATCCTGCCAACTTGGCATCGGCCTATTCCCAGGCACGTATTGTTCCCAGTTGCTGTTTCCTGGCGCGTATTGCTGCCAACCCTGTGGGCTCTGTGCGAAGGCGGGCGTTGCCGCGAGCAGGAGTGCCGCGGCGAGTGCTAGTCTAATCATAGTCTGTGTCTTTCAATGTGATGATGCGGCGCGTGTGTCATCCAAAGCGCTGCGCCGCTGAACGCTCTAGCGTATCCTAATGATGCAGCAGGCCCCACCATGTCGCGCCGGCTGCGAATGCCGCGACGACAATGCCGGTGCCGCTTACCACGATGATCCAGGTCTGGCGCCGCAGCTTCTGCAGCTCCATCGCCATATCGAATCGCGCCTTCTCCATTTGCAGCTCCAACCACTGAATGCGTAATTGCTGTTCGCGCGCGTCCTCAGCCAGCACACGCCGCTTCCTCGTCGGCGAAGGTGCGAATGCGATCCGCTAACCGATAGATCAGCTTGGCCATTGGCCCGCCGACCACATCGGCGGCACCGTCCAGATAGGCCGCCGCCTCCTCGAACGCCTCGCGACGGATCACATCCCTGGCCTTGTCGCTCATCGTGCGGTTTCCTTGGCCTTGGGCTTCGTCGCTAGTGCGGCTTGCAGGAGGCGGGTGACGAGCGTCGAGAGCGACTGCCCGCGCTCCTCTGCGAGCTGCCGCAGCCGGTCGTCCAGATCGTCTGGGAAGTAGAGCACCATCCGCGCCATCATTCGGCCTCCTCTTTCTCGGCACGTTCGCGCGCCGCCTCCTCAACCGCTTCCTCAAAACCAGCCAGTCCATCGATGATGATCCAATTGTCACCCTCGGCCGCAGCCAACATATCTTCAGCGGTGTCCCCAGGCTTTACTGCGTCCGAGAGAGACTGGTGCCCGCCACCCGTTAGCCAGTCGTAAGCCGACGCGATCTGGCCGTCGTAGTAAGGCAGGGATTCCAGCGCGCGCTGCAGATCATCCTCTGCATCCTGCGCATCCTCATCGAGCCGACCGACAAAGTTGCTGCCGTCCCACTCGACGCTGTGGCCTGCAATCACGCGATCAATCAATCGCGCCAGCGCCCCGCCCTCGGCCAGTTCATCGCTAAGCGCTTCGGCATCCGCGCCTGAGGCGACGCTGAACGTCAGGCGGCGTCTATGCCACTCAGACATCGGCGTGCCGTCGCCACCGTAATACGTGCGGCTCTCCAGGCTCACATCACCGCTCTCGTGGATCAGCAGCAGAACTTGATTGTATGGCGTGGGCGCCAGGTTGCTGCCGGTGTCGCTCAACATGATCTGCGCCTCTTTTGGGTCGCTCGGCAGGATATTGCTGTAATCGGTCATCGGTCAGTTCCTTCTCTCTGATGACCTTATAGGCCCATCTGGGCACAGATAGCAACACAATAATGCAGGGAAACGCGCATGGCTGACCCGCCGACATACCCGCATATTCTGTACGTCACCGACGCCGCGACGCAGCGGCTGTTCGTGCCGGCAGAGACTGAGCCGGAGCCGCCCGATCCTCCCGATCCTCCCGATCCACCACCGGACGACGGAGAGCCGCGCGCCGTCATCGCCCTTGCCGGCACCGAGTATGCCTTCGTCGCGGCGGACGGCGAGGAGCTGGACCGATACATCGACCCGCACGCCGAGTTCGAGCAGCGGAGCATCGTCTGCACCAACCCAGGCCTGCCAGGCTTCCGCGCCTGCTACCGCCCGGACGCGGACAGCGACCGTGAGGAGTGGGTGTTCGAATACGGCGATCCGTGGATCACACCAGCGCCGCCCAACCTGGCCGCCTACGTGGCCACGATCACGCGGCGCGATGGCAGCACGGTGACGGTGGAGGCAGCGAAAGGCCACTACTGGCACGCGAGGTGGCGCTGGTATTCGTCACCGCGCCCGGTGCGGCGCAGCGCCAAGCAGCTCTGGGACGCCGACCTGATCCCGCATTTCGACACTGAAGGACTGGCCACGGGTGCGCTGATCAACGTGTCGGCCTACGCGCCAATGCTCACCTGCGGCATGCCACCCGACCAAGGCACAACCGGCGGCTACTGGGGCCTCGGCATCCAGACCGGACCGCAGACGCAGTTCCTCGTGCGCGGTGCCGGCGAGGCATCATTCAGGAACGTCGGTGAAGCAGCAGCGTCCTACCAGAGCCACGTCAGGGATACCATCACCGGCGCACCGATTGATATCGTCACCGACTGGCCGAAAGCCTCGATGTATTCGAGCAAGGACGGCGATCCGTATATACCGCGCGGCACGAACGTCAATAAGACGGATCAGGGCCATATGCCCAGCGCGGCCTATGTGCCGTTTCTACTGACCGGCGATCCGTACTACCTGGAAGAGTGCCAGTTCTGGTGCAATCAAAATCAACTGGCGCTCACACCGAGCAGCCGTTTCATGGTCGCTGGCCGCTATCTCGCCTGGCCGTTGCGCGCGATCTATGAGTGCTATCTGGCCACGCCGGAGGACGTGCCTTCGTGGCTGCTGCCTCGCAGCTACTGGCTGCACTGGCTCGATATCTGCCGTGGGTTCGTCGAAGACCGGATGAGCAATGCCAGCGACCCGTACTTCTACGTATTCCACACGATCCCCGACTCCGGCCAGTCTACCACCACGGATCCAAACAAATCGGGCGACCATGTATGGCAGCAGAACATGCTCGACCTCGTGGCATCCTGGGTCGCCTGCACGCGCGATGAGTGGATCGATCCGGCGGAGTGGCTGATCCACTCGTCGATTGACCGGGCATCGGCCACGAGCGGATGGGCACGCTCGCGGCCAAGTCCGTATCACATGCGCCTGCAGAACGCCTCTGTGCTGGCCGAGGCGATGACGACGAGTAGCACCAGCTTGCGAGTGCAGTATGTGCAGCGGTTTAAGCCTGGCATGTCGGTGAAGATCGATGGCGAGACGCTCACGCTGGGTGACAGCGCTGATGGTCTCACCTGGACCATCACACGCACGGCACCGGCCAATCACGCGATCAACGCCGTTGTCTACGGGGACAAATGTTTGAGCTGGTCTGAAGCCAGTGATCTGAACCGGCTCACCTATGGGTGGACCGACACCGAGGGCAACGACCATATGTTGTCAACGACTGAGGATCTTACATATCCCAGCTACCAGCGCGCTGCGCTGGCGCAAGCGATCCGGGCCGGGCTGGAGACGCCCGGCCTGTTGGATGCCGCCAGGTGGCTCGACGACGAGATGCGCCGGCTAATCGCGTCCAAACAGACACCTGCCATCGGCGACAACTGGTGCGCGGTGCCCATCATCAAGCCGCATCGCCGCCGTCACGCCCGCCGCAGCGACCGAACCGATATCGCGCTGCATCTGGACCTGCAGGCGATCCTGGACGAACTGCGCGGCGAGGACTGATATGTGGCCGACCGACCGCCGTTCCACATGCTGCGCGCGGCGTTTTGGCTGCTGGCGGTGGTGATTGCCACCGAGAGCATGATCACGCTGGTGGCTGGGCTAGGCTGCCTCTGGATGATTTTCACGGGGCGCGAGCCAATCGGCGCGTGCATGGGCGTCAGCCAGCAGATCCGGGAGATTTGGGCAGAGATGCTCGCGGCGCTTCTGGCTCTGCTGCTGGCGTCGCGCGAGGCGCCACCACCCGACGGCTAGCGCGCGATCACGGCGAGAGCGGTATGTTCTGGAACAGCCAGAAGATGAAGCCCCACAGCGCGCCGAGGAGGACCGCGCCGGCTGCCCACAGGGCGATATAGGTGCCTGCACGGGACGGCTGCTGCTTGGTGAGCATGCGGTCGATCCCCGCGTGGTCCTCGCTGTCGATCATCGCCAGTAGTGGTGCAGGATCTGGCCGGCGACACCCGCCACTATCAGCAGCGCAATAGTCAGCGCCGCCACCAGCGTGATGCGGTCACGGCGCCGGAACCGGGCGCGTGCTTCAGCCAGTTCCTCCTCGGTGTAGGGCTTGCTGTTGTCGCCCCAGTTGTCCTGCAAAAGCCGGTTGGTCATCCGCCGACGCTATCCCTCCGAGAGCTGACGGCCAAGACGCTAGCCAGACGCCATCTTTTCCCCGCCCACGATCTCGACCTCCGGCAGATCGCCGGCCCATTCAGCGATGTCTTCCCGGCGCGGCTCTGTGCGGTCCCATGCGGCTGACTGCGCTTTGACGATCATCGCATGAAAGGCCGGCAATTTCTCAGCGAACCAGTTGATGGTCTGCAGGCATTCATCTGTGTTTTTGAGGTATTCCTGCCGCGTTCTCACGGCATCATAGCTGGCTATGACATCATCGCGCACAGTCTCGTCATGGGTCTTGCGCGGCGCAGGCTTTACCGGTTCGACCTCGGTCCTTCGTGGCGCGCGCTGCATCGGCGCAGCGGCTGCTTTCAGGGGCACCTCTGCGTTGATTGCGCTACGGGCGTCATTCTCAATCACAGGACGCTCTGGCTGCGGCGTGCCGAAGTCATACAGGCTGTCCACGCGGTTGATCGTCCGATGCAGAGCCTCGTCAGCCGGCTCGATCACCGGCAATCGTTTGGCCAACCGACGCACCACGGTCTTGCGTGCCATCTCGTCAGCCCATTGTGTCCATGGCCCGCTGTTTGGCATCGACGACGACTGGCGCACCGCTTCGACCTGATCCCATGTCATCACTTCCCGCTCTTTCGTGCCGTCCTTGAGCGAAGCTATCGCATAAACCGCGACCTCCTTGCCGCGCTGCACCAGCGCCATATCGCGGCGGTGGATGATGCGGTCCTCGTCGCCCAGTAGCACTTCGAAAGTCTCGCCCTCGTACACGACATTCGCCGACAGCCCAGCGACGGACCCGCTGGACTTCACCCGTTTGTAGATACCATGGATCATCGGCTGCCAAACGGCCTTGCCTTTGCGGGGCACGATGGCGCCCTCGCGACCGTCAGGCATTAGCCCGTCCTGCGCGGCGTTCATACAGGCACTAAACAGTGACCGTGGCTCGCATTTCAACAGGTCGGCGTTGTTGCGGATTGCGGCCAGAGCGACCGAGCGGAACTTGTCAGCCGGCACATCGGGCGGCAGCAGCGCGGTGATCTGAGGCGCGATGGTGTCGAACTCAGTTTCAACGCTGGTGATGGTCAGAGTGTTGCTCATGGTTGTTTGATCCTGATGCTCAAGCGGTAGTCGTTAGGCCGCACGAGTGCCGCGTTCGGAATGTCCGCGCCGGCTTCCAGGGCCTGTTTGATGGCTCGCTTGTCCGGTGTCGGCTCTGGCGTGTGCATGTATTCCGGAGGCACCGTCCCGGAGACATCGACGAAGGCCGGCTTGCGGGCGAGATGGCCGGACAGCGTGGCGCTTTCCAGCCGAAAGCATCCGGTGTCTGCCATTTGCAGCTCAAGCTGACTGCGCGCGGTTTTAGCGGCATTCTCGGCAACATCGTGGAGGTGTTCAGCGGCACGGATGACATCGAGGGTGGCGCCCATGGCTGCTACCAGGTCCATCTCAGCCAGCGCTGTTTTCACGGTCGCGGCGTAGTCCGCCCCGGCTTTCCAGACGGGTGCATAGCTGTCGCGCAGAGCGGTGTGGATGGCGTCGCGTGCTTCGTCGGCTCCGCTCACGCGCTCAGCTCCATCTCGGGCTGTGGCGCCTCCTGGGGCGTCTCCACGAGCCGTGGCGCGCGCTGGCGGCGCACCCGCGGGCGGCCGGTGAGAATGGCCACGATCTCGGTCAGCGTCTCACGCCTGACCTGTAGTGCCGCTA
>Ga0247664_1000099_pt1 | contig 21054 bp, 33 predicted proteins | sample CNK05_metaG_FD_182715 | JGI IMG/M metagenome (GOLD analysis project Ga0247664, IMG submission 182715) | Soil microbial communities from Purdue University Martell Research Forest, Indiana, United States - CNK05 | ecosystem: Environmental > Terrestrial > Soil > Temperate forest > Bulk soil...
GGATTTCGATATCCAGTGGGCGCCGCCCGGTCAATTCAATGGCGCGAAGTTTAAGCGTGGCGATGTGATTCGGATGGATAGCGAATTGATGCAAATTACCAATTCGCCCGCAGACCCCGATTCCAACGGCCTGCAGTCTTTGATTGTGACTCGCGCTTATCGTCAGACATCGCCCGTCGCGCACTCCTTCAGCAATGTCTATTTCGGGAATTGTTTCTATTCCGAGTCCGACTGCAAACGGCGCGGCATGTTCGGGAATAACCCGACCGATACCTATTTGGGCGGGACCAAGAAACGGAATTACTTTGCGGGCTTTCCCTTCCTGACTGGCTATCAATACGGAACCTATCGCACGAAATCCGGTGAACGCACGAAGCCGCTACGATTGGTCTATAGCGGAAACGATTCGGCCTACGGGCGGTCGATTTCGATTGTCTATGGTCGTGCTCGCGTGGCTGACCCGATATTACTCATTGCCAAGCCGGAAGGCGATTTTCTAACAACGCTTTGGGTTGTTTCCGATGGCGTACTAGCGACGAATGCGGCCGATGATTCGCAGACGACTCCAACTCTCGCATATTCGCATACCATCGACCCGAATGGTGATGTGGTTGAGAACATCTATGTCAATGGCGCCAGCCGTCACGACCGGTCGCCTGGAATGGGCATTCAAGCGGCAAATGGTGACCAAGACCAGCGCGAACCAATCACGAACTTCTTTCCGACGGACCCAGCCGAATTCATAACCAACAACCTCGCATTCTGGGCCACGGCATGGGTCTGCATGCGAATCAACACGAAGGAGAATCCTTCCGTTGATGTGACCGGCCAATCCATTACCGGGAGCATGGAGGTCCAGTACGGCAAAATCCATCGCGTCTACACCGATGCCACGAACTTTGTTCGTCGTGCCACTTCGGACGGCTTAGTTCCAGGCGCTAATCCTGCGTTCGTATTGATGGATTTGGAGACCAGTAAGCGCAGCGGCGGCGGTCTCGATTATTCGCGTTTCAATATTCAATCGTTTGTCGATGTTGCCGCATATTGCGATGAATTGGTGCCAAGCGTCTTCGATGATGGCACCACCGTCAAGCGCTGGACCTTCAACGGTGTCGTCGATGTTCGCAAGCAGTTACAGGAGTGGATTCATTTTGTCTCGCTTGGCTGCTATTGCCTCCCGCCCTATATGGATAAGGATGGCAAGCTCAAGATTCGCGCTCTTAAAGCCGAATCCCTGACGGGCATACCACTCTTCTCCAGCAAAATCGCCAGCGTTACAGGTCGCAATATTCTCTGGGAAAAAGACCGTTCCACATTGAGCAAGTCGCGTCGGCCAGTGTCAGAAGTACCAAACGAACTCCGCGTCAATTACATTGATAAATCCTTCGACCCCGGATTTAACGCAACCTTGGTCCACCTTATCGTCGGGAGCGCGACATCATTTCAGGTGCATTGGGGCAGTGCTGCGATTGCTGCAGGCGTGCATTTCGCCAAAGACGACAAGATTGTTATTGATAGCGAGCGGATATGGATTACTCAAGACCCAGGACTGCCAGACGGGAGCGGAAATCAGACTCTTGTGGTTCAGCGCGGATATGGCGGCACTACCGCAGCGGCCCATGCTCAAGGCGCTATCGTTCAATTCGTAGGGCGTTCCTATAACAAGATTTCGATTGTCATCAGTGACCGCGAAAGCCAGACCGACTTCGGCCAGATTCTTAGCGACCAGAGCCTACGCACATTGCAGAAATCCGTCGACCTTCCCGGCACCACAACTGCCGATGAAGCCGCCCGCATTGGTACATTGATTTTGCGGGCGGGCGAGTTTGGTCAGGGCGGCCTCGCCAATAATCTCAAGGTCACATTCCAATCCGCCTATCGCGATGCTGAAGATTTGGAGATTGGCGACATTATCGAAGTCGAAGACGACCTGCTAGACGCTGCATTGAATGAGCGGTACTTCCGTGTCTTGCGGCTGAACCAAGACCCCATTGCGCTACCGGATGGCGGATTTGTGTTCGCCAAGACGATTGAGGCTGTCCAACACGATAATCAGATTTACGATGATACCGCGTTTGGCGTTAGCGATTTTACTCACGTCGATTCTTCCTCTCCATCCGATGCGGCACCTTCGCCAGTCACCAACTTTGTGGTTGCCGAGACCGGCATTGTCGATGTCAATGGCGTGCATCGGGCGCAACTCCTCATCACATTCGATACACCAGACCCCATCGGCAATTGGAGTTCGCTCATCATTTATCGTAGTAGCGATGATGGTGCCGGTCATCCTGTCGGTGACTGGCGCTTTGTCGGTGAGGTCTTAACATCGGGAAGCACTGTTACCGATGATGCAACGGGCCAACTCGCTTGGTTTGCTGGCGTCTCGCGTTCCATATCCGGTCACACCGGAGATATTAATGCGACCGATTCCAGCGGCAATCCCATCTATCCGCGAGTCCAGTTATTGCTGGACGGCATTGCGGACAGTCCCTTATCCGCACCGACGGGATTGACTGCGATAGGACACGGAAACGGCATTCGCTTATCATGGTCAGCCTATACCGGCAACGATGCACTCCTCGCCAAACGGTTCAATGTTTATCGTTCACCGCTCAACGACACGACTACCGCAGTTGAAATCGCGCAGACATCGACGAATTGGTATGAAGATACCGACCCAACGATTGCGCTCGATATCTCGAAGATTTTCTATTATTGGATTCGCGGCGTTTCCTGGATTGATGCGCTATCGCCTTTCAGCATAGTTGCTGGAGCGAATGCCCGAACCTATGACACGGTTAGTGCATACCTCGTCCAAGGCGTTCAAGTTGTTGGGCCTCGACTAAATCCGATTGCAAGCGTTACGGGGACTGCTGGCGGAACCTACACAGGCGCAGAGCAAACCTTAATCAACAGCCTCGTGACGGATGTGAATTTGATTCTCGGCGCCATGCGGACTCACGGCCTGATTGGTGGACCAACAGCATTCAATCAGCCCCATTGGCCGGTGCCGCCCGCTCCCCTGCGGCCTCCCGACATACGAACCTTTATTCAATCCACGAATTTGTCACTTCGTGGACAAGATACGTTTCCTTACGGAGTCGGTCGGCAAACCGTTTATGACTGGCCGAATCCGAGGATTGCGCTTCAGCCCATTGAGCACCGCACATTCTTACAGTCAGTCAAATTGAACCTGATTGGAAAAGACCGCTTCATTTACGGTGTTGGTCGCCAAGCCATTTACGATTGGCCAAACCCATTACGGAAGCGATTCCCCATCGATGGGCTAGGATGGACTGCGAGCCTGCTTCCTGAATTGCGCGGGCAGGATAGGTTCTTTGATGGACCGGGCCGACCACCAACTTACGATTGGCCGAATCCCCGTATATTGCGCTCGAACGTGAATAACACGTGGACCCAAGTCAAACAGCACTAGGAGAACGATTGACGCCAACACTTGTCTTGATGTCGCATCGACAGCTTTCGATTCCGACCTTCATCAGCATGCTTCAATCGAATTACCGCATTAGCATCGGGACCGGCGATGCGCTTATCTGTCGGGCGCGGGCGATTGCCGCAACCCAATGGTTGATGAATGAAAAAGACTCCGACGTGCTGATTATGACGGACGACGATTTCTCATTTACGAAGGAAGGATTGGACAAGCTCGTGGAGACATGCCGCAAGGTTCAAGGCATTGTCGGAGGCGTCACGCCTTTGCGGACTGGGAAATATACGGCAATTGTTCCACTCGATGGCTCGCTTGATGAACGATGGAGCACGACAGACGCACCGGCGGAACGCATCAAATGGATTGGCGGTCTCGTGGCCTATCATCGGCGTGTTTTCGAAGAACTCGCGAAGGTGCTACCGCTCTGCCACAAGAACGACACCATACCGCCGTTTTACCCGTTCTTCATGCCAATGGTTTACGAGCATCCGACCGACGGCACGATTTATTTATCCGAAGATTACGCATGCGATGAACGGGCTGCAGCTATCGGGATTGAAACTTGGGTCGAACCTGCTTGTCAGGTCGGGCATGTCGGCTCATTGCTTGTCACGACGAACTCGATGCAACGAGTATGGGAACTCCATCAGCCGCCAAAATGAGCGACATCGCCATCAATATCGAATTCCCTAATGACATCGCCGTCATAGCTGGAGACATGCTCTCTCAGCAAGTGCGCGACCAACGCCGTTTAGATGTCGCGCTCGAAAGTCTGATGCCTTTGCATGAATACATTCCCGTGGATGGAGTGGTGATTGATGTGGGCGCCTATATTGGTGACCATACCTTAACCTATTCGCATTTTGTTGGTTCCAATGGCCGCGTTTATGCAATTGAACCGAATCCAATAGCACTAAAGTGCCTCCGCTATAACATGCGGTACCGCCGTAACGTGGTAATTATGCCAATCGCATTAGGGAGCCGAGCGACTAAAGCGGACTTCATTTTCGATTCGGGCGATGTTAGCGCTTGCAGACTGACGAACGATGATGAAGGTTCCGCCGTTGATATCTCGACGCTGGATTCTCAGTTCCAGATGCTGACTCGGCTCGACTTTCTGAAGATTGATGCGGAAGGATTCGAGGCAATGATTCTCAGCGGTGCTCGCGAAACCTTGCTCCGATTACGACCGACCATATTTATTGAAATCAATCCCTACATGCTCGCTAAGTTTGGCTTTGAGCCGGATGATGTCTATCGACGATTAGAGAATCTGAATTACGTTCATGCTGGCACCTATGGCGGTGACGGCAACTATACCAACGTTCTGATGAGGCCGAAATGAAATCAAAGCGCTCCCAAGAAGGATACTTGCTTATCGACCATAGCAACAGCCCCGGCATTCCTGACGACATTGCGATTCCGTCGGGATTACCTGCGGGCATCGGACGCGGAAAGCAAGAGCTTCCAACATTTACGTGTTCGCATTGCCAATTCGTGCTTATAATGAACCCGCTTCGAACGCGGGAGCGTGGCTACTGTCCCAAATGTGACCACTATGTTTGCGACAAATGCAACGGCATCCGCGTCATGACTGGCGAATGCAGAACATTCAGTCAAATCGTCGATGACAAGCATGAGGAAGTCATCAAACAGGAAAGTCTAATCCGACTCTTTTAGGAGAATCGAATGGCAAAGAGAATCGTTTCGGTGACATCCATTACACCGACAGCCACAGCGGACACCACAAACTTGGTTGACTCGGCTGCAGCGGCCGGTTATGTCTGCGTGGTTCAGCCTGGAACCACAACCCAGCGTGTCCAAATCCTGGAAATCTATCAGGGCGGGCAGGCGGGCGCATCGACACCGACATTTATGGTGCTGAGTCGCGACTCGCAGGTTGGAACTGGGTCCAATACCCGCATGACGGGCCAGACCGATTCCAACTTGGACGCGAATACTGCGGCTCTCGCGGCTCCGGTCTTGACTGGAAACCTTTTCGCGACGAACAAACCTCAACGCGGCGTCAATGACCACTTGCTCAATTTGTCATTCAATGCGTTTGGCGGCATTGTGCGATGGGTTGCGGCTCCCGGTGAAGAGATTACTGTGTACGGAACGGCTGCGCTGATTGGCGAAGTCAGTCTCAGCGCATTCACGGGCGGCACGACTGGCTTAATGGGCGCACATCTCATCTACGAGCCTTACTAGACATATCTGCGGGTCTCACCGGCCCGCATTTAGGCTGTAATGCCTAACCCTACATATCTAGAGCCTGGAACAGCGGCCACCGGGGACTTAACACTATTCTCAGGTAACGCTGGTGGCGCCTCCACCGGCAGCAGCGTCACCACGCCGGTCAAATCTAATCCGCGCAGTTTGAAGTGCGCGACCAATCAATTTGCGTTCACCCCTGCAATTCTAACGAACGCTGGAAACCGTCAAGTCTTCTGGTTTCAATTCGACAGCTTACCGTCAGCGGGAAATACGATGACGATTCACGCCGACGTGACTTCAGCGGGGAGCAGTTCTTATAGAGGGCTGCAAATCAATTCTGCTGGTAATGCCATTATTAGTTCTGGGGCGAGCAGTAAAACGGGGACCACTGTTTACGCCATTAACACTTGGTATAGAGTGACGGTCTCCCATGTCATCGTCTCGACAACGAACTTCACCATTAAAACATTCATCACCTCGGCCGATGACGTCACTGTTGGAACCGCCGAAGTCACAGCCACAAATGCCGATTTCACCTTGGCCAATTCAACGGGCGTCATCTGCCAGCTAGGCGTGGGTCTGACTGGTGGAGTGAACAGCCCGAACTGCTACTTCAATTCGCTCTACATTGACGACGGGACGACACTCGATGACCCTGGAGACAAGCGAGCAACGAAAAAGAAGTACAACGCGACGAGTACGAACAATTACGACACTACGATAGGTAGCGGCACGAATCGTTGGGATTATGTGAGCGACCTTCCGCTATCCCTAACGAATGGTCTTCAACAGGCTGGGTCAACCCAGGTCGCCGAAGTCTTTGGAATCGAAGACGCCACTACGGGAGACATTGACATTTCGCGCAGGACAATCACGGGCTATATGGCTTGGATTCACGCCAAGGCGGCTGTAGCCAGCACAGGCACTCCAAAGTTAGTCAGCAATGGCAACGATAACGCCATCGTTCTTACTGTGACAGCCGCACCCTATACCGTCCTGACTACATCTGGGGTTTATCCAACGGGCGCGTTCGGAATGAAATCAACTGGCACTGTGGACGACACGTTTTTCTATGAGGGCGGCGTTATCATCGGTTACGACAATGCTGCGTTAATGGCTCAAGCGTGCTTCTGAAATGGCGAATGTATTTCGAACTCCAATCTATACAAGAATACCGCGAGCCAGCGCGAACAATGACGGCTTAACCTGGACTCAAAGCCTCCCGCTTTTACTTCTTAGCAAAGACCAATTCTTCACCTCGGCGGGACGTGCGCCTGTCTTTGATTGGCCCAATCCTCGCGGAAAACCATTCCCGAACGAAGGACTGACTTTTATCCAATCTCTGGACATTGGGCTTCTCGGAAAAGATAAGTTCTTTGCGGCTCCCGGTGAGTCCCCGCGCTATGACTATCCGAATCCCAGAGGCAAGCCGAATCCCATTGATGGCCTGACATGGCTTCAAGGTTTCTCGCTCAACCTTCGAAGCAGGGACCAATTCTTTACCAGCGCGGGGCGCGGCGCTGTTTATGATTGGTCGAATCCGCAACAGCCCCGGCGAGGCATCGACCTTTACGGATTCACGGTCTCATCGAATCAAAATCTATATACGGTTGTCGCTCCTACACCGCCGCCAAATCAGGATGATTGGCCGAATCCGCTCATTCCGCGTCGAGCGCCTGAGTTTTCATTAAGCACGAATCCCAATCTGTATCAATCTGGGATGCCGTTCAACTTGGATGATTGGCCGAATCCTGGACGGCCTCGAAGTCATCAATATTGGATTCAAAGCACAAGCCTGACGCTGCTCGTTCCTTTTAATCAAGACGACTGGCCAAATCCCTTACGACCGCGACGGAATCCAGAGTTCACGCTGGCAACAAATCCAGCGATTTATCCGAGCGGCAAACCATTCAAGCAGGATGATTACCCGAATCCTATAGCCGCACGACAGCCTGCCGAAACACGCAGCTTCACGCTCAGTACGAATCCGACGCTTTATCCGACTGGCGCGGCTCCGATTCCATTTAACCAAGACGATTGGCCGAATCCGAGGGCGGCCGCTCAGTGCATTGACAATCGGACTTGGATTGAGTCGTTAAGTCTGCTCCAACTTGGAAAAGACCAATTCTTTGCGGCACCGGGTCAAGCGCCTCGATATGATTATCCAAATCCACGCGGGGCATCCCGAAGTATCGACCTGTTTGGTTATACGGGCGCTTTCAACCCGAATCTGGCGACCGTGGTTGTCGTCCAGGCGCCGTTTAATCAAGACGACTGGCAGAATCCACGCGCTGTCGGCAGGTCGGTCCAGGATTGGAATTGGCCGACAAATCCCAATCTGTATCGCTCCGGAAAGCCGTTCCTGCAAACAGAATGGCCAAATCCGACGCTTCCGACAGTTCGCAGGCCTGACTGGTCCGAAGCGACAGACCTAACGCGCTATCCGTCCGGCAAACCGTTTAAAAGAGATGAATGGACGAATCCGTTAGGACCGCGACGAAAGCCAGACCTAACGAACTTCCTGCTTCCGCGCAACTTCACATTCTATCCGCCGTTTGTGGACCAGTTTGTCGTTCAAGACACGCCGACAATTGCGAATGTGCTTGGCGTATCGAACTCGGCATTCTTGCTACTCGCGGCCCAATCGACCGACATTCATGGCACTGGCTTACAGACTGGCGCCACGCTTCTGTCAGCCAGGAGCACTCGCGAAACGATTCAGAACATTAAAACCAAACTGATAATATTCACGGCCAATGACAAGCAGGTAGGTGACTAAATGGGACCAGATTTCGTTTTGAAAGATAGCGACAGATTGCCGGTGCTATCAACTCAGCTTCTTTATTCGAACGGCAATCCAATCAATCTCACGGGCGCTTCTGAGATTCGATTCAGAATGCGAAGGGTCGATACCTTAACCAATCAGATAGACTCCATCGCCAACATCACAGTGGATGATGCTATAAACGGGAAAGTCACGTATTCATGGCAGGCTGGCGATACTGACACGGCTGGCGATTATCTCTGCGAATTCCAGGTGAAAGATTCGACTGGCAGGCCGGTGACCGTTCCCAATGAGACCTACATCCATGTCGCCATTGTCCAAGGACTTTAGCGTCAACGACCTCGCCATACGGGTTGCAATACTTGAAACGCAACTAGAAGCGGCTCAAACGGCCATGAAGCTACAGGCCAGAGAATATGAGCGCCGATTAGACGAATTGAATCACTCCCATGCTCAACAGGTAGCGCGTAATGCGAATTATGTCGGCCGTGAAGTCTGGGACTTGCACGTGACTGGGAATGATGCCAAATTCAATATTCTCTCTGACCGCTTAAACCGTTTTGATGTCACCCATTCCCGCCTGACAGGAATGGCGATTGGAATATCTATTGGCGCAGGTTTCGCGGGTGGAAGTGTCGGTGCGCTGATTATGAAATTATTACGGTAAAGGTGTATGCTTGCGCGTCATGGAGAAGAAAATCCATATCGACATTCACGTTCACTTCGACAGCCCCAACGACCTTCAACCCGCAATCGACCGAATCTTGAAGTTGACTACGGACCAGAAGGCCAAAACCGTTAAACTCAAAAAAGCTATCGCGTCCATCACTCAGACAAAACCGACAAAGGAAGGGTAAACTTTTATGTCCACTTCAGCATTAGATGCGGCGATTGCCGCACTGCAAGCCGAAGCCGCAGCAAATACCGATGCCGAGACAGCAGCGGAGAATTTGCTGGTCTCATTGAACACGCAATTGGTCGCCGCTTTGGCTGCAGCCAAACAAGCCGGGGCGACCACAGCACAATTGGCAGCGATTCAAGCGGTTGCCGATGCGCAGAAAGCAAAGGCCGCAGAATTGGCCGCTGCGATTGTGGCCAACACTCCAGTCGCATAAACGGGTTTTCCTACCTCGCTCTTGGTACGGATACGAGATTGAGGTAGGACCATATCCCGAAAATATTCAGTACCCATAGAATCACCACAATCACCACAACCCAATTCAGGATTGTCTTAATCTTGGAATCCATCGGCACATACACATTCACTAGATACATCGCAACGCCGACGACGACCAGAACGAGTATCAGTGTAATCAGAGGCATCATTCACTCCTTTTAACGGCAGTCGAGTCCAGGAGAGCATTCGGAAAGCCGCAGAGCTTTTGTGGTTGCTCGTGCTGGACCCGTTTATGCCATCGCTCAATTACCCGGAGCGCAGGGGAAACCGGCGAAGAGGGCACCACGCCGGGATGTCATGACTATCTGATGACCTTGAGCATGTTCGAAGTCTCACTCTCGCCCACATCGTTGAAAGCCTTTACCGAATAAGTGTAAGTGGCAGCAATAGGAAGCGTGTCGGTAAATGTCGTGGTTGTCGTGGTTCCCGCCTTCACCCATGACCCGCCGTCTTGAAGTCTCCAGATGTTGTAGCCATTGACTGGCGCCGTTTCTGTCGCTGTCACCGCATCCCATCCTAACGAGACCGATAGATTCGACGGTGGAATCACTGCGGAATTGACAGTAACCACGAGCTTTGAACTCGTCTGAAGCCGTGATGTATTCGCGCTGAGCGTCAGAACATAACTTCCTGCAATTGAGAATGATGCCGATGTTGCGGCGGCATGCGGGTCTGCGAACGTGACCATTCCTGGACCAACTCCAATCCAGTTGATGGAGTTCTTGAGCGTTCCAGGTCGGACGATAACTGAACCAGAAAGAATAGCGGTATCGGGGAGCGTAATCGTCTTATCGCTTCCAGCATAGACAGTCAGTGACGAGTTCCGATTGCTAACTCGATTAACTTGCGCGTAAACCGTTGCTGGAAAGAATAATAGAACCAAGAGCACGATTCTTTTCATATCAACTCCACGGTTAATTCAACCCTTGGATTTGCCGAATCAACTTCGGCATACAAATGCTGTTCAATGATGAATCGGTCATTCGCAATTACTCCAGCCGCTTGCAATCCGTCCATTATGGCACTTACGTCGAGGTCTGAACGTCGGCTTTGATAGAACACTGTCGCAATAAGACGTAAAGGCTTTTTCAGACCACCGAGGAGAATGTTTCGATATTTCGCTGGCACCTGTAACGCGAATGCTTCCATAAATGCAGTCGCTTCCTTAGACCTCGCTATCACCGTTCTTCCGCTGCGTGCTCGGAATACTCGACGCGAGTTCTTCAGGCTCGAACAGTTCCCCAATACCGTGAAATATACACCCCTTACACGGCCTGGACCTATCTCCCCAGGTGTGACATATTGGACATTCGTCATAGTGCTTGCGCGTTTCATCGGTCGCCATGACTTAGGTTGTGACTGTAATCAAACGGGCCATCGATGCAGAGATGCCAGCCGAGGTCAGTGCGCATAACTGCCGTAAGCGGCTTGCTATCTTCATCGCGCATCATAGAAGGAAATCGCAAGAACCTCCATTCTACGCGGGCTTTCTTCTTAAAGATGACCGCAGCGCGTGCCCACTGACACCCCAGGCACCTTGGGCGCTTGAACCACATCCACATCTCAGCAAGTCGAATCATGGTAAATTCCTCGTTTAAACGCTCGTGGCGCGATTTGACGTCTGCACACACGACCGCGTAGTCACTTTTAGCGCCTTGGTACGTTTCCGCTCGATTCCGCTAGCTTCCTGCGCTTCTCTGCGGCCCGCAAGATTCGTTCAAAGGCTTGCTCGAAACTATCGCGCTCGTAAGGATTGCTTTTCTGACAGCTTTTACATCGGTTATTCCGATTGCGTCGGCGCCGGTAGTTGGAGCGGCTGAATTGCCTATCCATTTTCCACTGATGACAAAGCCAGCATTTCAGGTCGTCGGGTCGAACGTCGGTCATTTTCCATCTCCTTAACTCGCTCCATCAGATTGGTGAACATGCTCGAATGCAGGTCCGAGCAGAAGACACGGCGCATGAAGATGCGCTTACCGCAGAACAGACATCGCTTTTGGCCTTTCTTATCGCGGTATTCTTTGCGCTTCATCGGTACTTACCTAGTCTGTCAATTTCATTTATCCTCGCCTGCCATACCTCGTGCGAGAGGACTCTGGACTCGCGGCGTAGTTTTTTCAAAGCTTCCAGGCGCCTATTCGTGTGCATCGTGTCGCAGACAAAATAGCCGAGTAGTATGCCAGCAGCCCATATAATCCAGATAATCATCGCGATTCCCGATAGTGCTGCATCGTGCGTTTGGCTCTGAATACCTCTTCTGGCGTCCAGTTCTTCGGGCACTTCTCTATGTCAATATCCGCCAATGAAGTGAATGATTTACTCGGCTCAATCGGCTCAAGCTGCCGAATGTCTCGACGGTCCAGAATGAAAGCGAGAGGCGGCATCTTCGACGCTTCGGTCCATTCCTCAATCGTGCGCTGGCCTGCCATCTGCATCTCAGTGGCGCTTAAGCGGCGCAGGCGTTCCAAATAAACCGCTTGTGTCGATTCCGGTATTTCCGTTGACGCGGCCGCTGCTATTTTCAGAATCCAGCCGAGATAGTAATCGTCGTGCGGCTTCGGCGTTGCGTTCCTGTTTGTCTTTAGGCTTTTGGTGAAGTCCATTTCCGTTCTTCCTTTCCCACGTCAGAATCGTGGCGTAGTGGCTTTTATATTTCTTGCCCTTCGAAGCGAGATATTCGGACATGGCCTCGATTTTCTCCGGCAGGTCGCTAGCGAATCTTTCTTGCAGTGCAAGATGCTCGGAATCCGAGAGCATTACATTTTCAAACCGCCCGTAGGCGGTCTTGCCCGTATGTATATCGAGAGACCTATTTTTAATTAAGAGTTCTTCTTGAGAATGAGTCTGAGTCTGAGTCTGGCAATGCTCAAACGTATGCTCAAGCGATGCTACAAAAATGCTTGTAGCATGTAACTCTTTCTCGGCTCTATCTTTATTCCACCGCGTTTCAGCCGCTTTTCGCGCTCTTTTTTGCCTGAATTTGGCGTTCCGCATCAGTCGATGACGGTCCATTTCAAGACGCGCACAAATGAGTCTTTTCCCGCCATCTATCGGCCTGAATTTGGGCATCAATTTAGCCCAAACCATGAGGAAATATTCGAGAGATTCATGCACGAATCTGGCGAGAATGTCAGGATTAGAAACAATGCTACCGGAGACCCAGCATTCATCAATCAGATTCCGGTAGATTCCCTGCTCTCGATTGTCTAGCGACATGTACATCTCGTCAGTCCGCCAGTCGGAAACGGACCACATATAGGAATGGAAATCACTCACCCCAGCAAACTCCCTTTCTTCAGGGAAAGACCAAAGCTCAATCCTTGAGTCCAGGCGAAAATTTATATTGAAATATCGGGAGGATGAATCGGGTAGGCTCCCATGCCGTTGTCTCACCCCACGCCGGTAGTTTGTGAGCGGGCATCCCGGCATGGGAAGGGACTCGTCACCGCGAGATACGGTCAAGCCCGCGCAGATACTATAATATATCCGGTTTGTATTTGTATATTTAACTTACTGCTCACCTAGATTTAGTTCCCATCTAATCTTGTCACTTTTTGTCTGAGGTTCAGCACGACTTAGACCTGGATGCCACTCCTGATATTCCGAACACGCGACCGCTTTCCAGCCGGAAGCTTTATAAATCGTTCCTGAGTGATGTTCTACGGCCTGATAGCTTATTAGTCGAATCACGTCTGGAAATTTAATCTTGAGCTTTCTTCGCATAATTCCAAGCATTCGACTTGCTGTGTTCTTCGGTGCATCAGGAGCTATTGCGAATCGACGTAATTCCAGTAATCTTGGTCCATCTGCCAACCGGTTCGCAGCTATTGGGTCCGTCCAAATGGCTACTGCATACCATTGTCCTTCAAATTCAGCACCATACGCGACGTATCGATTAAGCCAGCCTAGCGATGCTATTGGTAACACGCTATGCCATAAAGCGTTTAGGTTCTGGGCGCGTTTCATTGGAATTTCGCAGACATAAAATTGGAGCGTGGAAGTCGGATTTGAACCGCTACCCTCCGTTTGGAATAACGGATATGCTGCTCTTACACTATCCACGCCTAATCCTCATATTAACAAGCAGTGTTCCGCTCGCGCTGGTTCAATTTCTTAATCGCATATTGGGTGAGTGATAGCTTGTGCCGACGTGCAGCCTGTTGCCATCGTTTCAGGTCGTCTTTATCGACCCTGATATGCAAATGTGCATCTTTAACAAACCGTATACGTTTTTCCATGACCCCATCATTACATAACAACACATCATAATGCAAACATTTTTTGTGTTGACAGATGCTGTGCGCTGGTCTATTATTGGTCATATAAGGAGCTAGTCAAATGGCACTTGGAGTGAATCGGGACTACAAAACAAACGCACGACGAGTCACAAATAACTTGAAACGCCATGCCGAAGTCACGGCAGACCTAATCAATAAGGGCAGCTCCAAAGGAGACCAAATGATTGAAACCATTTCTCTGTTAATCGGCTTCGCATGCTTGCTCTGCCTCCCTGCTGCCATTGCACTAACCATTTACATTGTGAGGCCACGATGAGCAAGCACACACCTGGACCGTGGAGCATCGCACGCAGTGGCTTCCCTGTCGATGCATTCGGAATCCTCAGCGGAGATATGGCAATCGGTCAGACCGTTTACATCGAAGACTATGACGAGCACCTTGCCAACGCCCGCCTAATCGCAGCCGCACCTGAAATGCTGGAGGCGTGCAAGCAAGCACTGCGCCGGATTGAACAATTGGACATTGATGCGGACCCAGCCGTAGGCCCAGACCCAACACAAGACCTATTGAAAGCAGTAATCGCCAAAGCGGAGGGCAAATGAGCGAATACGAATACAACAAAACGCAGTTAATCACATTCAGCGTTGATGTGACCGAGGCTATGGCCAAGTTCTTTGTTGACCTATTAAACGAACTGGACTGCGTTGCGGGCTACGAATGTGAACCCGACATTTACACAGACCGATAATCGCGACCACTCGTCAATGGAGTCCTACTATCTCGACTCTATCAAGGCGCTACGTGCTGAAGTGCGGCGGCTGACAACCGAGAACGAAATACTACGCGAGCAGCAACGCGCTTTCGCCAACCGGCTGAGTGAAGTGCTGAAGAGGCAGGCGGCGAAAACAGAGATTAAGGAGAAATTATGACAACCGAACCGAGACCGAAACGCTCACGAAAGAGCACTAGCGTAGCTATTGCCATGCTGAGCAATGAGCGAACGCGACTCATTCAATACTGCAAGATGGCGATTCAGATTTATACGCCGCTAATTGAAGATGACACGACGCTGCGCGGTCGCATCGAAGGTTACCGCGATGTCTTGCGGCAGATGGGCGAAACCGAATGAAGCCTGGAATCTACTCGATGCCGATGGGGGAGTATCAGGGCGACTTAGATTCAACTCCGCCGTCGCTGTCGGCCAGTATCGCCAATCTGCTTTGTTCGTCGTCGCCGTTGCATGCCTGGACCGCTCATCCTCGATTGAATCCCGACTTCGTGCGCGAGTCATCCACGGAGATGGACAACGGGACAATTGCTCACGCGCTGATGCTGGAAGGTATGGACATTGCTGAAGTCATCGACGCGGATAGCTGGCGCACAAAGGAAGCGCGGCAGGCTAGAGATGAGGCACGAGCTAAGGGCAATGTGCCGATTCTCAAGAAGCATTATGACGATATTTGCCGAATGGTGGAGGCGGGATGGCAGCAACTTGGGGCACATCCCGGAATATTGCAGGCGCCTGGAAAGGCAGAGCATGTCATGATATGGCAGGAATCGAATGGCGTTTGGTGTCGATGTCGGCCGGATTATCTGCACGATGACCACAGGTTTATTGACGACCTCAAGACCCGGAATGGTTCGGCCAATCCAGACGTTATCTCGCGCACGATGTTTAATGAAGGTTGGGATGTGACTGCGGCGTTCTATCTTCGCGGCCTTCGAATGATTGACCCGAACTGCGACCCGCGTTACCGCTTCGTCTGCATGGAGACCTTTGCTCCTTATGCGCTGTCAGTGAATGCGCTTGGTCCCGACGCCCTCATGCTCGCTGAGAAAAAGGTGCTCTGGGCGATTGAGAAGTTTGGACAGTGCCTAGAAAGCGGCATCTGGCCCGGATACCCGACCGATGTCTGCTATGCGTCCCTCCCGGTCTATCTAGAGAATCAATGGCTTCAAAAGGAATCAAAAGAGGTTAAACATGCCGTTTGAATTGAGGCCCGCTGTTCGTGAAAATGTGCCGCTGTTGATTGGTCTAGCTGGCGGGACCGGTTCAGGCAAAACTTATAGCGCGTTCAAACTAGCGAAAGGTCTGTCAGGCGGTCAACGATTCGCGGTCATCGACACCGAGAGCGGTCGAGCAAAAGCCTATGCCGATGACTTCGAATTTAATCACGGTGAACTGATAGCGCCATTCACGCCGCACGCTTATTCAGAAGCCATTACGAGCGTTGATGCGCTGCACAAATATCCCGTCATTATCGTTGACTCCTGCTCGCACGAATATGCCGGAGATGGCGGAATCTTAGACCAGCAGGAAACGGAACTGCGCGAAATGGTCGAGCGAGCAAAGAAAGGCGGCGACACACGTTCCGAATATCAGCTACAGGAAGCGAACAAAATGCGCTCCTGGATTATGCCGAAGATGGCACATAAGGCTTTCATGACGCGACTGCTTCAGGTGCGAGCGCACTTGATTCTTTGCTTCCGCGCTGAACCTAAGACGGAAATGGTCAAAGAGAACAACAAGACAGTCATTCGCGAAAAGCAGGGATTGACTGGACTGCGCGGCTGGTTTCCGATTTGCGAGAAGAATATGCCTTATGAATTGACGGCTTACTTCCTGTTGCTGGCCGAGAAGCCAGGAGTGCCGCATCCGATAAAGTTGATGGAAAAGCACAGACAGTTCTTTCCGCCCGACAAGCCAATTAGCGAAGAGGCTGGCATAGGTTTGGGCGCATGGGCGAAAGGCGCGAAATCGGAACCGGCAGTCTCCGACCTGGATGTGATTCAGGCCGACATCAAAGCCGCTTCGACGCTGGAACAGTTGGAAATAGTGCTCGTCACAATAAAGACCTTATCGAATGAATCACGCGCAATGTTACGGCCAATATATATGGCCCGTAAGACTGAACTGACGCCTAGCGCGTCGAGCGGGCGTTAAATGATAGGCGACCCGAAATCTTGTGAGGCGTGCCTGCCGGATAACGGCCTCCCTGCGTGGGAATGCCACCGCTCAGAGGACCCGCGAATCGAGGACGCGATGCCGTGCATTTGTCTTTGTCATCCACTGGAATCATATATGGAGCGGAGAGCGGGAGGGAATAAATGACTCAGGCACGTCTGCCCAATTTGGGCGATTACATCTATGGCGAGATGGACCAAATTGCGTTGGAACGCCTTATCTCCGAAATCGAAACGCTATTGCCGCTCATCAGCACCGGACCGTGGAAAGCCGACATTAAAGAACACATGGGGAAGAATTGGCTGCTTGCCAGTATGGGGGCAGACCGTGACGGCGCTCAGTGGATTTTGACGACAGACCACGTTCATGCTTCCGAACTGGACGGTGATGCTGAAGCCGATGCGAAGTTCTGCGCGGCGGCTCGAAACGTGATGCCGTTACTCATTGAAGCATTGAGGAAGGGTAGCGCGTCGAGCGGGAGGGTTGAGTAATGTACGGACCATGCATGTGCGGTGACACTCAATGTCCATCGTGTGGACCTGCTCAGGGAAACTACAGATGCCCTGCTTGCCACACATGGGCCGATGATGGCTGCGAATGCTCCGATGAAGCGATTGAAGCAGCCGATAAAGCGCAGGCCGAGGCTGATGATGCGTTTGCCGCAGAACTCGAAGCAGAGCGAAAATAACGCGGCAATATGGCGAGAAGCAATCAAGGCGAGCGGGAGGGGTGAGTGAAGCCGATAAATCATCACGGTGCGAATCCAGCACTTCAGAATTGCTCCGGTCAGCAAGTGCGGGCGATTCTGAAACTGGAAGCGCGGCTTCGAGCGTCGGGCGATTGGGGCGATTGGGAATCGCTCACTGAGCAAGAGTATGGGCCAATGCTGAGCCGAAGAACGGGATGGGTGCGCGACGTTCGTAAGGTTTACCGCAATCGCGTGTTCAGCGTGCTGGAGCGCCTGGATGCGACTGGCGTCATTCATGCCGGAATCGCATCACTCTCAGGCATTAGGCCGACATGGTACGAAATGCAGCGCATCAAAGATGAACTCTTTGGCAGGAAATCGGTTGGCGTCGAAATCTATCCCGCTGCTGACGACCTGGTTGATGGTTCGGATATGTTCCATCTCTGGATTCTTCCTGCTGATATTCCATTTGGACTAACGAAGCTCACTGCGTCACGGCAAGCGGCGGGCACGGCAGAATGCCTGCTTTTGAAGCGTGAGGAGAGCGGGAGGGGTGAATGAGCGAATTGAAAGAACGAATCGAGAAGTTGAAGAAGTTGCGCGAGGCGGCGACGGAAGGCCCGTACTACGTCGCTGAGGACGCGGCCAATGATGCGACACACCATAAGAACTCAGGACTCGCGCTGATTGACACTGGCCGCGAAAGTGACTGGCCTGTTGCGCGGCTGTGCGAATGGCCGACCGCGAATTACATTGCTGAGCTTGCAAACGATGCCATTCCTCTACTTGAAGCCTGCCAGTCCGAAATCGAGCGGCTGGAGCGGGAGAATGAACGGCTGCAACGGTGGAAGAAGTTGCTTGAAGATGCGCCGGGAGAAAGCAAAGACAGCATTCGGACGCGATGTCTTGAAACGGATTACATTCAGCCAATTGTCGGTGAATGGCGCAAGAAGGTCGAGCGGCTGGAGCGGCAACTAGAACTCGGTAGGACCGCGCTGATTATGGTAACGTCGACACATAACAGGCCGGGAGAATGCTATTGCCCGTCATCACGCAACATCGAAGATTTTGGGCACACTAATGGATGCAAGACAGCCCGCGACTACTTCGCCCAGTCGCAGGGAGGCTCAGTGAAATGAAGTCGTTCGATTGTTTTGTGGTGATACCGAAAAATTCAGAACTTGCCGACCTCGTTGGTGAATCGACCAATGGAATTTTGGTTCCTCTATTTAGCAGTGAGGTGGATGCTCATGAATGGAGACATCGGACCAATCGCGCGGCTGAAACTCTAGTAGAGCCAATCCGTCTTCAACGCAGAGCGCAGAAAGGCTCAAAATGAGTGACTGTCCTTGGTGCCAGCATGAAGTGACGAAAGAAGAAACGGTGCTGTCGAAAGAAGGCGCGGCTTATCATTCGTGGTGTTTAGCCGATGCTGAGAAGGACGAACTTTACCAGCGCATCGCCGCCCTGGAATCCCAACTCGCCGGAGCGCAGACTGTTGAACAGGACCTTCGGTATGACCTCGGGCATACTGGCGCACGATTAGACCAAGCCGAAGAACGAATCGCGGAACTTGAAGAGCAACTCGCCGCAGCGCAGAAGGAATTGCAGAAAGCGAAGAATCAGCACAATTTTGAAGCGAACGCGATGCAGAGTGCCGAAGTCGGCCATCTACTCGAAAGGCTTGAGGCTGCCGAGAACAAGCCTGTTGGTCATCGCAAGAAAGATTGCCTGTGCCGCTTCTGCGCGGCTCCGACTCAAAACCTGATGACCGGCGAATATACCGAGCATCCGGCATTCGCGGACCTTCGCAAGCAATTCGCCGCCCACGTCCAGACGATACGAGAGCGAGATGCTGAGATTGCCTCCGCGCATGACGGCATCGCTCACTGGACGGCGAAATGCAACGAGATTGAGACTCAACTGAGTGAGCAGTTACGAGAGCGGGAGGAGCAACTGGCGAAGATTATCAAGATATGCGATGAACGCTATTCCTTTCCATCACTCGAAAGGTGCATAAACGATATTTGCGACGTCGCTCTCGACAAGCCAACCGCTGAGGAGGATAAATAATTTAGCAAGTCGAACTGATGAACAGGCCCGATGCAAACGTGATTGTACAGGCCGCAGAACCGTCACCCTTGCGAACGGAAATGGTTGCACTTCCGCCCGGGGTCCCATTGCGATAGTATAAGCCAGCGTTTACGGTATTTGCTCCTTGTGCCGCATTTCCGCCGAGTGTGATTTGATTTGCACTGGCATTACCACTTGAATCCACGGCAAATGCGCCTGCGGCCGCACTGAATGTGCCGGAATCCACAATCGACGTTCCCGCATAGATTGAACGACAGCGCGAACCTGACGAGCAAAGGTCTTCCGTATTGTCTGCTGCTGGTATCAAGCGATGATTGACCGCGCTGGTATCGATAATCCAGGCATCCGCCCCATTTTGCTGGAAGACGAGCAGGTTGTCTTCATTCTTAACGATGTAACTATTCCCGTTATTCGAACTGAGGATGTTAACGCTGCTGGTTGCATTCGGACTGACTATGGTAACGGCCGCTTCTGCGCCAGCCGTCGTTGTCGGCTCAAAGCGGAGATAGTTATTCGCTGTATTGTGATGCAAGGTCCAATAATGACTCACGCCTGCTGCGCTATCTTGAATGATGAGCTTGCCGAAGCCAGTCGTACCGGCGAAGTAGTAGCCCCAGAACTCCGGTATATCGACGCAGCAATCCGTACCGATGCGCGTCATGATGAGATTGCCGGTTGAGCCATTATTGACATCGGTAATATCGGGCGACTTCGAGACCGGACCAGCTAGACCTCCAGTCGGATAGCCCACAGCGCCGGACCGAATCCCCCAAATCACATTCCGCCATGTATTGGTCTCCAGGTTGATTTCTGGCTTCGAGACATTCGCCTCCGTATAGGGCATCGGGATAAAAAAGCCCGATACGCCTTGGTCCAGTTCGATGCCTTTTCCGGTATTCGATGAGGACATCACGCCATACATCTGCCATTCAATCATTTCATTTTGGACGCCGAGATTACCTTTGGCATAGATGCCGTGACGACCATTGAACTGCGTGTAGATACCGTCAATGAGACCTTGAGATGCGTCCACACGGTCGAATGCGTCTTCCAAGTGCAAACCGTCGCGAGCGTTCGCGTCCAGGAGAATGCCGCGCAATCGCGCAATGTTGGCGTTTGTGTTACCGTCACCGACGCCGCTAGTAACCTTCTGCCCGATGCGGATACCGTCTTGGCCTTGGTCGCGCACGGCCACATCCTGAAGAACCGCATGAATTCCGGTAATAAACACGCCATCGCCAGTATTACCGCCCGCGCCAGCCACTGTCAGATTGTATAGGCTCGTGTTATTGCCTTTGAGCCAAATTCCGTCGAAGTTGCCAGACTTGATGAGAACGGTTGCCGGAAGAGAGGGGCTGGTCTGTCCTTGAGTTGTGCCGGAGCCAACGCCTTGCATGCTGCATCCCACGCAATCCATCACTTGCTGAACCGAGAATGT
>Ga0247664_1000100_pt1 | contig 20956 bp, 17 predicted proteins | sample CNK05_metaG_FD_182715 | JGI IMG/M metagenome (GOLD analysis project Ga0247664, IMG submission 182715) | Soil microbial communities from Purdue University Martell Research Forest, Indiana, United States - CNK05 | ecosystem: Environmental > Terrestrial > Soil > Temperate forest > Bulk soil...
GACCAGGATGCAGCCCAACCGACGCACCTAAACCGGCGAAGCTCTGGCGCGAGTCGGCGAGCGCCACTAATTCCCAGTTGGCCCGCCCTTGGTGCAGCCACCTGCTCCCCGCCGTTGAGGCCGCGTTACCGTCGCTGCTCTTGCGCGCGCTTCACGTGTGATCGATCTCTTAGGCGCGCGGCAGGCGCACTTTTGCCAGGTAGATGCTCGTTTTGCCCTCGTGCGACGAGTAGTAACTGACCCAAAGCAATTTCTGGTGCCAGACCAGCCCCGGGTAACTGCAATCACCGCCAGACGGCAGTTTGACAAACTCGGTCAACTTTCCCGTCACCGGATCCACCCAACATAACGAGGTGCGAACGGTCCCGTCGTAAAGACGCACCCCGGCGACCAACCGACCGTCCGGCAATTGAAGCAGGTGCGGCCCGCCGATCTTCATGCCGACATCTTTCCATTGCCAGGCGGTGTAAGGCGGCTGGGCGGTGCCCAATTTCCCGGTGCCCGGGTTACCGTCGCGGCGCAACAGGCACAAGGCGGTCCGGTCAGGCAGAAACACGATCGATGTTTCGTTGGGATAACCCTCATCGAACAAGGTGGCAACGAGAGGTTCGAAGTGGCGGCCATCTTCGCTGCGATAGAGCCGGACAAACCGTTCGCCCAACGTATCGTAGCCGATGCTATAAGCGGTTTTCTTGAACCAGGTGGTGCGCCAAAGCCATTGATTCGGATCGCCAATCACGACGGGTTCCGTCCAGGCCTGGCCGTTGGCCGAGAACCAAGCTAATGATTGATGGCGGGCGGACGCCGGCTGAGCCAGGGCCGCGGCGCCGCTTAACATCAATTCGCCACGCGGCGTGATAGTGATCTTGGCATCGCGCAGGTCGCCGTTGGTGCAGGTCAATAAGGCCGCGGAGGTCCACCGCTCCCCATCTTTGGACCGGATCACGCGCAACGCGCCATCGGGCGACACGTGCGCATTGCCTTCGCGAAAGACGCACCAGAATTCGCCTTTGAAACGGATCAGGTCGGTGAACGCGTTATGCGGGGCGCGATCCCAGATCCGGCGCGCTTCGACCGCCGCGGGCATTGGGTCAGGAGATTCTGCGGCGCCGGTGTCTGTCCAGGGAAACAACGACATCCAGAGCAACGTTGCCAGCCATGGCGACGGAGGCCGGCTGATCCGGAGCGGGCCGTGGTGGGGTATCGCATGACGACGGGTGGATGCATTCATACTTTTATCAACGTCGCGTCAGCCACGGCCAGATCGACTTTCCAGGCCGGTTCAGTCGGGCAACCCAGGAACCGTCGGGCGAATTCGGCAAAGCGGTCTGGTTCATCGGTGACAAACGGTTGGATCACGCCGGCCCGCCGACGGCGCGAGCGGAGTAACAATTGAAGATGTTCCAAGCGTTCCCGCACAAAACGGGCGCAACTCTCCGCCGAATCGACCAAGGCCACGCCCCGGCCCAGGACCGCGCGGATGGCTGGTTTGAGGAGCGGATAATGAGTGCACCCGAGAATCAGCGTATCAATCCGCCGGCGCCGCAGGGGCCCGAGGTATTCGCCAAGGATCTCGCGGGTCACGCGATGGTTCAGCCAGCCTTCTTCGACCAGAGGAACAAGGAGCGGACAAGCGCGCGCGAACACTTTCACCGCGTCATTGCGCGCGAGCAATCCGTTGCTGTAAGCCTTGCTGCGAATGGTAGCGCCCGTGCCGATCACACCGATTCTGCCGGCGTGCGTCCGTTCCAGGGCGGCGCGGACTCCGGGCAGGATGACGCCGAAGATGGGGACCTCAAATCGTTCCTGGAGGGTGGGCAGGGCCCAAGCGGAGGCGGTATTGCAGGCGACGACCACGGCCTTGACGTTCTGTTGCAGCAGGAACCGGGTGTCTTCGCAAGAAAAGCGCACCACGGTGCTGGGGGATTTGGTGCCGTACGGCACGCGCGCCGTGTCGCCCAGATAAACCAAATCTTCGTGCGGCAGAACCCGGCGAATCTGGCGGACCACGGTCAATCCGCCGATGCCGGAATCAAAAATGCCGATGGGCAACTCGGACGAGTTCATTTGCGTTCCACGATCCGTTTGTAGGCCAGCACGCCGTCGACGACCGCTTGAGCAAGGGGCCGGCGGAGGGCGGGATCATAAATCCGTTTGGCGTCGCCGGCGTGAGTCATGAAGGCGGACTCGATCAGCACGGCGGGCATTTCCGCTTCACGCAGGACCTGGAAGCGGGCGCGTTTGACCCCGCGATCTTCCATGCCGAGCTTTTCGGTGACCGCTTTTTGGATCTGGAATGCGAGCAACATATTTTTGGCATCGAACCGGTTGCCCGAATAAGGGCCCGCGCCGGCGCCTTCACCGCGGGCGTTGGTTGAACTGGCACGCACTGGAGTCATGCAGTAGACCTCCGTGCCTTTGACCGTCGCCGCGCCCGGGCCGTCCGCCGAATTAAAATGCAGACACAGGAACAAGTCGGCGCCGCGGCGCCGCGCCAGCTCGGTGCGCACCGGCAGATCGAGGGTGCTGTCGCCATCGCGCGTGAGACTGACTGTAAAACCCGCTTTGGTGAGGGAATCGGCCACTTCCTTGGCGAAGCTGAGGGTGAATTGTTTCTCCTGGCGTTTGCCCTCTTGATTGCCGGGATCACGCCCGCCATGGCCGGGATCCAGGACAATGGTTCGAACCGGCCGGTTGGCCAGGTTGCGCGGGGGAGCCACGATCGGGTTTAACGCGGTGACCACATCGCTGGCGCCCAGGTAGGCGGAGCCGTTCTTGAACGCCACCGGATACGAAAGCCACACCGTGGTTCCCTTCAGCGTCGCCTTGCGGTTGTCGACGGTAAAAGCGAACACGCCGGAACCCAGACTGACTTTCACTTCCTGATGCGGAATCGTCCAACGCGCGGTCCCTCCCTGTTGCCGCGCCCAGTCGTCCAAGCGCACGTATTCGCGGCCGAAAAGGTTCGTGCGCGGCAAGCGCGATGAGAACACCTGCGCGTCGGCCCCCGGAACCATGGCCAGGGCCAGGGCCACGGCTAGGCCAAGCTTCATCGCCAACTTCATGCGCGCGCAATGTGCCCAAGGACCGAGGCAGAATTCAATACTGGGTTTCGCCCGCCGGACTGGCGTCCCGGATGAGCCACAGTTTGGTTAGCGCCTCGTCGTAAGCCTGCCGGGCCGCCGCGCGCTCGTTTTCCGCAATGCGCTCCCGCCGCTGTTCCCAAAGGCGCTCGATCGTTTCAGCGACCCACCGGGCGCTGGCTTGAGAGACGTGAATCGGCGCGTCTTCCAGCAGAACGTTGACCGGATTAGTGTGCAGCTGCGGAAACTGGCGCAGGGCCACCCAACTGCTTCGGCGGACCGGCACCCGCCAGCGCAGTTCGTGCAGTTGCCCGTCCGCCGGGACGGAATTGGAGGAGACCACGTTCCCATTCATCACCAACTCCACCAAACGATCCCCGCCGGAGGCCAATTCGCGGCGCCGGGGCCCATGCAACGTCACGCTATCTCCAGTCAACCGCCGGCCGTTGGGCACCGTGACCAAGCCTTGCGCGACGGTGCGCGGCGTGGCGGGGGCGAAAATGACCTGCGCTCGAATCTCCACCTCCGCGGCCACCGGCAACCGAACGGGTTCGTAGCCCGGAGCAACCCCTTGCACGGTGAAAAGCGGCGCATGCGCGAAACCATCCGAGACATAAGAACGGCCTAAGGCCAGGGCCTGGCACCAAGCGGTGAATTCGATCTGCTGGCGGCGGCCCAACTGGACATAGACGCGCCCTTGACCCACGCGCTCTCCGCTCATGCAGGGAAAATCCGTCTCACCGCTCACCTTGAGAGCAAAGCCACAATTCAACAGGTGATACCACATGTTCCATTCCTGGATGCGGGCCGTGTCCATGGCGCTGATGAAATCGCAGGCGCCGGCCGCGACGGTGACGCCGATTTCCATCGCGCCCACGCCATTCATTTCCGGGATGGCAAAGTTGGGCAAACGTTCGGCGGCCAGTTCATGGGCTGCCCACAATTCTGCCTCGCTCAGGAAGCCATCCCGGTCGGTGTCTGCCTCGGACCAGCGCACCGGCAACAGCAGTTTTCCCGCTAAGGCTTCCGCCCGGCTCAACAACCCATCGCCATCCCGGTCCAGCCGCGTGAGCAACCGGCGGGTGGCCGATTGGCTGTTTATTTCCAGGCCGCTGGCGGCGTGAGCATACCCGGTGACGCCGCCTTGGGCCTTGGCCCAACGCAGGACCGGCAAGGTCCAGGTGGGCCAACCACGGGCTTTGGTGCCGTCCGATCCGGGGTAGGTCTGGTCACGGAGATTAAGCAGACAGACATGGCCCAGGGCTTCCGAGCCAAAGCCGCTGATCTCGAGGTCGTACTTCATCAGGGTCAACGCCTCACTGAGTTGATCGGTGCTGGGGCGAAAGAAACGCCTTTGATAATCGAAGCAGGGTCCCCAGGTCAGAACGCAGCCGACATTTAATCCTTCTCCGATCACTTGCCGGAACATGTCGCGCGGGGTGACCCCTTCGGTCGGACTGGTGTAATGAGCGCACCCGGCGCCATGGATATGATGATCGCCGCAAAAGAAACCGTAGTCGGCCGCGTTAAACCAGCGTTCCAGGCGAAACTCCAAATCGGCACGGGGCGCGCGCGGGACGAGCACCTCCTTGCGGAGCAACCGGTATTCCGGACCGCGATGGTATTCCACCTGGAACTGGCCGGGCGGGAGCAGGATTTGCTCGCCATCAGCCCGATACACCTGCGGTTGGAAATAAAAATCCGGCGCCAACCGTTTGGCCTGAGGCGGGAACACGTGTCCCGCCGCATCTCGAAACGTGAAGGCAGCGGTGGTGGGTTTTCCGTCGTGGTCACGCACGCGCAGGTGGACGGGCACGGCCGGTTGGACCTCGAGGAGCACCGGCACGTCGGCGCGAAAGCCGAGGTCCGGTGTGCCCAAGCCAACATCAAACGCCACGGTCGCTTCGTGTTGGCCCGGTTCGCTGCTATACAATAAAGCCAGAGCATACTCGACCTCCGCGCCGCTCAACTCGGGAGTCATGGGCGAACGGCCGTACCATTCCACTTCCAGGAAACGATGGGCGTCGGCGGTTTTCACCTCGGTTTCGCGCAGCGGCCCGCGTTGCATGCGCTGGGCGCTCAGCGGGGTCATGCCGGCGTAAACAGGGCCAGCTTGAGGGCTGCTGAGGCGCAGTTCCTTCGTGACGGTGCTGTGATTGACGATTTTGAGCAGGACGGGCGTGAACCCGGCCTGTTGCAGGATGGCCCGGGCGGGGCCGCGGCGCGCTTTCACACGGGATTCCGGGTTCAGCTCGACCAAGAAGAGCGCCTGCGCATCGAGCAACTCCTGCAAGCGAGCCGCGCCTTGGGCAGCGATGGCGGCTCGCACTTCTGCGGCGCTGGCCGCCGGCCACGGCGCGCCCAGGAACTCCAGCGCGTCCAACACGCGCTGAACATTAGCGGCCAATGGTTGGCCGGCGGTTGGAACAACCGGCAGAGCCTCCGCGGCCTCAACCCGAACGTGGCCCGGCCAGCACAGAAGCAGGCTGCTCAAGAGAAGCCAACAGGACAAACTCCTCTGGATAGCTTCCACCTGCACATGACGTGCACGCGCATTGGGGCCATGAACTTTCACCGAAAAAGAGCCCTCACCCCCAGCCCCTCTCCCACTCGCCTCGGCGAAGCCTCCGGCGTAGCCAGGGTCCGATGGGAGAGGGTGGCCGCAGGCCGGGTGAGGGTCAGGTTCATGGATAGGATGAATGGCAGGCCAATTCACGGCGAAAAGAATCAATCAATTCCGATCGGGTTGCCCGGGCTCCACCGCTGCACAAGCCCGGCGTAGATATTCTTCGTAAGCCCATTCTCCGCTGGAACCAGTCTGGCGAGTGATAACCAGATCGAGACTCGGCACGAAGGCGATCAGTTGGCCGCCAGAACCCGGCTTCCAGCGAGCGTCTTGTGGGATGCCTTTCCCGCTCCGGGTGCCGCCTTCACCGGTGAGTTTGGCGGGAAGTTCCCATCCGTGCGAGAACGTCTGCGGGTTGAGTCCCCATCGCATTTCTTTGGTCTGAACGGTATGAGTTGGGGCGGCCGTTTCGGCGATGAACCAGGCGGGAATGACCTGGCGCGCCCCCCAGCGGCCTCCACGCGACATGCAGTAAGCAACGCGAGCCAGGTCGCGCGCGGGCATACCCAGACCGTGGGTCGGATGCCGCCCAATCTTCTCGCCGCCATCAAAGAACTGAAACCACCAATGCTCGATCCCAATCGGTTTAAAGAGCGCGTCGATGGCGTATTGGTCGTAAGGCCGTCCGGTGACGGTCTCACAGACCAGGGCGGCGTGATGGAACGCGTGCGTGGAATAACCGCAGCCTTGACCGGGATCGAACGCCAACTTCTGGGTGCGCGCGTCCCGGGTCAACCCCAGAATATATTCCCAGGAGCCGTCGTTGGGCGCGCCCGTGGCCTCAGGACAAAGGCCGGAGGTGTGATTCAACAATTCCCGCACCGTGATGCGGGCTTTGCGTGGGTCGCTCAAGGGCTCGGCCCAGGGAATGAATGAAAAAGCGGGATCGTCGAACGTGCACCGGCGCGGCAGTTGACCGCGTTGGCTTTCCTCGGCGGCGATGGCCAGGACCGTGGCGCAGACGGCTTTGGAGACGCTAGCCACGCGACGTGCATCGGTCTTCGCGCTGTTGCCACGTTCCACTTCCAGCACCACATAGCCATGCCGGATCACGATTGCAGCGAACGTGCGATCATCACTCTGGCGCAGCCACTCTTGCAACGCCTGGAGCTTGCCGGGATCCATCCCGGCGCGATGCCGGATGTCACCGGCTTCCTGCAGCGTGCGCCAGCCGCCTTTTGATTCCGGTTCCGGGAAGTAATTCGTCGACGCATCCGCCGCCAGGCTGGCGGCGATCACAGCGTGGTCCAGAGTCGGAATCAAAAACAGCCCCAGCGCCCAACCGATCAGCAGGAAACTTCCCGGACGGGAATGGTTAAGAAACCGGAGCGTGTGCATGGCCAGGGCCAATGGTTTGAGTGAGGACGCATCCTAGTTTTCCAGGTCCCGGTGGCAAGCCTGCAGGCATCCTGGCATTCGATCGGGTGTATTCAGGCACTGCCCCCGCACAAGGCAGCTCGGGGCGCGGCGAAGACACGGCGCCCTGCCACTTTCTCCGGAGCCAAAAACATTTGTTTGAAGCCCGATGCAATGGTCAACACCACGATCTGGGCCGGGCCCACACGCAAGCGGCCTAAAGGCCGCGATCCCGGAGGCGGTAACCAAATGCGCCCGTTTTATCGCGACGCATTCACGCGCTGCATTGTTTATCATGCACCCATTTTATCGGAGGCGCCTGACGCGTTGCCTGCTTTAGGCCGGCGTTCGCGCAAGCGTCGGGCGAAAAGGAACAAGACTCCCGGCCCGAAGGAGAGCAGCATGACGGAGATGCCGGTGGCAATACCCCAAAAGCTGACGAAGGGCGCGCAGCATTCCGTGCGGGAGCGCACCACGATATGGGACGGCACGGCGATGAGCAACTCGAGGATGCTTCCCCGCAGCAGCCATTTCATGGCACGCCGGACCAGCGTGTCCGGTTCGTCTGCTTTGGCGTAATGATAGAAGATCAATCCCCAAACCAGCCAGAAGAAGAGCAACAAGCCGATCAGATTGAGGATGGCCACCAATTCTTCTCCCAAGGGAATGCCCACTTGGGCCAGGCCGGCCCGCAGCATGGGGATGTGATTGGCCAGAAAAGTCAGCGCCGCAAATGGCACTTCCAAGCCATCGAACATCTTGTCTCCACGCCAGGCCGCGAGCACCGCAAAGATCGCGGCGAAGAACAGATTGGCCAGGAGAAAAGTAGCAGTGACAATCGTCAGCCGGATGCTGCGCCGGCCACGCGGGCGTCGTTCGATGGCTCGCACCGGCACGATCAGCAATAACACCTGGGCCGCCAGGAACACAAACAGCCAGACCCAATACCAGCCGTTGCGGAAGAGTTCCATGACCTCCCCGAAGCCGATTTCCCAACGCAACTCATGCTCCGGGGTGTGCCATTGCAACCCGCAGAGCAAGCACACCGGCAAGGTCAAGACCAGCAAAAACAACCCATACAACGTCACCGTGATCGCAGCCCACCGTTTCATGGGGAGCCGGGACCTCCGAAATCTTGGACGCGCATTGGGGCCATGAACCCACCCAATCTCACGTAGGAGCCGAGGTAACGAGGCGCTGATCTTTTTGCCGACGGATGCGTTCGGAAAGAATGAGCCTCCTGACGTCGGCTCCTACTTGATGGGGGGAGGTTCATGGGGAGCAAACACCTGCACATGACGTGCACGCGCATTGGGGCCATGAACTTCAACTGAAAAAGAGCCCTCACCCCCAGCCCCTCTCCCATCGGATGGGAGAGGGTGGCCGCAGGCCGGGTGAGGGTCAGGTTCATGGGGAGCGGTACCGCGCCAGGAAGCCAGGTTCGGTGCCGGCCAGATCCAGCCGCCGCTGCGCGGCCAGCACGCCGCCGTAGGTGCAGAGATCCTGCCCCAACATGCACAAACGCTCCCGGAAAACGTCCCCGACGATCTGGCCTTCCTGAACATCGGTCTTTTCCGAGAAGGCAACCGCATACGGAATCGACCAGGCATAACATTGCCGGGCCACCGTCCGGATCTGATCGCTGACGGTGAGGCCCTTGTCAGAAGAGGCCACCACGCTGGCAAACAGTTTGCCGGCAAACTCATGCCAGAAATGGTCGAGAAAGTTTTTCAAGGCGCCGCTCATGCACCCATGATAATCGGGCGTGCCCAAGACAAAGACATCCGCTTGCTCGACCCGCTCCCGCAACTCGAGGTAGGAGGGTTCGGCGTAGGCGGTACTGGGATTAAACAACGGCAGAGGAACCTCGAGCAGATCGAGAAAATGGACCTCACACCCCAGCGTGCGCAGTTGCTTGGTCAACGACTCCAACACTGCCCGCGTGGAAGAGGGCCGCTGCAGACTGCCGACCACAACCAGAACCTGTGGAGGCCGGGTTGACATGAGTGAGGCGGATGCAGTTGCGGAAAAGTTTCCGCGCGCCCAGCTGGGGTTATCGCGACGCCTTTTTCTTCGCAGGCAAGGCCGCTTCGATGGCGGGACCGAGGTTTTCGCCGCGGACCTCCCCTTCCCGCCCGAGGATCTCGCCGGTATCGCCGTTGATGAGGAGCATGAAGGGGATGCTGGACACCGCATAGCGCTGGGCAACCTCGGCCTGCCATCCCTTTCCGTCAGCGACCTGACGCCACGTCATGTTTTTCTGCTTCAGGAAGGCGGCCAACTTCGGGACGGTTTCGGCCTGATCCAAGCTGATGCCCAGGACTTCGAAACCGCGTTCGTGATATTTTTGGTAGTTCTGCACGACATTGGGAATTTCAGCCAGACAGGGACCACACCACGTGGCCCAGAAATCGAGCAACACGACCTTTCCTTTGTAATCCTCGGGGAACCTGGTTGACCCGCCATCGGTGGTTTTTGCCACGAAGGAGATGGCCTTGCGGCCACGGTTGAGATTGGGTGCAACGACGATCTCGGGAGCAGTTTTCGACGAACGCTGAAAACGGAACTCACCCTCGGCCGTCAGATCGGCCACTTCCCAGGTGGTGCCGCCGAGGTTAAACGGTTTGCGGACATCGACGCTCTCGCGCGTCAACTCGAAGGTCGAGTCGTCGTTAAAGTCGAAGAACAAACGCACGCCTGAAAATTCAGGGTCCTCCTCCCCTCGAAAATCGCCGCGGACATATTCATCCACCAAGGCAGCCCGATAGGTTTTGTCGCCAAGTTTCAGCCGGCCCAGCAAAAAGTATTCTCGGAAATAGTAGAGCTCATTGGGAACTCCCGCCGCGCCGTCGCTGCGATCCCGACGGCTGAAGCCCACTTGACCTTCGCGCGGCCCATGCTCAAACGGAAACGTCACTTTCGCTTCCCCGACATAGATCGAGACCATGGTGCCGGCGGATCCTGGCGTGGATTTTTTCGTCCAGGTGGCGCCTGGATCATTGGTGAAGTCGCCGTCGCCATTGCTATCGACGAAGAGCCGTGCCGGCCCGTTTTTGGGTTCATCGAGCAGCACCAGGCGCGATTCCTGTTTCTCGCGCGGGCCAATCCGGAGTTCGCCAAACCAGGCCGCCGTCACTCCTGGGGGCAGTTTCTTTGCCGAGCTTGGCGTGTTGGTGGAAACGGCGAGCCGCCGGGTAATGTGGCCCCCCAGCGTCTGGGAGGCTTCGGTGGCTTTCCACTTCAGGCTCAATTCTTCTTCCGCCAAAAGCTCCAGCGGACCCGCCCGCAAGAAGATCCAGATCACGATGGAGATCCAGATCGACCCGGCGCCAGCGGCGTGTTGGCGATGTGGACGAAATGGGGGACACGACCGTAATTGCATGCGTAGACAGGCTACTCAGGCTACTGCGGAAGCGCAACGGGTTTGTCACGCGGGTCACGCGGGTCACGCGGGTCACGCGGGCGGACGCATTCGGATGCTGCCCCCGGGATCGCGGCCTTTAGGCCGCTTCGAGATGGGGATCGGAGGAAGCGTTGAATTGAACAGTCCATGGCCCCCGAGGCGGCGGACGCTGAAGCGGCGTGAACGCCGCGTTCCGATGGGCGTTGGATCGCGGCCTTTAGGCCGCTTGCGTGCGGGCCCGGCCCAGATCGCGGGCAACTCCTTCGCTCGGGACGGTCCCACGCTCAAGCGGCGTGAACGCCGCGTCCAGCAGATCGCGCTTCCAAGGAACAGAAGCGTGATGACTTCTGCAGTGCTGTTCAGGCTGACCGCCACCGGGCCGTCCAGCATCCTACGCTACTCAATACGAACCTCCCTGAGCCGAATGTTTAGAAAAGGTGGCGGGGATGGGATGCTGGACAGCCTTGGTGGTACAACTCACTCATTAATGCCCCAACGGGGAGTGGGCATCTGGTGATACAAATCCTGCGAAAATGCGCCCGGCGGCGGCGTCACCCGCGGGGCTTCAGCCGGCAACGAGATGTCACGCGACGGCAGGCTGAGCGCAAAATTGTGGTTAAAAAAGTCCATGTGCGCCTGGCGCGCGGCCCGCCGCAGATAAGCCAGGGTTCGTTCGGCTTCCGGGGAGTGCTGATCGGCGCCGGCGATCAACGCCACCAAGGCGGATTTCCGATGGTCGCGGCGGGGCAGCCATTCTTCGAGCCAGGCCTGATGCGCAGGGAGCAACTCCGGACGCGCCTGCATCGAAATGATCACCATGTTCGCCTCGACGGCGGCATCGGCCGCCTGCTGGCACAAGGTTCGGTCGGTCAGATGATCGAATTTCCACCAGGAACATTGAAAGTCATAATCGTCGAGCAATTGTTGCGCGAGATGATCATAAAGATGCAGCGCGCGATCACGGGTCTGGCGATCCTCATACGCCACCACCAGATCGAAAGGGAACTTCGGTTCCCAATGCGAGGGCGAACTGCCTGTGCCGGCGGCCGGCGCCGCCGTTAAATCAGGCTCAGATTGAACCCGCGAATTCAAAAGAGAGTTTCTCATACGCTCACGGTCCACGTTGCTGTTGGTCTCGCCCACGTCTGTCTCCATTTGCCCAAAAGAGGCGGCGGTTCGCCGCGGCGCGCCGCCGGGACTCACAGAGTTGTCTTGGTTTGCCGGGCGCCAGCGCCAGTCTGAACAAGTCGGTTGTCCGCGCAACGTGAGCGATTACGGATTTTTTTCCTCGGGCCGACTACGGACCCGCTTTCGAATGCGGAGTGCGGACTGCGGACTGCGGACTGCGGACTGCGGACTGCGGACTGCGGAGTGCGGAAGCGGCCGCGCCTGGTCTCGAAGTCGGGCTCGAGATGAGATGGGCTAGACGCCCGTAAACGCCTTGACCAGCCGTTGGTTCACGTAAACGAAGAAACGTTGACCAAACAGCAGCTTGCGCCGTTTCTCGATAAAGACGGTGTGGCGTTCGTTCTTGCCGACTTCCACCTCGTGCCGTTCCTCCAGAGGTTCGGAGAACAAGCGGACCGATTTTTTCACTTCCTGGCCATTCACCTTGATCACCGTGCTCCCCAGGAGCTGGTTAAAGTTAAATTCCAAGTGATGCTTTTCGGTATCTCCGATCTCGAGTGCGAATCTCATAGCGGATCGCGGTTACGCAAGCCGTTTGCCAAGCCGGCTCCTCCGGGCAGGAAAAATTCGCGATGCCTCAGAAATCCCCATAATTCGCCGCAAAATGGCGATTTCGCCTCCAGGTTTTTTCGCAAGGAATAAAGAAGCTTCTGTCCAGCTTACCCGAGTTGTCCCAAAACAGGACGCTCGCCGGAAAAGCGGAAGCGGAGACACCTCCAAACCTTTCCCACGCACCTCACTCGATATCAATTCGGGCCAGGGCGTACGGCAATAGCCTCAGCTCGAGCTTGGCGCTGACGGACTCAGCGGACTGACCACGAGCCGCTCGAAATTCGTCGGGCTGACGCGTGGCCAGTTCGGCAGTCGTCTCGTCGAGATACCGGACCAAGGCCCGGCAAGAACCTGTCTTGACCTTCAGCTCCTGAAGGTCCGGGGTAAGGTTGGCCACTAAAATGCGCCGTTGCCCCGCCCCATTCACCAAGGTCAAGCCGTCCGCCTCCAGGGGGTGGGTAGACTGGGTCGAATAGACCTGCCTGGCGCCAAACTCCGCCACATCGGCGAACACGTGGTAAACCGGGAACACCGCTCCCGGCTCGGACGGAAATTCGGCCGGAAGCGGCGAGCCGGCATGGGTTTCCATAATCCCCCGCCAACCGGTGGTTTCGAAGTAGGTCAAACTCTGCACGAATCCAGTGCCGGCGAGCCGTGCCAGACTGGCCAGAGTCCAACCGGCGCCAAAGAGTGACAACTGCCGGGGATCGACATCCGACGGCAATTCGCGGAGGCTGCCGGCTTTTTCGGAGTGGGCCTGGAGATTGTTCCGAATGCGGAGGGTGATCGGGGAAACCACCACCGGACGGGCCGTGAACTGGCGGGCGCTTTCAACGTTATGAACCTGCCCGGCGAGGTTTTCGACCAAAGTCACGTTGTCGAAGGCGTGGACCTGGGGGTTGTTCGAATAGCAAAGGAAGGAGGAAGCCCCCGGTTGCGGACGAACGCGGTTCAGTTCGGTAAAAAAGTCGGCGGTGCCTGAGGCGAAGAGACCGTTGGGGGCGCAGGCCTGCAGCTTGGCCCGCACGCGTTGAACGGTTTGTTCGCTGGTGGGATTCTCCGAAACGTGCAGCACGATCCAAAGCTGAACGTTGGGTTTGAGGCGCTGGACGTGTTCGGCCAGGGCTGGCAGGACCGAATCCGTGTGTTCGCACAGAATCAGCCCTGCGTGCAACCCGGCGCCTAGCGCGGCCGCCTCCGTGGCGGCCTGTTCAAGACGCGTCGGCCACGTCGCATCGTCCAGCCGAAGGTCGACACGGAGGTGCGACAATTTCAGCGCCCGCAAGCGCGCCTGCTCTGAAGCACTCAATGGCTGTCCGTGACTGGCCACACACAGGCCCAGCGGTGGAAGGGGCAACGCCGCAGTGGTGGTGATCGAAAGTTGCGGAGTGCGCCCCACGTTGACTGGCAGGATGGGCCGCACCTGTCCCAGGAGAGTCAGAGCGACTGATTGATGCACTTCATCCCCGGTTTTGACGGGGTGCGGCAAGGGCAACGCCAGCGGGGTGCAATACGTTTTGAACGAAGCATCCGTCCAATTGCGTTGGTCCTCCATCTCGAAGGTGTCCCCTTCCATTTCCAGCCGCGCGGTGATGCCCGTCGTGGCGACCTCATAAGAAAGGGCTCGGATATCAAAGAAGGGTTGATGGGGCGAGATGGAGCGGGGGAAGTTGCCTTGTTCGACGGTGCCGTCGACATGCTCGACTGCGGCCGAGAGGCCGCTGCATTCGGTGATGGGATGCAGAATACAGATCCCAATCCGATTACGGAGAAAGTCCGACCGGGCCAGGCCGTCGAAGCTGAAGCGGATTCGGCCCGTCTTTTCGCCGGTGATTACCCCTTTCCAGAAGTAATCGATGGCCCCGCGCTGGCAGAGCGCCTCAAACTCGAGTTGGAACGAATCACTGGCAATTTCCTGCCGGCGCAAGCTGACCTTGGGCGTAATGGTGGCCCAGTTTTGATCGCGGACCGCGGCGTAAACGGCTCGAACCACTTCGTGATCGCCGAGTCGAATCCTTCGCAGGAACGCCGTGTGCGGCTCAAAGAGCAGGCTGAGCGGCCCGGCTCGGAGCTCCAGCGGGCGTGCAGATTCCCCGCCCGAGTAAAGAAACCCTTTGGATAACACGGGCCGGACTCTTGCCGATTCCCCGATGCGATGCAGCTAAATATTTCCCAGTTGCCAGCGGCCGCGCCACTCCCGTAGGCTCGTTGCTGTGGTGGCAATGGGAACAACGAAGGGGCGCATTCTCATCGCTGATGACGATGGAGCCTTTCGACTGGCGACGCAGACCTTGCTGCGGCGCCAAGGTTTTGATTGCGAGAGTGTGCCGGATGCGGCGGGTGCAGTAGAACTGCTCGGACAGTCCGAGTTCGACCTGCTCATCTCCGATATTCACATGCCCGGCAATGCCGCCTTGGAGTTGGTGGAAAGACTGCCTCAGGTCGCCGAGACGTTGCCCGTTATTCTATTGACCGGCCATCCCTCCGTGCAGTCCGCCGCGCGATCGGTGCGCCTGCGCGTCGCCGCGTACCTGGTCAAACCCTGCGAAGTGGAGGAATTGCTTAGTCTGGCCGAGCAGGCCATCGCCAACCACCGGGCTGTTCGTGCGGTGCGCGCCAACCGGCAGCGGATCGAATCGTGGGCTCAGGATCTGGCGCGAATCGAACAGGCCATTGGCTCCCGCAACGAAGTGAGTTCCCTGGGAACGCTCGAACCGTTTTTTAACGTCACCTTGCACAATCTCCTGGCCGTGTTGCTCGATCTTAAGCATTTCACTGAGGCGCTGGCCCAGCAGCCTGGAAAAGAAGGCGTGCTCAAGGAAATCACGTTGCATCGAGCCTTGCGCGATGCCATCGAGGTGCTGGAGCGCACCAAACAATCCTTCAAATCCAAGGAACTGGGCGAGCTGCGGCATCGGCTCGAAACGCTGCTCCAAACTCAATCCAGCGGACAGAAGGGGTAAAGCGGAAAGCGGAAAGCGGCCTGCCACGGCGCAGCCCGTAGGGCGAAGCTGGGAAAGCGGAAAGCGAAAACGCGCGAATCGTCCCGCCTTCGCCTGCGAGCTACGGCGGGCAGGCTTCGTCGTCGTGCTCGTCCTTCGTCCTCGATTTTAGGGGCGTCTTCGGAACGAAAGGTTCAAGGTCCCAATGCGCGTCCGAACTTTCCGAGGTTGAAGCTCTGCATGAAACGCACTGAAAAAACGTTCAACGTTCAACTCAACCGGTGGATCGGCCTGGTGCTGGCCGGGCTTGCTCTTGCCGCCGGCGCCTCGGGCGCTACTCCCACTGACAACGCGGGTTGGCGCCGCTTATTCGATTCCTGGAAGGCGCCATGCGACCCGGTTCGCATCGCCGGCAATCTGTATTACGTCGGCGCCACGGGCGTCAGCTCCTATCTGATCGAGACTCGCGAAGGCCACATTCTGCTCGACACGGGCTTTGAAGAAACCGTCGGGGTCATTCGCACCAATGTCACACGCCTCGGATTGCGCTGGCGGGACATCAAACTGATCCTGGCGAGTCATGCTCATCTCGATCATGTCGGCGGGCATGCCTTGCTCAAGGATCTCACCAGTGCGCAGATCATCATGAGCGCAGCGGACGCCGCTCTGTTGGCCAGCGGCGGCAAGAACGACCTTGGCCCGACGCCTTCCAATCAGGCGATGGCGTACCGGGCGGCACGAGCCGACCGCATCGTCCGGGACGGCGAAACGGTGGCACTCGGTGGGATGATTCTGACCTGCCATCTGACCCCTGGCCACACCCGTGGCGCCACCACCTGGACCACCGAGGTTCCCGAGAACGGGCGGCCGTTAAAAGTCGTCTTCTTCAGCAGCCTCTCTCTGCTGGACGGCACGCCGTTGTTGAACAACAGCAATTACCCGACCTTGCTCCAGGATTACCGGGCCACTTTCGCCAAACTCAGGGCGTTGCCTTGCGACATCTTCCTGGCACCGCACGGCGGCATGTTCGGTTTGGCGGACAAAGCCGCGCGGCTTGCTCGAGGCGAGCGGCCAAACCCTTTCATCGATCCCGGCGCCCTGGGCAAAGCGGTGACGGATGCCGAGAAGGCGGTGGAGGCAGAATTGGCGAAGGAGCGAGCAGCCGGCAAGGAACGAACTGCCAGCCAACAGCCGGTCTCGGACGGGCTTCCACGCAAATCTTCTGCAAACTGAGAGGCGGAAATTCCGGTAGCGATCGCCTTCCACATTCGCTTCAGGTCTTGCCGGGGGGTTCGAGGGCGCGCCAGGCATCCAGGACTTTGGCGAGATGGGCGGGCTCGGGGCGGGCCAGGAGCCGGCGGATATTTTCGAGCAAGGCGGGGATGTGCAGTGGCTTCTCCAGAACTACGTCGATGCCGGCTTGAGCGGCGCGTTGCGCTTGCCCAGAGCGGGCGGTGATGATGATGACAGGAACGAACGGGTACAGCTTCGTCATGATCTGAAAGGCCTGCCAACCGTCGATGTCGGGCATATTGAGATCCAAGAGGATCAGGTCCGGCGGCCCTTCCAGGAACTGGCGCACCGCCTCCCGGCCGTCGTTGGCCAATCGCACCGCAAAATGCTCGAGCTGCAAGACCAGAGCCAGTGAATGGCGGACCGTCGCGTCGTCATCCACCACGAGGATCAGCTTGGGCGAATGATGGAGACTGGCGTGTCCTGGAGCGGTGTGCGGCCGTTCTGTGGAGGAGAGGTGGGAGTCGGCGGCAGACTGGGAGGCCCCGGGAGGCCGGGGAGAAAAGGACACCTCGGTGGACATATTGGTTTTCACGCTGAGGCCTTTTGTAGCACGGTATTCAGTCATAAAGCTCAGGGCAGGTTCTGAATGAAGAGTTACAGTAGCCTTGCGCATGCCGATTGAGCGAACGGCTTTAAATACGCGGTTTGCGCAAGAAAACGTCGCGCTAGTGGTCAGGGATTGTTCAGGGGCCGGTCAATGCCTTACCTGAACTCGTGCTGAGCGGGATGAATGCCCAGTTGCTTGAGTTTCTCGCGCAGCGTGAAGCGGGACAACCCCAGCCAGCGTGCCGCCTTGGCTTGGTTGCCTCGGGCCAGAAAGATCGCCTGAGTAAGAATTTCGCGCTCGGCTTCAGCCAACAGCTGCGCATGAGCGTTCGACACTTCACCGCGTTCGGCCCGGGCCAGCAGCGTAGCGGCAAGGGCCGACAGGGAGTTGGCCGGAGGCGCCTGGTCGGAGCTTCGGGCCGCTAGCGTCTGGCGCGCAGCATCGGCGCCGATGGACAGCCCGCGGGCAGCCAGGAGCAGCCGACGCGTCACGTTTTCGAGTTCGCGGACATTGCCCGGCCACGGATCAGCCTGCAGGACAGCCAGGGCGTCAGCACTGATGGTTGGCCCGGCTGCGCCGAATTCGGCAGCGTAATGGGACAAGAAATGCTGGACGAGAAGTGGGATGTCCTCGCGCCGCTCGCGCAGGGCCGGCAAATGGATCGTGACGACATTGAGCCGGTGAAAGAGATCTTCACGGAACCTGCCTTCACGGATCATGGTTTCCAGATCGCGATGAGTGGCGGCGATGACGCGCACGTCGACGGTGATCGTTTCCGTGCCGCCGACGCGTTGGAAAACCTGCTGCTGTAACACGCGCAACAGTTTGACCTGCGTATGCGCGGGCAGATCGCCGATTTCGTCGAGGAACAATGTCCCCTGGGTGGCTTGTTCGAAGCGGCCAATGCGCCGTTGATCCGCGCCCGTGAACGCCCCGCGTTCGTGTCCGAATAGCTCGCTTTCCAGCAGGTTTTCCGGCACCGCCGCACAATTGATGGCGATGAACGGAGCCTTGCTGCGGTCGCTATGTTGGTAGATCGCGCGGGCGATCAATTCCTTGCCGGTGCCGGTCTCACCTCGCAGCAGGACCGTGACGGGTTTGGCGGCGACGCGGCCGATTTCCTTGTAAACATCCTGCATCGCGCGGCTGCTGCCGACCAGGGCGGCGGGGCCGGACGACGCTTCGGCCGGCAGTGCGACCGGTTCACGCATCAGCCGGCCGGCGTCCGCGGCCCGGTGCAGCAGGCCGATGAGTTCGGGCATCTCGAAAGGCTTTTGCAGGTAGTCGTAGGCGCCTACTTTGGTGGCTTCGATAGCCGTTTCGATGTTGCCGTGGGCAGTCATCAACACGATGGGCAAACGGGGTTGGGCCGTGTGAAGCTGACGCAGCAGGGCCAACCCATCCAGTCCAGGCAGCCGCAAATCCGTCAGCACCACGTCATAGTCCTCACAACCCGCCAACCGCAGCCCCTCATCACCGCGCGTACAGAGCGTGACCCGGAAATCTTCCTCTTCCAGGACCGCGCGCAAGTTCGCAGCCAGACCGACGTCATCCTCGATCAGCAGGATGTGCGGCGGAGCATTCATTGACCTCGATCTTCCGGCGCGCCGGGCCTGTCGTTGGCGCCCCCTCGCGGCGCTTGTGGCAGGACGATGCCAAAGATCGTTCCACGGCCAGCGCGGGTCTGATACTGCAACGCTCCTCCATGCTTTTCAATGATGCGAGCAGCGATGGAAAGACCGAGACCAGTGCCGGCTTCCTTGGTGGTGAAGAAGGGGTCAAACAAACGTTCCTGGATCTCAGCGGGGATCCCCTTGCCGGTATCCGCCACTTCCAGAACCGCCACGTCCCGCAATTGGCCGCGCAGCCGGACATGGTCGGCGCGCAGCCGCAACGTGATGGTGCCTTCGCCCTCGATGGCTTCGGCCGCATTGCGTACCAGGTTGATCAGCACTTGCTTGAGTTGCGCCACGTCGGCCTGGACGAACAGCTCTGGGCCGGGTTCGACTACCAGTCGCACGGCGCGACTGTCCAGGCTGGAGGACATGAGCGCCTGAATCTCGCGGAACGGCGCGGCGGCGGCAAGGATTCTCAATTCCGGCTCCGAGGGCCGGGCGAAGCTCAACACCTCCTGAACGATGCATTCCAGACGGCTGATTTCCGTGCTGATGATCTCCGCGTCTTTGCGGGCCAGCGCGGGCGCATCCAGATGCTTATCCAGCGTGTACAGACGTGCCTTGACCGAAGTAAGCGGGTTGCGGATTTCGTGCGCGATGCCGGCGGCCAGTGTGCCGAGGGTGGCCAGCTTTTCCTGCTTTTCCAACATCTCCTCGCTCTGGACCAGTTTGATGCGAAGCGGCGCGATTAAATCGCGGTAGATCACCCAGCCCAGTCCGCTGACCAGCCCCAACAAAACAAGCAAACTGCCAAGCAACGACGCCCGCAGTTTGGCCAACGCCTGATTGGCGCCAGTTAGAAAGGATTCTTCGGCGACGCGGTGAGCCTCGCTCAGCCGCGTGCCGAGTTGGAGGAGCCGCCTGGATTGCGTATCAAAATCTTCCAGTTGCCCAAATTCCGGGCCGGTCGCGGTCGCAGGCTGCTGGTTGGTATGAAGCCGGCGCGCCGCTGCCAGGTAGATGTCGTAGGTGCTGTTGATCTGGTCCAGCAACGCCCGCTCCTCCGCCGTGCTGAGTTTCGGGTTTTGTTCATCGATCCAGTGATCCAGTTGGGCGCTGGCTTGCTCGAACTCAGTCCAGGTCGCCGGCTCCCCACGAGCCGCGAACCTAAAAATCGCCCCATTGAGCCGCAACAATCGTTGCTGAAAATCGGCGGCGAGCCGAAAGCTCTCCAAATGGGCTCCGGTCAGCTTGCGCTCCAGCTGCGTGATGCGATGCCAGGAGCTTTGGACGCTCCAGAGCATGAGGCCGGCGACCATGCCCATGCCTGCCACTAAAAGGGCAAGCCGCACGCGAAAGGCGGTCGTCATCACGTGAACTGTAGCAGGTGCCCTGCCTGGACCCGTCCCCAGGGCTGCCGTGGACGTGATTGGGGAGGCGACAGGGGATTAAAAGACCCAAAGTCTGGTCTCGTCTTCATGGAATTCATCTCAGTGGCAAGCAGGTTACCAGAAGCCGGGTAAGAGGTTGACCGAAAACCGCTCCCGCCTTCGCCCTGCCCCCCTCCAACCCGCTGCAAACGAAGGCGCTTTCTCGCTGGCACGCTGGCGGCTGATGCTCTTCCAGCAACTGGTCATCCTATGAAGTCTCTTGTTTCCCAACCTGAAACCAGCGGCGGCAACGAGCCCCCAGCCAGCCGCACCGTATCCACTCCTGCAGCCACGCGGCCCTTCCCCGCCCCAAAACGAGTCCTGGTGGTCGACGACGACGCCGTCGTGCGCGCCTCGCTCGCGGCGGTGCTGGATTGCGAAGGTTACGAGGTCATCATGGCGGCGGACGGGCAGGCGGCCATCAAATGCGTCCTGGACCATCAACCCCACGTCGTGCTCCTGGACCTGAACATGCCGAACATGGACGGCTGGACCGCCTTCTCCAAGCTCGAAAGCGTTCAGCCCTTGCTGCCTGTGATAGTCATTACGGCCCGCCCGCACCAGTATCAGAACGCGGTGAGCCTGGGGGTGGATGCGTTCATGGAAAAGCCGCTCAGCTTTCCTGTGCTCCTGCGGGCCATCCACCGGCTCGCTCACGAGCCAATCCCGCGCCATACCAAACGCATCACCAGCCCGGGCTTTGTCACCCGGTTCCTCCACAATCAAATGTCCACGCCTTCTTGACATGACTGCCTCCAACGAGATTCCCCCAGCCCGTCGAGCCCGGCGCACCGCAGACGCCATCAGCCGCTGTCACGAGTCCACTTCCGCAGCTGTCATGACTGCGACCCAACGCCGTCCTGGCGGGCCAAAGCGGATCCTGTTGGTGGACGACGACGCGGGGGTGCGCGGTTCCT
>Ga0247664_1000101_pt1 | contig 20953 bp, 20 predicted proteins | sample CNK05_metaG_FD_182715 | JGI IMG/M metagenome (GOLD analysis project Ga0247664, IMG submission 182715) | Soil microbial communities from Purdue University Martell Research Forest, Indiana, United States - CNK05 | ecosystem: Environmental > Terrestrial > Soil > Temperate forest > Bulk soil...
CCAGGACCAGCTCCTGCCAGAGGCTCCACGATCCATTATCGGGCGGTTTGCGATTTGTCTGAACGCGTGACTTTTCGTCGAGTTGGAGATCCATGCCTTCGTGCTCATGGACAACCATTATCGCTTGGTGGTGCGCACCCCCGAGCCCAACCTCAGTCATGCCATCCGTTGGCTCAATGTGGGGTCGAACCTGAGCCGGGCTGGCTGGAGGTGGGAACCATCGCGGCGGGTCGTGGGGGTCGCAGACGGGGCCAGCGGCGGGAGGCGTTGCGAACCTACACGGAGGGGCCGGTGCGCCAGGGACGATTGGACAGTCCCTGGGCTGGATTGGTGGGCGGGTTGGTCTTGGGGGGAACTGATTTTGCCAAGCGGTTACTCAAGGGCCGGCGGGTCGATGCGGCAGAGCAGACGCCAGGGCGGCGGCTGGGGCGGGCAGGGCGGATGGACTGGCCGCAGATTGTGCGGGCGGCCGAGCAAGTGAGCGGAGGGTCTTGGCAACAGATGCAAGACAGGCATGGAGATTGGGGACGGGACGGGACGATGTATGTGGCCGTCCGTTAGCGCCAGACATTGTTGCCATCGATGTAACCGCGACATCGAAACTTGGCGCATAGGCCATGACGCGCTGATCCGGCTTGGGCAGCTTTTCGATCACAGGGATCTGTCGGTTGTCATCCTCGGTTGACATCGGGATCTGGCGCTGCGCCCCTGATTCCTTTACTCGGCGGCTTGGAGAGCTTTTCAAATAACGGTTCGAGAAGATGGCGGGGCAGGCTTTGAACGCCTCGCTCCAGTTCATCAATAATGCGGGGCGACACATCTAATGCCGTGGCGGCCTCCGGTTTACTGAGCCGATGACGCGAGCGCCAGTTTCGCAATTGTTCAGAGAGACTTCGCATATACCAGCGATCTTTCATCGGCAGAAACGGGAGGGTGGGCGAGGAAAGATTTCACGTTGCCTGCCCTCCTGGCCCTGCCAGCATGCACAAGCCATGAGCGGCCCGACCCGAAAACGCCTGCTCATCGCGCTCATGCTCGTGCTTGTATTGGGTTTGGTTGCGCTCGCGGTGACGCGTAAGACGACGCAATCAGGACCACCGGTCATCGCGACATTTGTTGGTTATGAAGACGGTGGCTCCATGCCTGTCTTGGATCTGTTGCCAAGACCCTCCGCTCACTTGCTCTGCATGTCGTTTGAATCGTAGCGCCAGACATTGCTGCCATCGATGTAACCGCGACATCGAAACTTGGCGCATAGGACCATGACGCGCTGATCCGGCTTGGGCAGCTTTTCGATCACAGGGATCTGTCGGTGATTATTCGTCCTGCTTTTCTCCTGTTGGGTGCAAACTGAAATGAATCAGTTTCTCGCGCATGGTGGTGCGTGTCACCCCGAGCCAGCGGGCGGCCTTTGCTTGATTGCCTTGGGCCAGTTGGATGGCCCGTGCAAACAGCTCCCGTTCCATCTCTTGGATCATTTTGGCGTGGACACTGTCCGCTTCTCCGCGCTGAGCCTTGGCTAGCAACTCCGAAAGATAACCGGCAATGGTCTGATCGGAAACGAGAACCGACTTCCTCGTCCGTGCGTAGGCTTCTTGCGCGTGTTCCAAACTGATTGAGTAGTTCCGGGCAAGCAAAAGGGCCTGCCGGACGACGTTCTCCAACTCTCGCACATTGCCGGGCCAGGCTTGGTTTTGCAGGAAGGCAATGGCTTCGAATTGGATGGAGGGTGCATCCACGCCCACTTCGCCGCCCGAGCGCTGCATGAAGTATTTCACCAGGTCAGGCATGTCTTCCGAGCGCTGACTCAACGGAGGCAGGGTGATCGTGACTCCACTCAAGCGGTAGAACAAATCCTCACGGAATTGGTTTTCCTTCAGAGCGGTTTCAAGATCCCGATGCGTGGCTGCCAGGACCCGGATGTCCACCGGAATCTTTTCATTGCCGCCGACCCGCTGAATGTATTTTTCCTGGAGCACCCGCAACAATTTGACCTGTGTGCTCAAGCTCAAATCGCCGATTTCATCGAGGAAGAGAGTGCCGTGATTAGCCTGCTCAACGCGGCCGACGCGGCGGGCGTGTGCCCCGGTGAACGCGCCGCGCTCATGCCCGAACAATTCACTCTCCAACAGCGTTTCCGGGATGGCCGCACAATTGACCGCGATGAACGGTTGCGCCGCGCGACTGCTGTGCTGGTAGATGGCGCGGGCCACCAGTTCCTTGCCGGTGCCGGTTTCGCCGCGAATGAGCACGGTGACCGCAGTGGCGGCCACGCGCCCGATTTCCTTATAGACTGCCTGCATGGCGCGGCTGTTGCCGATGATCGCAGATTGATTGGACCGAGCTTCGCCCATTTCCACCGGCTCGGACATGAGCCGATTGCAGGCCACCGATTTGGCGACCAAATCGAGCAGTTCAGCCATATCGAACGGCTTGAGCAAGTAGTCGTAAGCGCCCAGTTTGGTCGCCTCGATGGCGGTTTCCGTCGTGCCGAAGGCGGTCATCAAAATGATGGGCAGCTTGGGCTTGGTGGCGTGGAGTTGCTCGACCAATTCCAGTCCGGACAATCCCGGCATCTTCAAGTCGGTGATGACGACATCGAAAGGCTGCTCTTGGGCTTTGGCCAGCCCTTTATCGCCTCTCTCCGCCACGGCGACTTCATAGCCCTCGGCCTGCAATTCTTTTTTCAAGCCACCGACAATGCTAGCGTCGTTTTCAATGAGTAAAATTTTCGGTTGGGACTTCATCTTCATTTTTCTCCACGCGCGGCAGGACGATGCCAAAGGTCGTACCGCGATCGACCTCGGTTTGAAACTGGAGTGCGCCGCCATGTTTTTCAACAATGCGCGCCGCGATCGACAGACCCAGACCGGTGCCGGCCTCTTTGGTGGTAAAGAACGGGTCGAAGAGGCGCTCCTGAACTTTCAGGGGAATACCCTTGCCGGTGTCAATCACCTCCAAAATGACTACGGGAGTGGCGTGACCCGCCAAGCGCATCAGGGTGGTTCGCGCACGCAGTGTAATCGTGCCCTCCCGTCCGATACTTTCCGTCGCGTTCTGAATGAGGTTAATCAACACTTGTTCGATTTGTTGCGGGTCAACTCGAACCCACAGGGCCGGTGACGAGGCGAGATTCAATCGGATGGAAGCTTTCTCCAACTGCGAGCCTAAAAGACCCTGCACGCGGCTGAGCAAACTTCCAGCCGTGATGGCAACCCGTCGCGGCTCCGCAGGACGGGCAAAATGCAGAACATCACTGACGATGAGGTCCAGGCGTTGGATCTCCTGTTCAATGACTTTGGCATCCTCGAGTTCGGAGGAGCCTTTGACCAGAGTCCGTTTCAGACTGTGCACGCGCACGTTGATGGCGGTGAGAGGATTTCGGATTTCATGGGCCACGCCGGCGGCCAGCGTCCCAAGCGCGGCCAACTTTTCCTGTCGCTCGATAATGGCGCGGCTCTCGACCAGCTGTGCGCGGAGCGGAGCAATTCTCACGCGGTAAATCAAGCTCGTGGCTGTAAACCCCAAAATCAGGACCAGGGCCACCAAGGCCATCAGAAGCCGTTGCATGCCTCCCAACGCCTCATTCGAATCCTCCACGAAGTGGTTTAACGCCGCCCGTTCTGCAGCCTTTAGTTTCGCGCACAGGCCGAGGATCTGCGCTTTGTTCTCAACCTTTTCCAAAACCTCCCTGGGCGAGGGGACGGACCCGGCCTGCGCCCGTTCCTCCATGAGGTTGGTGGTCCTCGTCAAGTAAGCCTCCAATGCGACTTCGATTTGGTTGAGCAGGTCGAGTTCAAGTGGGATGGTGATCGAGGGTTTTTGCGTCTGAATCCACCGCTTCAGTTCCTCGCTTTCTTGGTGGAAATGGGCCTTGTCCGCCGGATCTTTGCGCAGGTCGAAGCGCAGCACCGTCTCGTTTAAGTTCAGGGTGCTCGTCTCGACATGTTCTGCGAGATGAAAACTCTCGCGCTGCACCGCGCCGAAGTTTTTCCGCAACTGCTTGAGTTTTTGCCAAGAAGTTTGGCCCGTCCATCCAACCAGAGCCGCCAGCAGAACCACCGCGACGGCGAAGCCGTACAATCGCAGTTTGACATTCATGGGGTGACTAGCTGGCGGCCACATGTGGATTCTCACTCGCCACCCCCGGGCGCCGATGTGGGAAGGCACAATTCATAACCAGTTGCCGTTAAACATGCAGAGCATCACTCACCCGCTGGCACAAGGCCAGCTAAACAATAATCGCACCAAATCTATCATCCGTGTGTCATTGAAAAACAACGCGCGGAGTCCGCTGAAAACGCAAACGATTTTATGACAAAGAGAATTCTCCTGGTGGAGGATGAGTGCTCCATCCGTGAGTCCCTGAGCAAAATCCTGCGAGCGGAGAATCATGAGGTCGTGCTGGCCGAAAATGGCCAGGAGTCCATCGAGAAGCACGGTGCCCAGCGCATTGACCTCTTGATTTTGGACCTCAACATGCCCGTCATAAATGGCTGGGTCGCCTTGGAGTGGCTGGCCGCGGTCAACCCCCTGTTGCCCGTCATCATTATAACCGGTCGTCCAAATCAGCGGGCCTTGGCAGAAACCGCGGGTGCAGATGTCCTGATGGAGAAGCCGCTCGATGTTCCGCTACTGCTGCAAACGGTTCGCGAGTTGATGGACCAACCGATGGAGAGCCGCGCCCAGCGCGCGCGCAACCGCGCCGCGGGTTCTCGATGCCTGCCGTCCGGCAACCAGCCATTTAACGAGACGCTGCTCAAATGTTGCATCACTCCCTCCCCGCTTCCCGAATCGAAGGACACCTGATGAGAGATGATTCAAACTATCCGAAGACAACAGAGGCAGGCCGCTCGGCAGTGACCAGGAGGCAGCCGCGGAATCCGGAGGTCGAATTGCCCGTGCATCTAATGGATTTGAAATGAGTCTGAAAGTTCCAGCCTGGAAATTCACACGCCCAACGAAAAGCCGCGCCCGCGAAGTTCGATGAAGGTGGCTTGAGACCGCTCACAGGTGGCTTCCCACTCGCCACTTGCCTGCGAAGAATCTCAGTTGCCGGAGTGCCAACTCCTTGCCGCTCAGCACACGAAGCGTTGAATGCCAACTGGCACCGCGCCAGCTAAAGCAATACCCAGGTGCAATCGCGAGCGGTTGCGAGAACTGTGAACTGGAAAACTCAAATCACATTGTGAACTCAATTCTCGCTCAAACTGGTTTCTTGCCGGGTATGTCACGGTTCCCCGTCTGGTGGTGGACGGCAATTGGTTGGCCGATTCGCTGGCCACCGAGACGTGCCTAACCTGTTTGGCAAGCTGAATTCAGTTTTGAAAGTGGGCCAGTGCGCCTGAAGGTCCCGCCGCTGGCCTTCAGTCCGCTCACAGTGTTGGAAACCGGCAGATGTGGCAGGCACTGAGCGCACGATGGAGCTCAAGAATGGAAAGATGAAAACGATGAACCTAACAAAATGTCCTCACTGTGGTGTCAAACTTGACAATTTCATGTACGCTGATGCGTGTCCCCATTGCCACGAAGAATTAAAGCATAACACGAGGCCGCTCTCAGCCCCAAAGCAGGATTCACGGAAGGCGAAAGCATGGCCGGTTCAGATGTTCAGCAGGTTGCTGCGATTCGTGGAGAGTTGATTCGGTAGTGATTTACAGGACCGATGATAAGAACAGTTCAAAAGAGGACAGTGCTGGCCCTGCTGGTCGAGGCCAATGGGCTTGTCCGCCTGGAGCTAAACCGTGCCTTGGAACAGGAACAGTTCGAGGTTCTCTGGACAGCCACGACTCAGGAGGCTGTGGCGGCCTACAACCGGCGGTACATTGAACTGCTGCTGCTGGACCTCAACCAGCCACTGAAGGTGGGCTGGGACATCTTCGAGCCACTGGGCGCACTCAATCCCGCCCTGCCGATTGTCATGGTCACGGAGAAGAAGACGGAGCTTGAACAGACTGTGGCGGAGCGCGTGAGCACCCGGCTGGAAAAACCGTTCAGCCTGCGCGCGCTCATTCAGACCATCCATCTGCTGCTGGGCCAGCCGGTGCAAACCCATCTGCAAGCGACCGGCAGCGGACCCATCTCGAGCCATTCAGCCTCAAGCCAACTATCGCCGCTACGGATCGGCAAACAAGAAACTGAAAGGAATCAAACGTATGAAACAAAAAGTGCTGCTGGTGGACGACGACAACGAGTCGCTCCTCCGTTCGTTGCGCGATTCACTCTCGTCGGAAACGTATCAGGTCGTCCTGGCCGAAAACGTCCAGCAGGCCATCGCGAAGTCTGAAGCGGGTGAAATCGACCTGCTCTTGATGAGTCTCGATGCGCCGACGGAACAGAGGTGGGAGGCCATTGAGGAAATCACCGAGGAGAATCCGTTCCTGCCCGTGATCGTGATTACCAGCCAAGCCGAACTCCGGAACCTGGCCGAAGCCGCCGGGGCCTGTGCGCTCATGGAGAAACCAGTCGATGTGCCCATGCTGCTGCAAACGATACGCGAGTTGCTGGCGGAACCGGTTCCGAGGCGCGTGGAGCGAGCCTGCAATCTCATCAGCAATTTTCGGCATGTGCCTTCGAGCAGCAAAGATGTTCGCGGCCTGCTGCACCGCCGCTATGCGGCTCCGTTCCACTACCCGGGCTTGCCTCAGTCTCGCTGGGGGATAAACGAATGAAACGCGGCGAAGGCGCTCCAGCACGACGATTTGCACGATGCGTGACCGTCCGAAGGAAGTGCGATGTTTCGAACTTGAGGGCTAACGGACCGATGCTTCCAGGTGGTGGTAGGCTGCGCGGGTCGCCAGACGCGCGTCTTCCCGCGGGCCGCCCACGGTGAAATGGTAAAGGCTTTGGAAGGCGTCGTCCGGGAGTCCCATCAATTCATGCACGGGATCGTCGAAGAAACAGCCGATGCCGGTTGCTCTCACGCCCTGGGCTTCGGCTTCCAAGTAGAGGACCTGCCCGATCATGCCGGTTTCCCAAAACAGATGGCGATAGCGATAGGGAGCCGTCTCCACTTCCTCCCGAAACCGCGCGATCATGCCCAAAGAGAAGGCGCCGTTGCCAGCAATGGACTGCTGGCAGCTTATCGACGTTGCGGTGCTCTGAAAATCTCCGGCCTGGAGCAAATACAAGGGAAACAGCTCATTGACCGGACGCCAGAGGAAATGGCGATGGCACTTTTGCTGCAAGGCGGGCAAGTCCCTTTCCGCCCGCAGCAGGAAATACAAGCCCGGCTCCAATCCCGTGACGCGGTGGACGAACAGGAGCAGATGCACGCAAGAGACAGTCAGTCCGAGGTCGAACGGCGCGCAGGCGTCACGTGGAAGGGTTTTGTCCAGCATGGTGCAAAACTGGTCTTTGGTGATGCTGCTGACCCTATCGAAGGCCACCGCGCTTCTTCTTTGGCGAATGATTTGTGCCGCGGAGATTCCAGATTGGGCCGTCGGCGCGTAACACGGCGGGGTGGTGTCAGGTAAGCCAGCAGGGCCGGGGGCACCGAACGCCCCTTCCCAGGACCGGGGTTTTGCCGTCGCCTCAGCCACCCGCGAAATGATCTCCCAATCCACATGATCGTCGCTCAATTGGTTTGGCGTTCCCCGGAACTCCAGGCCTGAAAAATCCGATGCAATCTCGCGCGGCAAATCTCGCGGAATCCCCTGCTCCCCGCTGCGGTGGACGAAACACAGCAGCTCGGGATGTTCCAACTCGAACTCCGGCCAGTGGGTTTGATCGAAGCCCAACAGCCTCGCAATCTCCTCGTCTGAGACCGCGTTCAGCCAGGTCACTTTCCAGCCGAGCAGATTGGCTGAGAAGCTGAGGGCCGCCAAGGCATGTCCAACGTCGTGCTGGCAGTAGCGAAAAGCCCGTTCACCGTATTTCCAAGCTTCGCGCCAAAAGATGCTGGTCAAGGCGACGAGGAATCCATCCGTGTGAAGATGCTCTTTGATTTGCCGCCAAAGCGTTTCGGGCACAAAGGCTCTGGGTTCCAGAGCGTGCAGGAAAGAGTTGTAATGGAGGATGCCCGCGGTGACTCCGGGCAGCGCCGGCAGGATCAGGTGGGCTTCGGTCGGATGCAGATTACCGCTGGAAGGATTCATCCGCAAAGCCCACATGCTTCCGGGAATAGACTTCCACGCCGAAAGCCCGAGCGATAACTCAAGAAAGGCCCCGACGGTTTCGCGAGTAAAATCCTGGATGGAATTGCGGCTCCTTTCGTATAAAGCCAGGTGCTCGCTCGCCGGGTCTTTTTGCAGCAACGGAAGCCTGATCGCGGTCACTCCCTCATAGAAGCGGAATGGATTGGGCTGATTGGCCCAGTCCAGGAACCCGGAGGACCTCGCATAGCGATGAAAATGATGCTTGGTCTGCTCGTGATAGAGCAGCGTCTCAGTTACCGCGGAATTGATGTCAGTGTTCATTCATCTGGCAGAGTCGTATCGGAGAGGACACGCCAACATTGCGGCAAGTCTAACTCACCAGACCGTGGGATAGAACACATTCAGTGCGCAAAGCCGCCCGCGCGAAGTTCAATGAAGGTGGCTTGCCACTGCTCACAGGTGGCTTCCCGCGCGCCACCTGGCAGCGAGGAATCTCAGATACCGCAGTCTCAACTTGTTGCCGCTTAGCACACGGAGCCTTGGACGCGCACTGGCACAGCGCCAGCTAAGGGTTAAATCAAAACAACAAAGGAAAATCAAGTATGACACCAAACGTTAGACCGGTGGGCGATCGGATTCTCGTGGAAGCGGTCGAAGAGAAAGAGAACAAAGGCAAGAAGGGCGAGATCATAATTCCCGACACTGCCAAGGAAAAACCGATGGAAAGCGTGGTCGTGGCGCTCGGCACTGGCAAGACCGACGACAATGGCAAGAAGGTTCCCTTCGAGGTTAGAAAGGGCGACCGTGTGCTCGTCAACAAATACGGCGGCACTGAAATCAAATTGGACGGCAAGGAATATAAAATCCTGAACTCGGACGACGTCCTCGCTGTCATCGAATAATCATCAAAACCAACAAAAAGAATAATACTATGGCAGCAAAACAATTGATCTTTGATGAAACGGCGCGTCAGTCCCTGCTCAAGGGAGTGGAAAAGTTGAGTCGCGCGGTGAAGGCCACGCTCGGCCCCAAGGGCCGCAACGTGGTGATCGACAAAAAATTCGGATCCCCGACGGTGACCAAGGACGGCGTGACCGTTGCCAAGGAAATCGAACTGGAGGATGTCTGCGAAAACATGGGCGCCCAAATGGTTCGCGAGGTTGCTAGCAAAACCAGCGATGACGCAGGCGATGGCACCACCACGGCCACATTGCTCGCCGAGGCGATTTATCGGGAAGGTTTGAAATTTGTCACCTCGGGCGCGAACCCAATTGGCATCCAGCGCGGCATCCAGAAAGCGGTGGCCGTGGCCGTGGAACATCTCGCCAAGATCGCCAAGAAGGTCAAGGACAAGGAAGAGATCAAGCAAGTCGCCACGGTCTCGGCCAACTGGGACACGACCATCGGCCAAATCATCGCAGACGCGATGGATAAAGTCGGCAAGGACGGCACCATTACGGTTGAAGAAGCCAAGTCGATGGAGACCACGCTGGAAGTGGTGGAAGGGATGCAATTCGACAAAGGCTATCTTTCGCCCTACTTCGTCACCAATGCGGAGACGATGGAAACCAAGCTCGAAGATGCTTATGTGCTCAATTACGAGAAGAAAATCAGCAGTGTCAAAGAGCTGCTCCCCATCCTCGAAAAGGTGGCCAAGGCCAGCAAGCCCCTGTTGATCATCGCTGAAGATATCGAAGGCGAAGCACTCGCCACGCTCGTCGTGAATAAACTGCGGGGCACCATCAACGTCTGCGCCGTCAAGGCCCCCGGCTTCGGCGATCGCCGCAAATCGATGATGGAAGACATTGCGATCCTCACCGGTGGCAAGTTCATCAGCGAAGAACTCGGCATCAAACTGGAATCGATTGCTTTCGAAGACCTCGGCCGAGCCAAGTCCATCGTGGTGGACCAGGAAAGCACCACCATGGTGGCCGGCTCCGGGAAGCCCGGTGAAGTCCAGGGCCGTGTCAACCAAATCCGCCGTCAGATCGAGGAAACCACCTCGGACTACGACAAGGAAAAATTGCAGGAACGCCTGGCGAAGCTCGCCGGCGGCGTGGCCATCATCAATGTCGGCGCGGCGACCGAAACTGAGATGAAGGAAAAGAAAGCCCGAGTGGAAGATGCGTTGCACGCCACTCGCGCTGCGGTGGAAGAAGGGATTGTCCCTGGCGGTGGCGTGGCGTTGATCCGCTGCTTGTCCGTGCTCGAAGGCTTGAAGCTACGAGACGAAGACGAGCAAATTGGTGTCAATATCATCAAGCGCGCCATCGAGGAGCCGGCTCGCGTTTTGGCTTCCAACGCCGGTGTGGAAGGCTCCATCGTTGTACAGGAAGTGAGGCGCCGCAAGGGTAATGAAGGTTACAACGTGGCGACTAACGAATACGAAGACCTGGTCAAGGCTGGCGTGGTGGACCCTACGAAGGTGACTCGCGCCGCCCTGCAGAACGCTTCGTCCATTGCCGGGTTGCTGCTCACTACCGAGTGCCTGATCACCGAAGCTCCGGAAAAGGAAGAAGATTCTGTTTAGCATCTCCTTTTGCCAGGGTCGGCGCGGACCGCCATTGCAGCCTTCGATCCCTTGGCTATTTTCTGTAGCATTTGATAATGCCAAGCACACGGGGCGATTCTTCAAAACATTGAGGAATCGCCCTTTTTTCATTTTTCAACTCGGCATTATTCCGAATGCACCGGGGCAGCCTCAAGCAGCTTGAACAAATCAGCATCCGCTCAAACTTGGGCTTCAGTTTCAATTTCTGAGCCGGACCAGTATTATGAGGTCCGTTTGGGTGCAAATGTCCGAATCAATGCCTTGACTGTCTGGCGGGTTTTCCAGGCAGCGCTGCCGCGGTTGCACGCGACGAGCACGGCAAAGTCAATTTCGGGTGCGATGACCACGCCGCAGTTCCACCTTCCGTTGCTTCCGGCGTGCCAGAGACGGCGGCCGGTGTCTCCAGGCTGGGTGCCTTTTGCCCAACTGGCTGTGCTGATAAACCATCCGGCACAGTAAGTTACGGCGGGTGCGGCATCACCAGTTGCCAGGAAGTTTAGCCCGCGTATTACCCACCCCTTGGAAGTTGTGGCCGGTGCGACCGCGTGCATTTCCGCAAATGTATCCAGCTGGAGCAGCGCGGCCTGGCAATGCGGATTGGCCGGATCTCCCAGCAAATGGAGCGCGATAAATTTTGCCCAATCCGTAATTGTCATGTGTGCCAGGCCCGCGGGGCCGTAGAACAACGGGAGTTCCGCGGCGGGGCTGCGCGGGTCAAGCGGTTTGCCAAGGACCGGGGAGTGGCCCCAGGCTTGCTCGGTTTTATCAGCGGTGCCCGGCGGCCCGAATCCGCCCGTGCTGATGCCCAGTGGCTGAAACAGTCGTTCGCGCATCAGCTCTTCCCACGCCCGACCGTTGAGATGTTCCAGCACTGCCCCCGCGAGAACGTAGCCGACATTGGAATAGTAGTATTTGGCGTCCGGAGGGATTCCTGGTGGGCGCGATAGGGCCTGCCTCGCGATTTCCAGGCGTTGCTGCGGCAAGGTTCCCAGCCGCGCTTGAGGGGGCCGCATCAACTCGCGCAAAAGGCTAAAGACCGGAGCTAGACCGTCCGGTTCCAAGGGCAAGCCTGCGCGGTGCGCGAGAACCTGTCGCAATGTGACTTTCTCCCACGCCGGGTGCATGGGCTTCACCGTGTCGCCAAAAAGTTCGCCCAATGTGGTGGTCCAATTCAACTTGCCGTCCTCGACGAGCATCGCGACGAGCGTCGCGGTCATGGCTTTGGTGCAGGAACCAAGGTGAAATCGATCATCGAGCGTGATGCGCTCTGCGGTCCCTCTCTTTCGAACCCCGGCGACACCTTGGGCGATGATGCGCTCGCCCCGCAGAACGGCGGCGACCATGCCGAAACGTTCGCCTCCCCTACCGAGTATCGATTGCAGGATGGCATCAATATTGACCGGGGCGTTGTCCTCCATCTTTCCGTCAGGCAGACCTGCGGGACTCAATCTTTCGAATCTTGGCGCTTCACTCATGCTTTACTCCAGTCGAAAGACCGGACTCGAACTGTGCGAACGGCATATTTCTCTTAGCGATTGTAAGGCTGTGAAGCAATGAGACAGTGGTTGGCTCTCGACAAACCCAGTCTTCATCGGGTGCATGCATAAACGGCGGCATAGGCTGCGGCTTGGGCGGTGCGTAAATCTGGTTCGAGAAAAAGCACCTTTCCCTGTCCGATTTCTGACCCGGCGGCTAACATGCAATGAGTGACCGAACAGACCGACAGCCTACTGCTGAAAGCCTACGTCGAACGCAGGCTTGAGGCCGCGTTCAACGAACTGGTCCACCGCCATGTGGACCTTGTCTATTCAGCCGCCATTCGAATGGTTCGTGATCCGCATCTTGCCGAAGACGTGACCCAAGGCGCCTTCATCGCGCTGGCCAGGCAAGCTTCCGAACTGGTGGAGCGCGCGACCTTGGCGGGGTGGCTGCATCGCACCGCGCAAAACATCGCCGCCCAGACCGTCCGCACCATCGAACGCCGTCGGGCGCGCGAACAGGAGGCCTTTGCCATGAGCAAACAGATTTCAACTTTACCGGATGTCTGGTGGGAGCAGATCGAACCGCACCTGGATGCCGCGCTCGGCGAATTGAATGACGCTGACCGCGATGCCGTGGTCCTGCGCTATTTTCATAAGAAATCCGCCGCCGACATCGCCACCATTCTCGGCGTGAGCGACGATGCCGCGCAAAAACGTGTGAACCGTGCGGTGGAAAAACTGCGCGAGGTTTTCGCGAAGAACAAAATCACGATCGGCGCGGGCAGTCTGGGAATTTCGATTTCCGCGAATGCCGTGCAAGCTGCCCCGCTAGGACTGGCTGCGAAAATTTTAGCCGCAACTTCTGGACTAACCGTAACCGCTGGAATAACCATGATTCAAAAACTTTTTATCGCTGGATTTGCCGCTGTCGTGATTGGCGGCGGCATTTACTCGTTTCGTTTGCAAAAGCAAATCGCCGCGCTGCAGGAACAACAAACATCGCTGAACCAGCAAATTGCGCAAATGCGTCAGGAACGCGACCACGCAAAAAATCAATTGGCGGCGGCACAACGGGAAAATGCGCAGCGACAAAACAATCAGGCTGAACTCTTGCGATTGCGCGGCGAAACCGGCGTTTTGCGGAGGCAGTTGGACGAAGCGACTAAAACAAATCGCGCTCTGCCGGCCGAAGTTGTGGCAAGGAACACCAATTCGTCCATGTCGCAAATGGTCATTGAAGCCAGATTTCTGACGCTGCCGAAAGACGTAGCTGCCGGTTGGTATGACTCGACCAGTGGCAGTATTCTTACCAGCGAAAACTTCTCAATTGCGTTAAAGCAATTACGCTCACGCAATGATGTTGAAACTCTCGCCGAGCCGAGAGTGGTGACACTCAGCGGACACCAAGTTCAAATGCGGGCAACACGGACGATTTCTGTCGTGACCAATTTTTGTCTTCAAGAAACAAATGGCACTTCCAGCATTGTTCCTCAAGCTGGGGCTGTCGAGTGTGGCCCGGTTCTCGATGTGGTGCCGAAAGTCTTGTCCGACGGTTATACTATCAAATTACCCGTCATCGCTTCGACGGTTGAATTCTTAGGCTACGCGCCATCTGCAAAAACGACGCCAGCTTACAATTCAGCTGGGCAGGAATTTGACGTGCCGACAGTCGCACCTCAATTTCGCGTGAAGCAAACAACGAATTCAGTGGATATGCTGGACGGCCAAACGCTGGTTTTTAGGTTGAATGACAATCAAATATCTTCGGCCGCCGCGCTTGCAGAACTTGACGCCGGCAAATCAAACTCTCTTAACGGGCGGACGCTCGTGTTCCTCTCCGCATCAATCATTGACGCTGCAGGCAATCTGCTGCATCCCGATGCCCGAAGTTATACAAATATTCCGCCGCAACCAGTCAGCCAGTGATGTTTGTTTGCTGATTAAAACGCCTTCGCCGAGATGTCGCGGCGGACGAACGTGGCGCGGTGCGCCGCCGCCAGGCTGATCCCAAACTGCACGACATTGTCCGAATACCGCTTCATCGACGAATACGTCTTCAAGGCTTCGGCTGCAGGCAGGGCGCCGTTCGAAGTATTATGTAAATCGCTGGCCATCGCGAGATAAACGTCGTACGCGTAATTGAGCTGGCGAAGCAACTCCACCTCGGGGGCCGATTTGCAATTGACCGTTTGGACATCAATCCATTTATCCAACGCCTGACCCTTATCCTTAAACCCGTTCCAGAGCTGCGCCTGGGGACTGATTACATAGCTGAGCAGCATGTCGTTCAGCTCCCGAATGAGATTTGAAATATGTTCAGCCATCATAAAGCTCTCGCTTTCCACTCTCATCAATTGGTTCTCGCGCTTAATCCGATACGCAATTCGATAAGCCGCAAGCGGCGCTCCGATGGCGATGACAAGCAAAAGCGCCAGGACGGCGCCTCCGGCGGCGAAAGCCAGCTTGTGTCGACGCATCGTCTTCTGAAACCGGTAGAGATTCCCCGGCGGGCTGGCCAAGACCGGCAGGTTACTCAAGTGCCTCTCAATGTCGGCCGTCAGCTCGTTGGCCGTCTCGTAACGGCGTGCGCGATCCTTCTCCAAACATTTCATCGCTATCCAATCGAGGTCGCTCCGAAGGAGGTTGATGAGTTTGGGTGCCTCCGTTCGGCGTTGTTGCGCGGCCGTGGTCTGTTCGATCGCCGTCAGCGTACTTAGCCGCACAGAGGGACGGACTGGATCTTGTTCGCGGATGGTCCGGAGCATCGCTTCCAGGCCGGTGCGGAGAAGTTCCTTGGTGTCGAATGGTATGCGGCCGGTGAGCAGTTCGTAGAGCAGCACGCCCAGGCTGTAGAGGTCGCTTCGCGTATCGATGTCGACGCTCGTCATATCCGCCTGCTCCGGGCTCATGTAAGCCGGTGTTCCGATAAGTTGTTGGAACTTGGTGACGAGAGTATTGTCTGTCAGGCCCTGTCCTGTGGCCTTGGCAACGCCAAAATCGATCACTTTGGGCACGGGCCGGTCGTCCTGCACCGTCACCAGCATGTTCGACGGCTTGAGGTCCCGGTGGATGATTCCCTTCTGGTGTGCGTGCTGGACGGCCTCGCAAACCCGCATGAACAGGTCCAGCCGCTGAGGAGTAGAGAGGCGCTTCTGGTCGCAGTAGTCTGTGATCCGAATACCCCGCACTAGTTCCATCACGAAGTAGGGCCGACCCTCATCCGTGGCGCCGCCGTCGAAAATCCTGGCGATGTTCGGATGGTCCATGAGTGCCAACGCCTGCCGCTCCGCCTCGAAACGGGCGATCACTTCCTTGGTGTCCATACCCGGCTTGATGATCTTGAGCGCGACGCGGCGGCGGACGGGTTCCACCTGTTCTGCCATATAGACAACGCCGCACCCGCCTTCGCCGATTTTCTCGAGCAGCTTGTAGCGCCCGATACAGTGGCCAGCCATTTCGTCCAGCGGAACCTCTGAGATGCTACTGTCGGCGTTTAGCGCCTCAGCCACGCCAACCAGGGCAGCCCGTGCCGCAGTGATGGCCGGCTGTTCCGGAAGGAACTGACCCATCGTGGCATTGGCTCGAAGCAACTCTTCGACCTCTCGGCACAACGCTAAGTCTGCTCCACACGCTTGAGATATGAACTGCTCCCGTTCTTTTGGGTCCTTAATCTCTAGTGCTTCAAGGAAGATGGACTGCACTGGATTTTCAGAGTTTGCCATATTCGAATTACTCGACTCTTAGCGTCTTATCAAAAACCAACCTCGCCGCAATGCGCGTGCCGAGTCAGTGATTCAGCCAGGCACGGTCCTCTCACCTTTCGCGTTCTTGTGCGCGCAGCCTTTGACCTACCACTCATCAGTGCGCAAATCCTGGCTCAAAAGTGCCACAACTCGCCGGATTGTGCGTCTCGGCCACCCCCAACAGTAGTGTTACCCTGCGGCTCGTAGTGAGAGTTCCCTGTGGAGCCAGGCACGGGCGAAGGTCCAGTCCCTCTTGGCCGAGCGCTCCGAAACGTCCAATGCCTTCGCTGCCTCCTCATAACTTAGTCCCACAAAGAACCGGAGTTTGACCAACTTGGCCGCCTGAGGATGCTCGAGCGCCAGCTTCTCGAGGGCGTCGGTAATCATGAGCAGCGTTTGCTCATCGGCTTCCACGGCAACGTCGACGCGATCGAGGTCAAGGGGCTCGGGACGGACTCCGCGCTTGAGCGCTTGTCTTCGGCGCGCGCGGTCGATCAATATCCGCCGCATGGCCTCGGCGGCGGCGGCAAAAAAATGCGCTCGATTCTTCCAGGCTCGTTGTTCTGAACCGACCAGCCGCAGCCAGGCTTCGTGAACCAAGGCGGTGGGTTGCAAAGTGAATGTCTCCCGCTCATCTGCCATCCGAGCCGCAGCCAGCTTCCGAAGCTCACTGTACACGAGTGGCAGAAGTTCATCGTCGGCCTGGGGATCGCCTCGCTGCGCCTGCTCGAGGATACGCGTCGCATCGCTCACATGGGTCACGCTATCCGATTTCGACCCGCAACAAAAGGACGAAGAATGAAGAATGTGTTCTGTGTGACCGCGACGACCGGTAGATTGCCTGCCGACAGCTCGGTCGCTAAAGTAGAGCTGCCCGTTACTCATGGCGTTGGTGGAAGCGGAGCCCACTGGTTTCCGAAGTCAATATTTTGACGTAGTCAATGATGGACACCCACCCGATAAAAGAACGGGCCGGCGCCGCTGGGCGTTTGTGTCGGTATAACTGGTCGCGTCCGCCTGCCCGAAAATATTACTGCTCAGCAATGAAAAAGACGCCGATCCAACGCTCTTAGCGCGCTCCAGGAAGTAACGTCTACTGCTCACGCTCTGCCAACTCACGATGACCCCCGACACGTCATTTGGTAGGATTAAGCAATCGAAGCACGGATAACTGTCCCGGCAATCCATTCCTGCCAATTATTCAAGAGGTCGCTGTCGGAGTTCGAATAGTCTGCGGAACCGTCGGTCACTAATCCGTATTGTTGCAGCCAGTCGTAAGAGATGATCGAGGTGGCGGATTCGAACTCATAAGCACCTATATCAACCGTCCCAGCCATGATGCGCGGATTGCCGTCGAGCTCGGAACCGACAGGCGCGTAAGCGTTGAGGCCGGAGTTGGTGCAGGGCGAGTTGGATTGCAGGCGAAGATTGCCGCCGGCTTCATCCACGAACAGCGGCGAGTTCGTGATGTTACCGACCCCGTTTGTGGGGCTGGGCGTCGTGCAACAGTAGTTCAGGATGCTGTAGGAATCGTAATTCACTTCGGGAGCCGAGCTGAAATAGACAACGCAATTGTTCAATGTGCAGACCTTCTCGAATTCTCCTGCCGCCCCGCCGCCGGAGCGCTGAGCCGCGTTGCCGGTGAGCGTGCAGTTGTGCAGCGTGCTTCCGTAAGCACCACCGCCGCCGGTATATAGCGAAGCCGGCTCCGTCAAGCGTGGAAGACACAAAGGCCCGGGCAGTCATGGAGCCGCCCGGGCCGTGAGTTGTGCCGCCGATCTTCTGATCCGAAGTCAGCTCACGACGGAAGCCTGGCGCGGCGTGCGCACGCTTCAGCTCTTCCTGAGCCTGCGTCGCAGCGATTTTTCGGATCCTGGCACGATCATTAGCGGCCGTTTGACGCTGCTCAGGTGCAAGCCACAAACGCCAACGGCGCCGTGTCGGTGAATCAGGCCTATGTAGCTCCAGATGGTCAGGTGGATGGTTTCCTCGATATCGTTTCAAGCGACATCGAGCAATGCTTTGTGATTCAAGCGACCACGGATTTCAAAACCTGGGTGAATGTGCAAACGACTACGGGCATGGGCAATTTGCTTGAATTCAACGACCCTGGGGCCGCTGCCTACCAGTATCGATTCTACCGTCCGGTGCCGTGCGAACCGTGACGCGATTCCACCGACGTATTCCAGAAGTAAAAACGTCGGAGAACATCGCCACATTTCTTATTTGCTTTCTTACTTCCTCGCTAGGGCACGACCGAACAGCGTGAAAAGGCCGATTTCATTGGGGTTTTGAAGGTGGTGGCTGAGGCCGGAATCGAACCGGCGACACAAGGATTTTCAGTTCTTCAATTGACTGCTTGCTTCGGTTCAATCAAATTCAGTTCCGTTCAACAAAATAGCGCTTTATCTCATTGTTTTCAGCTGAATTCATAGGTACACAAAAGGCATCATCATGACAGTTGAGAACACAAAAAGTGGATCAGTAGTGGATCAGACAGCCAAGCCAAGGGTCCGCGTGGGTAAAAGCCACCAGGACTATTGGGCGAGCAGGCTCGTTAAACGCTCATACGCAACGCGGGATGGCCAGACAGCAATCTCGCCAGACTGGAGTTGCCGCATCGGCCATCTTGGACGAAGGGAATTCTTCAATCTCGGAACCCCTAACAGAGCCGCTGCCACCGCCAAAGCGCGGGACGTTTACTTATCGCTAATTTCTAGCGGGTGGGAAGCAACGCTCCAGAAGTTCAAGCCCGACATGATCTTCGCGAAGGACGGCTGCACGGTGGGCGAATTCATAGACGAAGCCAGGGCTGTAAGTGGACTCAAACCGGTAACCTTCGAGATCTACGCCAGGAAGTTCAGGACTCTTGTGGCTGGCGTGTTCCACATCGATTGCGGCAAGGCAAAACACGATTACAAGAACGGCGGCTATAAGGCTTGGCTGAATCGCGTCCACGCCTGCCGCCTCGATAGGCTTACGCCCGAGAAGGTCAATGAATGGAAAGTGCAAGAATTAAAGGCTGCCAAGTCTCCGCTCGCATTGAAGCATGCCAACGTTACGCTGCGCAGCGTTCTCCTCTCCTCGAAGGCACTGTTCTCCGCGAACATCCGAAAACATCTCAGATTGCGGCTCCCGTCACCGTTGCCATTTGACGGAGTCACACTACCGGAGATTGGGAAGAGCCGTTACAAGTCGGAAATAAATCCGGCGATTTTGCTGCAGCAAGCGAAACGCGAACTCGCCGAGGGGTGGAAAGGAGAAGGCCAAGCTCTCAACCCACGTCCCGAACTATTCAAAATCGTTTTGCTGGCGCTCGGAGCGGGGTTGCGACGTGATGAAATCGATAAACTGCAATGGCAGCAAATCAAGTGGGATAAAAGCATTATCCGTGTCGAGACCACAGAACATGGTGGCACAAAGTCGACAGACTCAGAGGCGGATATCGATGTCGATCCAGGTCTGCTGGAGATCCTCGAGGATTACATGCCCAAACCCGGGAAAGGATCCCCATTTATCATCCAATCACCAATCGAGCCAAGGGCAAACGCCGTTAGCTATCACCACTACCGTTGTGATCGGCAGTTCAAGGAGTTGATCTTGTGGTTGCGAGAGAAAGGAATTCGCGCCCGCAATGCGTTGCATGCACTCAGGAAGGAGTTCGGGTCCCAAATCTGTGCCCAGGCTGGGATCTACGCGGCCTCTGTCGCACTGCGACACAGCACAATCACTATCACGCGTGATTACTACTTAGACAAAAAGCAACCTGTCGTTCTCGAAATCGCAAAGTTGCTGGACCCATTGCATAAGGCTGCTCTCAAATGAAACGCCTTCCGAGGAGAGTCAGCGAAAAGACAGGGGCTCCGGACCCCATTTTTCTCAAATCTGCGCCAAGACAGGACGGGATCGGGCTCCTGCTGAGCGCCTCTCGCACGGACAGAGGACCGCTTCGTCAACTGGCCACCGATGAGATCAGCAAAACGGTGTGGTTGGGGATTCTGGAACTCAGCGAACGCGTTTTTTGGCCGAAAATCCTCCCGTCGGGCCTGTTGGATAACCGGGCGGCCAAAGACCTGGCTGCGATGGCTACGGCGGCGGCCGATATTCTGGAGGAGTTGGCTTTTTTCGACTCGCCCGAGATTTCCAGGCAGGTCGAGTTTGCTGGAATGGCCAAGAACCGTTGGCCTGTCAACTTGAGCCTGGGTGCGAAGAAGAATGTCACAGGCGCGATTCTTGAAGGCGCTGAGAAAGCGAAGGCTTACTTGGTTAAGATACGCCTCGGTGAGGCGCCAGCACACGCCCTGAAGCACATGGGGCGCGATACAAGTATCTTCAACCGAGCTGCTCAGCTTCTCCTCCAGGGCCTCCTCGATCTGAAGGTCCGAGCAATACCAACGAAGATGACGTCGTGGTTCAGGGACCTTTACGCGCTGGAGAGTCCCATGACAGGTGCCAATGTCGGCAAGTGGTGGAGTGTCGGAAAACGATGGATGGATGAGCAATGGAAGAAGAATCCTGACCTGTTCAAGCCCCTGATCGAGGCATGCAGAATCGAAGGCAAAAAATTAGCGGGAGAGGCTCCTCTCTACGGCTCTGAAATCAGAGCGCATATCATCGACTTGCGACTAAAGAGGTCTTTTTTGGCCCTCGTCAGGCCGTCCGTTTTGTAACAAGTTGTCGGCAATTTGCTACAACATTTCTCGCTGCATTCGTGGACTGTTGGTGTATTTGGGTGGCTCGAATGAAAAGAAAGCGAATCGAGCGAGCTCGAAACTACTCATCCGAGGTCACCCGACCCACGGACGAACTCATAACACGCGAGCAACTGGCCCGGCGGTGGAAGTGCTGCCCGCACACCGTCGCCCGACGACGCGACCTACAACCAATCCGGCTCGGGCGTCGGCTAGTGCGGTATTCGCTCGCTCAGGTGCTGCGAATCGAGGCTGAAGCTCATGGATTGAGTGGCGCCGCATGAACAGCGACCCGCCGTTACAGGCGGGGGCTAGTGATGACGGATTCGAAGTATCTTCCGGCCAAAGCTCTTTCGTCCCCTTTGACATCGCCGAGATCCGGATCTCGATG
>Ga0247664_1000102_pt1 | contig 20922 bp, 10 predicted proteins | sample CNK05_metaG_FD_182715 | JGI IMG/M metagenome (GOLD analysis project Ga0247664, IMG submission 182715) | Soil microbial communities from Purdue University Martell Research Forest, Indiana, United States - CNK05 | ecosystem: Environmental > Terrestrial > Soil > Temperate forest > Bulk soil...
ACCTCCGTTGCATGCGGCGGGACCAGGTTCGCGTCGTGCGGAACGTCCGTTGCATGCGCGGGACCAGGTTTGCGTCGTGCGGAACGTCCGTTGCATGCGGCGGAACCAGTTTCGCATCGTGCGGAACTCCCGTTGCATGCGGCGAGGCCATTTTTGCACCTTCCCCCATGCGAAGCTCCCTTGGGCACGCGGTCTTCAGGTTCTTTGCCGGGTGAGTCCTTCCCTTTAAAAAGCCTTCACTTTGCGGCGGCTTGGTGTAATTTGGCCGCCGTCACCTTGTTGTAACATTTGTTCCACCATGAAATCGTGTTGTTATGGCTTTCTGGGCGCTTGGATTTGGAATGCGCTCGATTGGTTTCTAGGTCCGTTCTCGGATCGCCGCTGGAAATGCCGCAGATAACTTAACCACAACGATTTCAACAGCGCGCGCTATTCACGTTAAATGCACATTGTTCCTGCTCAGCTGGCCACCGCGTTGGGGAAGCCTAGCCCTCTGCGAAAGTCGTTCGCCTCAAGCTGTAACCTGAACCCGCTGATCCGAAGGCAGTTACCTGGTATGTATTATCTTCGTTTCTTCCTGCTTGGCGCCATTTGGCTAGCAGTTGTGGCTCCAGCCCAATCCGCCCTGCTCTTCAATACCAACTCCATCTGGAAATACTTCAAAGGCCGCACGGAGGCTTCCACGCCTTCCACGGCCTGGCGGAGCGCCGGCTTTGATGATTCCACTTTCACGGCAGGCTCCACTCCGTTCTGGTATGGAGACGTGTTCCCGGGGGGAACCCAGCTGACCGACATGATGAACAGCTACACGACGCTATACCTGCGCCGGACGTTCGTGGTGACCAATTTGGCGGACGTGGCGGGGCTCCGGCTCGGGTATCACTGCGACGACGGGTTTATCGCGTGGATTAACGGGGTCGAATTGTACCGTTACAATGTGCCGGCGGGGGATCTGCCGTTTAACGCAACGGCCAGCACCGCCGTGACGGAGCCGGTCCAGTTTGTCACGGTAGATTTAGCCAACTCCTCAATGCTGACCCTCAATACGAACGTAATCGCCGTTCAGATCTTCAACGCTTCCCTCACCAGCAGCGACCTGGGGTTTAATATTTCCCTGGCCACGATCGCCCCCGATTTGGTGCCGCCAACCATCGTCAATGTCAGCCCTGCGCCGGGTCCGCTCACCACCCTGACGGAACTGACGGTCACCTTTAGCGAGCGCGTGAATGGGGTAACAGCCGGCGATCTGTTGCTCAATGGGGTGCCCGCCACCGCGGTCAATCCGAACGCCGGCAACGACACTTATACGTTCCTCTTTGCGCAGCCGGCCTACGGAACGGTCAATGTCACTTGGGCCACCGGACATGGCATTGTCGACACAGGGCTTCCACCCAACCCGTTTAACCCGGCGTCTCCTGGTGGAACGTGGCAGTATAACCTGATCGACAACATTGCCCCCACTCTTAGCTATCAGCTGCCCTTCGCGGGGGCCACCGTGCGCAGCCTGACCCAAATCGAGGTGGCCTTCAGCGAACCGGTGACAGGAGTCGATGCCGCGGACCTGCGCGTCAATTCCACACCCTGCTCAAGCGTGACCACGGTCAGCTCGAGTCAATATACGTTTAAGTTCGCTGCTCCAGCGCCGGGACCGGTGCAAGTGGCGTTCGCGAGCGGGCACAATATTCGGGATCTGGCGAGCGCGCCGAACAATTTTGCGGGTGGCGGCTGGAGCTATGTACTGGACCCCAGCGCGCCGATCGCCTCGGTGAGGATCAACGAGCTGATGGCCGCCAATGTCAACGGTCTGCGCGACGAAGACAACGAGTTCCAGGATTGGGTCGAGCTGTTTAATACTACCTCCAACACGGTCAGCCTGGCTGGCTGGTCGCTTTCGGATGACGCCAGCGAACCGGACAAATGGACTTTCCCGGCGGTGGCCCTGGGACCGCGCGCGTATCTGATCGTGTTTTGTTCCGGAAAGGATCGCAAACCCACCGCGCCAGGAAGCCGGCTCCACACCAACTTCAAGCTCAGTCCGGATGGCGAATTCCTCGGGCTTTACAATGGCGAGACGCCCAAACAGTTGGTGTCGTCCTTCGATCCGTATCCCAACCAGCGGCGGGATTATTCGTACGGCTTCGACGGCACCGAGCAGCTGCGTTATTTCGCCACTCCGACCCCCGCCGCGGCCAATCCGGTGAGCAGCATCCTTGGGGTGGTCGGAGACACCAAGTTCAGCCAGGATCGTGGTTTTTACACGAACGGATTCTTCCTCACCATCACCTGCGCGACGCCTGGCGTCACGATTCGTTATACGATCGACGGCAGCGCCCCCTCGACGAACACCGGTTTTACCTACACGACTCCATTGCGGATCACCAACACGACGGTGGTGCGGGCCTTCGCCTACAAACTGAACCTGTTGCCTTCGGACATCGACGCCCAGACTTATCTTTTCCTGGATGACGTGATCCGGCAGGCGCCCACCGGGGCGGCCCCTCCGGGTTGGCCCGCCAGCTGGGGCGCCAACACCGTCGACTACGGCATGGATCCGGATGTCGTGAACACGGCGCCCTGGAACGGCACAATCAAGAACGATCTGAAAACCATTCCGACCTATTCGATCGTGATGAACCTGAATGATCTCTTCAGCCCGTCGACCGGCATTTACGCCAACCCGGGCGGCGACACCATCGCCTGGGAACGGCCAGCTTCGCTCGAATTGATCTATCCCGATGACCGGAAAGGGTTCCAGATCAATTGCGGCATTCGCATCCGGGGCGGTTACAGCCGCGCCACCAGCAACCCCAAACACGCGTTCCGCTTCTTCTTCCGCCAGGAATACGGCGCCGCCAATCTGAACTTTCCGGTCTTTGGTCCCACGGGCGCCTCGAGTTACGACAAGTTTGATCTGCGCACCATGCAGAACTATTCGTGGTCCTTCGGCGGCGACCCCAGCATGATCTGCCTGAGGGATCAATCCTCACGAGACGCCCAGCTCAAGATGAGCGGCGTGGCCGAGCGCGGCGATTGGTATCACCTCTACATTAACGGCATGTATTGGGGGTTGTATAACACGGACGAACGGGCCGAAGCCGCGTTTGGCGAATCGTACCTCGGCGGGCGGAGGGAAGACTACGACGTGATCAAGGTAGCCCCCGATGACGGTTACATCATCTACGTCACCGACGGCGATATGGGCGCCTGGACCCGGCTTTGGCGGGCGGCGACCAACGGTTTTGCCAACGATGTGGATTACTTTAAAGTGCAAGGGCTCAACGTCGACGGCACGGCCAACCCGGCCTACGAGAACCTGGTCGATGTGCCCAACCTGATCGATTACATGCTGGTGATTGTCTATGGAGGCAACCTGGACGCGCCCATCTCCAATTTCCTTGGCAATACGTCGCCCAACAACTTCTTTGCATTGCGCAATCGCACCGGCCAGTTTGGCGGGTTCCGTTTCATTTCGCACGACGCGGAGCACACGTTGCTCAACGCCAACGAAAACCGGATCGGGCCTTATGCCGCCGGTGATCCCAACGTGCAGGGAGCTTCCCAGGCGTTGACCAAAAGCAATCCGCAATACATCTGGTGGCGCATGTGGGCCAACGCCGAATTCAAGATGCTGATGGCCGATCGCGTGCAGAAACATCTGTTTAACGGCGGCCCGCTCTCCGTACAGGGGATGCGCTCCACTCTCATAACCCGCAGCAACGAAATCCAGCGCGCCATCGTCGCCGAATCCGCGCGCTGGGGAGATTCGAAAGTCGCCGCGCCTTTCACGCGCAACACGTGGTTAAGCGCGTTCCAGAACGTTTACAACGGGTTCACCGCGCAGCGAACGGCCACCATGATCAGCCAGTTGCGGAGCGCGGGCCTTTTTCCCACCATTAACGCGCCCCTGCTGAACCATTACGGTGGCGCGGTCTCCAACGGGTTCTCGGTCTTTCTCACCAACAGCGGCGCCGGCACCCTTTATTACACCCTCAATGGAGCCGACCCGCGCGTGCGCGGCGGTAACCCCTCGGGCAGCGCCCTGGTCTACACGGCCAGCACGCCCATCGTGGTCAACTTCCCCACCATGGTTCGGGCCCGGGTCCGAAGCGGCAACATCTGGAGCGCGATCACCGAGGCGACTTATTATCCCGGCCAGGATTTCAGCGGGCTGATCTTCACGGAGATCATGTATAATCCGCCCGGAGCAGGGGCCACTTCCGGCGACGAATTCGAATTCCTCGAACTGAAAAACGCTGGAGCCACCATCCTCGATCTGAGCGGAGTTACCACCGAGGGGATCACCTTCACCTTCACCAATGGCACCCGGCTGGCCCCCGGACAGTTCTTCGTGCTCGGCCGTAACGCGACCACGCTGGCCGCTCGTTATCCCGGCTTCGTCCCCAACGGCATCTACACAGGTCGCCTCGATAACGGAGGCGAAACCATCACCCTCCGACATCCGCTGGGCGCACGCATCACCTCAGTCGATTACAAAGATAGCGGCAAATGGCCCATCACCCCCGATGGCTATGGATTCTCTCTCGTCAGCAGCGATCCAAACAGCAACCCGAATCCCGACAATCCCATCAATTGGCGGGCCAGCACCAACCCGGGCGGCTCGCCGGGCGCCGATGATCCCGCTCCCACCATCCCGCGGGTGGTCATCAATGAAGTGCTGACGCATACCGACCCGCCAGCGGTCGATTACATTGAACTCTACAATCCCACGGGCAGCCCGGTAAACGTGGGCGGTTGGTTCCTGACGGATGACGCTACTGTGCCCATCAAGTATCGCATTCCCAATAACCAGACCATTGCCGCTGGCGGTTATCTCTTGCTCACGGAAACTGACTTCAACCCAACTCCCGGGATCGGCAACAGTTTTACTCTCAGTTCGCATGGCGAGGAGGTTTACCTGCTTTCCGGCAGCGCCAACACGAACCTGACCGGTTACAGTCACGGCTTCAGCTTCGGCGCCGCGGAGAACGGCGTCTCCTTCGGCCGTTACGTCATCAGTACGGGTGAGGAACGGTTCCCAGCGCAAAAAAGTCGCACGCCGCTCGGGGCCAACGCCGGGCCCAGCATCGGACCGGCCATCATCCGGACGATCATGTATCATCCGCCCGATTTGCCGGGCGGCTTGGATGACTCCGACAACGAATACATCATCGTGCAGAACATCACCTCTTCGCCGTTGCCACTTTACAGCGTCCAGTATCCGACCAATCGCTGGCGCATCCGCGGCGGTGTGGATTACGATTTTCCGGCAGACCTCGTGCTCAGTGGCAGCCAGGCCATCGTGTTGGTGAGTTTCAATCCCGCTACCAACACCGCCGCTGCCAACGCCTTTCGCTCCAAGTACACCTCGCTGGCCAGCATGCCGCTTTACGGCCCTTATGACGGCAAGCTGGATAATTCGAGCGACAAAGTCAGCTTGCAAAAGCCCGACGCCCCCGACACCAACGGCGTGGCGTACATCGTAGTGGATGAAGTCGATTACAAAGACTCGCCTCCTTGGCCGGCCAGCGCCGACGGCGGAGGCTCTGCCTTGGAACGGGCCAGCCAGACCGCCTACGCGGATGACCCGGCCAGTTGGATCGATACGGCCCCGCTCAGCATCGCGGGCATCACCCCGGCCTCGGCCGCGGCCCGGCCCGGCACCAACGCCCTCAGCGCCACGAACGTCACCTTCACCGCCAACGCCTACGGGACAGGCACGTTGGTTTACCAATGGTTCCACGAAGGCACCCCGATCCTTGGCGCCACCAACGGGTCCGTGACGGTGGCAGACGTGCAATTGGCAGATGAAGGGGCCTATGCAGTTCGCGTAACGGATTCGCACGGGTCAGCCCTGAGTAACCCGGCTTACCTGGTCGTGCTTATCCCACCGGTGTACACCCAACTGTTGACTCCGCAGATCGTCGCGCCTGGCGGCATCGTCACGCTGAGCGCAGCCATCACCGGCCATCCCGCTCCGTTCACCAGCGAATGGCGCCGGGTTAGTTCGCCGTCCATCACCATCACCAACGTTTCCAGCGACCTGAACCTGTTCTACCGGTTTACAGCACCCAGCACCACGGCCACCCAGCTCTGGAACCTCGCGGTTCGAAATCAAGCCAGCCCCACCGGCGTCAACGCCAACGCCGTCACAGTCCAGATCATGACCGACACCGACGGCGATGGGATCCCCGACGAGTGGGAAGCAGCCAACGGACTCAACGCCGGCAACGCCAGCGACGCTCTGATGGACAAAGACGGCGATGGGATGAAGAACCGGGATGAATTCATCGCCGGCACCGACCCCCGCGACCCTGCCAGTTATCTGAAGGTGGAGCAGGTCATTGGACACGGACCGGCGCAGATCAGTTTCCCGGCCGTGGCGGGCCGGACTTATTCCGTGCAATACAGCGACAGCCTGGGGATAGGCCCCTGGCACAAGCTGGTGGATGTGGTGGCCAAGTCGGCCAATCACCTGGAGACCGTGCTCGACCCGGCGCCGGCAACGAACCGGGTCTATCGGATCGCGACCCCGCAAAGCCCGTAGCAGACACTACAAGTATTCACAAGCAGCATGCAAATGGCAAACATGTCTCGCGAGAGATGGGTGGCCGCGGCGAGGCCCTTCACAGCGTCTCAAAGCCCCAAAACCGAGAAATCTCCGTTTGGCATTTCGGACGGATTGATGTAGGTAATCGACACTGCATCCCAGCATGAATTGGAAACCTCATAGCGTGCCCTCGCGTATAAGTTGCGCCTGTTTTTTTTGGATTTGCACCCTCTCCCTGTTGCTGCCCAGGCCTGGTCGTGGCGCCAGCGTGATTATCAACGAAGTGCTGGCGGCCAATCAAACCATCGCGCCCCTGGCTGCTTTTCCTGATTATTTCCCCGACTACGCGGAGCTTTATAACGGTACCGATACCCCGATCAATCTGGGTGCCGGATGGAGTTTGTCGGTCAAACGCCACCCCAAGACCAACGACCTGAGCGATTACTTTAATTTTCCTGCGGGCACTATCATTCAACCCGACAGTTATCTGCTGGTGTTTTTCGACGATAAAACCAATTTCCCGGGCATCCACACGACCTGGATGGTCGGCGCGGGCCGGACCGCCACGAAGGAGACCTTCAACCTGAAGCGCACCGGCGATGAGCTGCTTCTGTTCGACACCACCAGCAAGGTTGTCCCGCATGATTCCGTCATTTTCGGTATGCAGGTGCCCGACCATTCGATCGGGCGCGTGCCTGATTTCACCGGCCCATTTACCCTGACGCTGCCCACCCCCTGCGGCGGAACCATTCCTTGCCAGACGAATACGCCGTTCCCGTACCGCCCTGCCCCAACCATCGCCAACGAGTTTTCCATCCGGATCAACGAATGGCTGGCCACCAACTCCTCCGGCCCCGACTGGTTTGAACTGTACAACCCTGATACCAACGTCGTCACCCTCAGCGGCTTGGTCTTTGTTGATAAAGTCACCAATCTTGGCGTTCCCAGCCGATCCCGGCCCGTGCCTGATCTTTCCTTCATCGGTCCGCTCGGTTTCGTGCAGATGTTTGCCTCGGATAATAACAATGATGATGCGCCCGCCGACGAAGTCGCATTCTCAATCAGCAGCAATAGCGGCGACGACATTTATATGTTCGCCAATGACAAGTTCACGGTTTTGGACTACGTGAGATCCACACTGATCTCCACAAACAACAACGGCTACTACCGGAATATCTCGGAAGGACGCGTCCCCGACGGCGACATCACGGGCGAGCCGATCCAGTTGCCCAAACTCAGTCCTGAGGCCAGCAACTTCGGTGAAATCACCAATGTGGTCATCAACGAAGTGATCGCGCACACCGACCCCCCGTTGGAAGATGCCATCGAACTCTACAATCCCACCAGTGCGCCGGTCGACCTGAGCCTGTTCTGGCTCAGCAATGACCCGAAGCACCCAATGAAATATCAGATCCCGACCAATACCGTTATCTCCGCTCACGGGTTCAAGGTGTTTTACGAGTATCAATTCGATCCCAACGAGACGGGGTTCACCTTCAACTCCGCCAACGGCGACGAAGCCTGGTTGTTCTCCTCTAATACCAATGGCGGCTTGAGCGGGTTCCGCGTCGGGGTTCGCTTCGGGGCATCCGAAAACGGCGTCTCCTTTGGCCGCTACATGACCAGCGATGACCGGGCGGAGTTCGTGCCGATGCGGGATCTTTCCTTAGGGACGACCGTGCGCGCGGGCGATCCCGTTGAATGGTTGGGCACCTACCGCACTGGCACCGGCGCCACCAATCCCGGACCACGCGTCGGCCCCATTGTCATCAACGAGATTCATTATCATCCGCCTGACATCCAATCTGGCACCAACATTTTGGATAACTCTGTCGATGAGTTCCTCGAGCTCTATAACATCTCTGGCAACGACCAGAAGCTATTCGACAACAACATTTATCGGGCAGACCGCGACTTCAATCCCGCTCCCGACGGCACCACGTTGCGGAAAGACCAGATCTACGCCGATGGGCGGACCAATACGTGGCGCCTGCGCGGCGGCGTGGACTTCGAATTCCCGGAAGACATCACCCTGGGCGCCGGACAGTATCTGTTGCTGGTAAACTTTGCTCCGACCAATATTACGGCCTGGACTTCGTTCACCAACCACGTGGGCGTCGTGCCGCCCGAAATCCAGGTCTTCGGTCCTTATAAAGGCAAGCTCGCCAATGGCAGCGCCAGCGTCGAACTGCAGCGTCCCGATGCCCCGCAAAGCCCACTCCACCCCGATTTTCGGCTGGTGCCTTACCTCCAAGTCGAGCGCGTCAAGTATTCAGATGAAGCCCCGTGGCCCGTGCTTTCGCAAGAAGACAACCTGTCTCCCGACGGCGGCGGCCCGTCCCTGCAGCGTTTAAACCCGACGGCTTATGGAAATGATCCTATCAATTGGCGCGCGCGGATGCCGACTCCCGGTCAGGCCAACCTGGAGGTCCCGTCGATCCTGGCCCAGCCCGAAAGCCAATCCGTCCCCGCTGGCAGTTCGGTGGATCTGGCGGTGGACGCTCGCGGCACCAGTCTGCGTTATCAATGGAAATTCAATTCCAGGGCGATCAAAGGCCAGACCAATTCCCTCCTGCACTTATCGAACGTCTCCACCCGCAACTCCGGCTCATACCAAGTCACCGTTGTGAACGTGGCCGGCTCAGTGACCAGCTCTGTCGCCAGGCTGACTGTCATTCCCACCGACACCACGCGACCGACCGTGTCCTTCGTGACGCCGGCAGCGGGCGTGATCGCTAGCGAAACCGTCAATGTCACGGGCAAATCCTCCGACAACTTCGGCGTCAACGCGGTCTACGTGTCTGTGAACGGGTCGGACTTCCTGGCTGCCACCGGATCGGTGACCTACAGCGTATGGGGTTTGCCCGAGTCGATCGCCCCCGAGCGCGGCACGAACTCGCTGCGGGCTTATTCTGTCGACGTGGCCGGCAACCTGTCTCTGACCAATGAACGCACTTTCTTCCGCAGCGTCCGCATCCCGATCACACTGTCCACGACCGGGGCCGGCACTATTAGCGGTGCCACTGATCAACAACTGCTGGAGTTCGGCCGCGCTTTTACGCTCAATGCCACGGCCAACCCCGGGAACGTCCTTTCCAACTGGCTCATTTACAGCAACTCGGTGCTCATCGGGCAGGTGAGTACTCCGACCCTCACGTATCTGATGATCGACAACCTCAGCGTCGTCGCCAATTTTGTTCCGAATCCATTCAGGCCCAGCGCGGGCCGTTACAGCGGGCTGTTCTTCGGTACCAACGTGCAGCACGGCAGCTCCGGCTTCTTTACTCTCACGGCCACCGAGCGCGGTTCCTATACGGCGTCCCTGCTTCACGATAGTCGCAAGCTGTCCGCCTCCGGACAGTTCGATCTGGACGGCAAAGCCACCAACACGGTCAAGCGCGCGGGCACCAATGATCTTTCCGTCATCTGGTCGATCGACCTCAATGGCTCGGACCAGATTGGCGGGCAGGTGAGCGATGGTTCCTGGATCGCTCCGTTGCAGGGCGACCGGGCTGTCTTTAATGCCTCTTCCCGTCCTTTCACGAACGCCGGCAAGTTTACCTTCACGATTCAGGGCATTCCGGGCGAGACCAACGCTCCGGCTGGCCACAGCTACGGCACCTTAGGCATCGATGCCAACGGCGTGGTTAAACTCAGCGGGTTCCTTGCCGACAAAGGCAAAGCTAAACAAACGGTTCCGCTGTCCAAAAATGGGGAATATCCGCTTTATATCCCCTTGGTGAAGGGATCACTCATCGGCTGGGTTGCTTTGGAAGATCGGGCCACCGACGATCTGCACGGCTTGGTCAACTGGCATAAACTCCCTAGCTTAACGGCCCCTTACTACCGAAGCGGCTTCAACAAGCAAACGATGCTTCTCGGATCGCGTTATATCGCCCCCCTCGGCCCAACCAATCACGTGCTTCACCTCGACAACGGGACAATTCATCTGAGCGACGGCAATCTGCCCGAGAATTACACCAACAGCTTCATTCTGGGTTTGGCCAATAAAGTAACCAACGGTGGACCAAGCGCGATGACATTGACGTTCACCCCCAGCACCGGCTTGTTTAAAGGCAGTCTCACCCCGGAAGCCGGGCTCAAACCCATCGCCTTCTCCGGCGCCGTGCTGCAAAAAGCCACCAACGGGTTCGGTTATGGCCTGGGCACCAACCAAAGCAGCAGCGTGACGTTGGGACCGGCCAATTGAGCCAGGGCCTTAGGCACGAACCAATTGGAAAATGCGGCGCGTTATCCGCCGACTTCGGCTTTGGCTTCGGCGGCCAGGGCAGTGCTGAGATAACGTTCCCCGGTCGAGCATGCCACCGTAACGATCATCTTGCCTTTGTTCTGTGGACGGCGCGCGACTTCTAAGGCGGCCACGACGTTGGCGCCGGTCGAGATGCCGACCAGCAAGCCTTCTTCCTTGGCCAAGCGCCGGGCCATGGCAAAGGAATCGTCGTTGGAAACCTGAATGCATTCGATGATCTGCGGAGTACCTTTCTCGTCCTTCAGATGAAGATTCTTGGGCACAAATCCCGCCCCGGTGCCCTGGATTTTGTGCGGGCCTGGTTTAAGGGGCTGGCCGGCCAGCGTTTGAGAGATCACGGGCGAATCCTTCGGTTCGACCGCGATGGCCTGGAAAGACGGGCGCCGCGGATGGATCACTTCATAGCAACCGGTGATCGTTCCACCGGTCCCAACCGCTGCCACCAGGATGTCCACCTTGCCACCCGTGTCGTCCCAGATTTCCTCGGCCGTGGTCTTTTTGTGGATCTCCGGATTGGCGGGGTTATCGAACTGCTGCGGGATCCAGGCGTTGGGGGTTTCCTTGGCCAATTGCTCGGCGCGAGCGATGGCCCCTTTCATGCCTTCGGTGCCGGGAGTCAGGACGAGTTTGGCGCCGAGCATGGCCAGCAACGTGCGCCGTTCCAGCGACATGGTCTCGGGCATGGTCAGGATTAGCTTGTAACCCTTGGCCGCCGCCACGAAGGCCAAGGCGATGCCGGTGTTGCCGCTGGTCGGTTCGATGATGACGGTTTCTTGTTTGAGCACTCCGCGGCGTTCGGCGTCTTCGATCATCGACATGCCGATCCGGTCCTTGACGCTGCCCAGCGGGTTGAAGAATTCGCATTTGAGCAACACGGTGGCGTCGACGCCCGCCGTCACCCGATTCAAGCGCACCAGCGGGGTGCGCCCGACCGTTTCGACGATGTTATTAAAAATGCGGCCGATTGATTCTTTGCCCATAGATCATTCACTAGATGGTTTGCGGTTTCTGTAACGCCGGATAATGGATGCTTCCGGGAGCGTGTCAACGCCGGAGTCGGTCCTGTCGGTCCTGGCGCAATAGCGTTGATCCAATGCGGCCCAGACCTCACTCTGAGCCGGTGCTTCCGGCAAAATCGAAGCTCGAAGGTTGAACCCTGAACCCTGAAGTTCGAAGCCCGCCTTGAACCGAGTCCTGCGCAAACGCGAACTGCTCCTCTCGTTGAAGTACTGCACGATCGAGGGTTGTTTCAGCGTGCCGATGTTAAACCTGACCTTGGGCAACTTCCCCTTCGTGATCGGGTTCGCTGTGAAAGGCTTGGGTTGGGGCGATGGCGGTGTCGGCGCGCTGGCGTCCTTGCCGTTTGTCTGTCTGTTCCTGCAACCACCGGTGTTGCTGCTTTTGCAAAGGTGGCTTTCGTTGCGCCAGATCATGATGGCCACCATCGTGGTCAATGCCCTGCCCTGGCTGCTGGTGTTCCTCTTTCCTTTCGTTGGCCCGCACCGGGACTGGATCTTCGCCGCCACGTGTTTCATCTCAACTCTGGGCAACGCCGTCTGCGGCGTCGCCTGGTCGGCGTCCATGTCCGAACTGGTCCCTTTGGGCATCCGCGGAAAGTTTTTCGGCACGCGCAATATGATGTTCGGGTTTTGGACGCTGGTGGTGGTGTTGCTGGCGGGGAAGATCGTGGATCATCATCACAATTCGTTGCAGTCCTTTGCGGTGATCTTTGGCGCGGGCGCCGGGGCGCGGTTACTGGGACTGTATTTTCTCACGCGGATGAAATTCCCGCTTTCGGTGACCGAATGCCGCCCGTCGAAAACGTCCTGGCCCACGTTTACGGCGGTGTTTCAGGATCGAAATTTCGTGCGTCTGCTGCTTTTCACGGGGTTATTTGGGATGTGTTTGTACTTGGGCACGCCTTTTTACAGTGTCTACGTTTTGCGCGAACTCCATTTGAGCGTCGGTGACCTGACGCTCTTAACCACCTTATGGACGTTGGGCGGATTGGTGTCGCTGCGGACCTGGGGGGCATTAAGCGATCGTTTCGGCAACAAACCGATCATGGTGATCAGCGCTTTGACCTGGCTTCTGATCGCGGCGGGGTCCTGGCTCTTCAGCAGCCCGGCGCATTATCTTCATCTCTATCCGAACTATTTCATCACCGGCTTCATGATGGCCGGATTCCAACAAATCGGCCAATTCAACTTGATGATCAAAATGGTGCCTCCGGAGAACAAAGCGCACTATATCTCGGTGTATTTTGCCTTCACCAACATGCTCATCGCGCTGGGGCCGCCGCTGGGCGGGATTATTCTGCACGGGTTGCCCACCGATGCGGGCAACCTCTTTGGACAAGCCATCACTCGTTATCATGTGCTGATGGTCGGCTCGCTGGTCTTGTGCTTGCTTTCTCTTCATTTGTTGCAGTTTGTTCGCGAACCCGCGGCGCGATCGGTTCGGGAACTGGTGCTGGTCATGCGCAACATGCGCGAGTTCAATCCGATCCTCGGTTTATCCACCTTGGCCGAGTTTATGTTTACTCCGCGCGGCCTCAGTCGCCTGGCCCATGTCTCGGTCCGAACCCTGCGCCGACAAGGCAATGCCATGTCGGAAATCGGCGAAGAATTGGTCGAAGGCGGCTGGCGTGCCATCAAGGAACCGCTCAAAGCCTTATCCGCGCGAGAAGCCGACGAGGAGAAACGAGAGTAGCCTCGTTAGCCCTTATACAAGATAAACACGCCGTAGTCCGTCACCCAGTCGCGTGTTTCCAGGTCGCGGTGGGAATAATTGAAGGTCTCGATCTTGATGATGTTCGGTTCGCCCACCTTATTAATGAAATTAGTAACGACCTCATCGAAGTGATCCTTGCCGACTTCCACGCAATCGAAGTGGCGGATGCATTTGATGCGGAGCACGACCCCTTCGTGCGCAGCAGCTTCGAGGGGCCGAAGCGGTTTGGTGATCAGGCTTTCCGTGGGCGTCTCCCGGACCGGCACGCTGAAATGCCGTTCCCCCTCGCGAGCGGCGGCCGAGGTCGCAATAGGATTGATGATGTGCGGCGTGAGGTTGGCTTGGTCAGCCGTGGGGATGACGAGGGCGCCGCCGCAGGACGGACATTGGATGTCGGTTCCGGCGGCGGTGGCTTCCACGCTGAGGTCCTGGTCACAGTGCCGGCACTTGAAATTAATGTCCATAACCGCTTGCCTTTCGTTTGAGGGACAGGGGCAGGCTAGCCAACCATCGACTGAGAGGCGAGAAAAAACCGCCGGTGCCCGGTGATCTGGCCCGCTTTAACGGCAGATCCAACCTCCTCCCAACACGAGATCGTCCTGGTAAAACACGCAAGCTTGCCCCGGAGTGATGGCCCGCTGCGGGCTGTGCAACTTCACGGAGGCCGTCCCGTCGGCCTGCGCATCCACAGTCGCCGCGGCGCCCGGATGATTGTAGCGAATCTTGGCGGTCGCTTCGAGCGGCCCGGGCGGCGCATCCCAGGGAATCCAGCTGCAGCGTTCCAGACGAAATTCATCGCGCTCCAGGGCGGACTCGTCGCCCACCACCACGCGGTTATTCCGTGCATCCAACTCGATCACGTAGAGGGGCTTGGGCGAAGAAAGCCCGAGGCCTTTGCGCTGGCCGATGGTATAGAACTCGATGCCCTCATGACGGCCCAACACACGCCCATGTTCATCGACAATGTCCCCGGCATGTTTCCGCACGAGGTTCGCTTGCTGGAGGAACGCGCCGTAGTCTTTGTCGGGAACAAAGCAGATCTCCATGCTTTCTTCCTTGTCCGCAGTCTTGAGCTGGCATTCGCGCGCGATCTCGCGCGTGTCGCTTTTGGTCAATTCGCCCAGCGGAAATAGGATATGCGCCAACTGCTCCTGCTTCAGCGAAAATAAGAAGTAACTTTGATCCTTGCGCGCGTCACGTCCCCGCTTTAACAAATGCCGGGTCCCGTCTTTACTCTTTTCCACGCGGGCAAAATGACCCGTGGCGACAAATTCCGCTCCCAAACGTCGGGCCCGGCTCAGCAATGTGCCGAACTTCAGTCGCTCATTGCACATCACGCACGGATTAGGCGTGCGCCCCGCTTTGTATTCCTCGGCAAAGTACTGGATCACCTGCTTCTGGAATTCGTCCGCTTCATCGACGAGGTAATAGGGGATCTCAAGCCGATGCGACACGGCCCTGGCATCGGTGACCGCTTGCGGGCCGCAGCACTTGTCCTCCGCCCGGTTCACGCAGTCTTGAGGCCATAATTTGAGCGTGACACCGACCACGTCGTAGCCTTGCTCCACCAGCAAGGCCGCCGCCGCGGAGGAATCCACTCCTCCGCTCATCCCGACCACTACACGCGTTTTGAGACTCTCTGTCACGGTGCCGACAATAAACCCAGCCTCAACGCAGTGTAAAGGAGGGGCCACGGATGGACGCAGATGCAGGCTGTAGCGCCCGCGGATTTGCGCAGATGGACGCAGATGAAGGGAGGAAGCCGCCGGGGCTCACTGTCACTCGCCAGAGGTGGTCTGTGAGCAGCCCGGCCTGCGCTCTTGGAAAACCGCGTAAACCCTAGCAGTACAATGGCTTAAATTGGACTCAGGAAAGAGCCCAGGCGGACGATACTGTAGAAGGATTGATGCAGATCGACCGAGCCCCGGGCCGCGCGATTCAAGTTGCAAATGACCAGTGATTCCGGTTCTCTATCGCGATTCTTGCGCCGGCACTCAACGCCTCAGGGCAAGTGGAAAGCATTAAAAAGACATGTCACGTATTCCGTTTCATCGGGTTAATTGGGCGACCAGCCTGTTCCTCGCGCTCACGCTTTTGGTAGCGGTTATCGGTGTCCCGCTCTATTTATGGCAAATCGGCCTGGATTGGTTTCAAGTGGTCCTCTTCCTGTTCCTGTTTATTGCTTCTTCGATGAGCATCACGCTGGGTTATCACCGGCTGTTGTCTCATCGCTCCTTCAAGGCGCGTTGGCCGGTCAAGCTATGGGTGCTGCTCTTTGGCGCCTCGACCTTCGAAGGGTCCGCCCTGGACTGGTGTTCTGACCACCGGCGTCATCACAAGTTTGTGGATCACGAGGATGATCCTTACGATATCAGCAAAGGGTTCTTTCACGCGCATATCGGGTGGCTCTTGTTCAAGCTGCGCCCCAAAGCCCCGCTGGATAATGTGGCGGATTTGCAAGCCGATCGGCTGATCATGCTGCAGCATCGTTACACCCATTGGGTTGGAGCGATCATCAACCTGGCGGTGGTCCCGGCGCTCGGCTGGTTGTGGGGTGGCTGGCCATCCGCGCTGGGCGCGCTGCTCATCGGCAGCGTGTTGCGGGTGGTGTTGGTGCAGCATTCCACGTTTTGCATCAATTCCTTTTGCCACTGGATCGGCCAGCGCCCTTACTCCAGCCGCTGCACGGCCCGGGATAGTTGGATCATGGCCTGGTTTACCTTCGGCGAAGGCTACCACAATTATCATCACGAGTTTCAACATGATTACCGCAATGGGGTTAAACCATGGCAGTTTGATCCCACCAAATGGGTCATCTGGCTTCTGAGCCGGGTCGGATTGACCAGCCAATTGCGCCGCGTTCCGGGCGAAAAGATTCAGCTGGCGGAGATCGCCGAGAAACAACGTCAACTCGAAGTGAAGCTGGCCGATCGCCCCGTGCGCTGGTGTGAAACCACCGATCGATTGATGAAACTGGCTCAGCAACGTTTGCAAGAAGCCGCCCAGCTCTGGGAACAACGCAAAATCGAGTATGCGCGGGCGACCGAAAAGAAGCTCGAAGCCTCGCGGGAAAAACTGGCCCAACTCCGGCGCGATTTTGAGGAAGCCGCCGCCAATCTGCGGACCGCCATCCAGGAATGGCATGCCGCTCATCAGATGGCCATTGCGCGCTTTGCCTGATTGCTACCTCCGAACCCGGGGCCCGCAAAGTTCAATTCGACGTCAACGTTCAACCCTCCGCGTTCAACGTCCGACTTTCAATTCAATGGAGGATGGGCAAGGCGCACCGCTGGCCTTGAAATAACTTGAGTTGATCGAGAACCGTGGGATAGGCCCGCGGGGCGGATGCCCGGATTCAGTGTGGGGCACTGGAGAGAGGAGGCACCATTTTCGAACACGAACCCAGCTTCCTGGAGAAAGCCGGGTTCGTGCCCGCGCCCCGCGGGCGGTTACTCGTTTGTTCCCCTCCTTGGGAAAAGGTGAAGGGCAGTTCCAGTTCAGTTCAATTCAATTCAATTCAATTCAATTCAATTCAACGCGACGCCGCGTCGAATGTACGTGGGCACATCCAAGTCCTGGCCCTGGTGAATGGTCGGTTCACTCTTTTCGAACCGGCCTTTGGAAATAATCTCGAGCGGCAGCTGGCCTTGTTTAAGACGGGCGATGCCTTTGCGAGTACGGCTCGCGCTCGGATTCTGTTGCACGAACAATTCCTGCGTTTTGGCCAGGCTCAAGACCGGGGCCGGAGCCACAAAACGAGACGCCGGCCGGCCGGCATCAGGCAACAGCGTGGTTTCCTCCAGCGTTTCGGACAGGGCGAGGAGGCTGGGGTCTTCTGCGGCCGGCGTCACATCGGCCGGCGTGCGGCGTGAGGCGACCAATGTGACCACAATGCGCTCGCCCAATTGTTCGTCGATGGCGGCCCCCATGGTGACCTGGGCCTGCTCGCATTGGCGGGTCACTTGTTCCATGATGCGATTGACTTCGCCCAAAGACAGGCTTTTGCCCCCGGCGATGCTCAGGAGCAGGCTGGCGGATTCCGCCAGCAGCGCTCCTTCATCGAGCAAAGGATGAGCGAGCAGTTTTTCCGTCACTTCCCGGGCGCGGTTTTCTCCCTGCGCTTCCGCCGTGGCCAGACAGCTCTCCGCGTGTCGTCCTTGGGTCACCGCGCAGAGGGCGGCGAAATCAACGCTGATCAGCCCTGGTCGCGAGAGCAGCCGCCAAATACCGCGGATGCCCTGATCGACCAGTTGGTTGGTGAGCTGGAACGCTTCGATCAAGCTCGTGCTTTCGTCGATCAATCGAAACACTTTCTGGTTGGGCAGACAAATCACTCCGTCGGCCGCCAGCTTCAATTCGTGCAAGCCCAGGTGGGCAATACGGGAACGCCGCGGGCCCTCACAATCGAACGGGAGAATAACGATACCCAGGACGAGGGCGCCGGTTTCCTTGGCCACACGGGCGACGACCGGAGCGGCTCCGGTTCCAGTGCCACCGCCCAACCCGGCCACCACAAAGACGATGTCGGCCCCCTGGCACAGGGCGCGGATCTTGGAAGTGTCTTCTTCGGCGGCCGCGCGCCCGCGCTCCAAGTCGCCTCCGGCGCCCAACCCGCGGGAGTGGCGCGCTCCGAGCAGCAGTTTTTGGGAAGCGCCCGCGTGGGCCAGGGCCGTGGCATCGGTGTTCATGACCACATACTCCACTCCCGGCGAGGATTCACGGGCAAGATGATCGACGGCGTTGCATCCGGCGCCGCCCACTCCCAGGACACGAATAATGAACGCCTTTCGTTGCACCGCGAGATCCGGTTCGAGCTGGTTTTGATTCATCATAAAGACAAAGAGTTGAACGAAGGGAAACCGACGAATGGCCGGGGAGATGGCTTCGGATCAGGCCCGGCGCAGCAGGCCGCCAAACGCGGCGCGCAACACCTGCGAGAAGGTTCCGTTGACGGCTTTTTTCTTTTGCTGGAAGGAACCATACTTGACCAAACCGATGGCGGTGGCGAACTCGGGTTGATCGAGGGCCGACTTCAATCCGCTGATCGAGTTGGTGCGCCCAAGGCTGGCGGGAAGCTGGAAGTAGCGCTCGGCCAGGCGTTGGATGCCAGGGATGCGGGCGCCGCCGCCGCAAATGAATACGCCGGCCCGCAGGTAATCCAGCACCCCCGCTTGGGCCAGATCCCTTTCGATCAGTTCGAACGTTTCCTCCAACCGCAGCGACATGATCCGCCGGAGATGCTCGAGGTTGCAGGCCTTGAGCGGCATCCCGAGTTCGTCGTGTTCCGTCACGGACAAGCCTTTATCGGTGTCCTGGACGGACGCGGCTCCATGTTTGATCTTAAGGGCCTCCGCGCGGCCGAGGGAAACCTTGAGCCCATAGGCCAGGTCATTGGAGATATGATCTCCGCCGACCGCCAGGACGCCGGCGTGTTTGATGATCCCGCCGCTGTAAACCACATATTCGGTGGTGCCGCCTCCCAGGTCGATGACCAGCGCGCCGAGTTCCTTCTGTTCGTTGCTTAGCAACGCCAGCGAAGAGGCCAGCCCGTTAAAAACGATGGCTTCCACTTCCAACTGCAGGCCCTTAACCACGCGCACCGCGTTCTGAAGCCGGTTGAAGTTCCCATGGATCACGTGCATGTCGACCTCGACCCGCGCGCCCAACATACCCACCGGGTCAAGAATGCCATCCTGTCCATCCACCAGAAAATGCTGGCGAATCGCGTGCACGACATAATTCTCCGCCGGCAGGTTAATCGCCTTGGCATTCTTGATCACGTCCTCCACGTCCTCGCGCATGATCTCGCGGTCGGCCGAAACGACCGGATGCACGCCGCGGTTGCTGAAGCCGCGCAGATGGCGTCCGGTGACACCCAGATAAACGGTGCGGATCTCGACATCGGCCATTTGCTCGGCCTCCACAATGGCATTGCGCACATCTTCCGCCGCCGGGGAGGCATCGGCGATTTCACCCTTGCGCACGCCGCGTGAACGCGCCTGACCCACGCCGATGATGTTGAGGGAGCCGGCCGAGTTTACCTCGCCAACCACAGCGCAGATCTTGGAGGTGCCGATCTCGAGTCCAATAATGATGGAGGATGGATCAAACATGTTTCTTTTTATAAGGTGACACTCTGACAGGTTTGGGCGGCGGCGGGGGGGTCATGCCGGTGATGTCCGTCCAGATCAAAGGCGAATGATTCGCCACCGCCAGGTCGAGGGAAACAACGTGCTTGCTGAAGCGTTGCGCGTGGTCATGGACCAGACGCCATCGTCGCAATTGCGCAGGAAAATCCAGCAACCCGAAAGCGACCTCGTTCCCTTGGGCCGTGGTGACAATCAGGGCACCCGGAACGTCCACTGCCACCTGCTTCAAGTCGACCAAGCCCGCCATAGGCGAACTCCGAAATGCCTGCAGCAGCGCCAGGGCCGCCTGCACTTGTGGAGAATCGGTAGCGCGGCCCGGGCGAATGTCCTGGGCCGGAATGCCCGTCAGGACCGGCAAAAAATCGTTGGTGCCGCCCGCCGGGGTCGCGCGCTGTGCGGACTCAATCGGGAACATGAAATAGCCCTGCCCGTCCAGGGTGTAGCGGCCGCCCCCGTAGGCACCCCCAGCCCGGACTCGCGGCAGGGTTACTTGCGCGATGGGCTCGCGTTCGGTCACGGAGATTCGCAAGCCATTGGGCAAAACCCGCTCGACCACGACCGATTCGATGGCCGGGACAAGCTTCAGATCGCGCTCCACCCGGGCCAGATCGAGAGCGATCAGGTTGTCATTGGGCTTCACCCCGGCCCAACTGCGGATTTGTTCCGCCGACAGCACGCCGTCGGTCTCGATCTGCAGCCGGCGGATGGCCAACGCCGGGTTTTCGTAAACATACCGGCGGATCAGATAATCGCCGCCCTGCCAGCAAACAAATCCGGCCCCGGCCATCGTCAACAGCCAGAACAGACTCAGCGTGGCGCGGCGCCAGCGATTTTGGCGGCGCTGCTTCACACTGAGTTTTACGTCGAGAACATAAGATCGGGCCAAACGCCGATTCTTACGCGAGAATGAGAAGCGCATTGGAAAAAAGTTGGGAACGAGACGACTGCTGTAGCGGCGCCTAGACCGACCCGCTAGTGATGTGTCTCACAAATAGCTGGTGTTTTGTTGCGCCCAAAATGGGCTGGGGCGAGGCGCGACGAGGGAGCATATCCGCAGCGATCTGTGACCGAGGAGCAACGAAGCCCCAGCCCATTTTCGGCGCAACCCTTCGGGCCGCAGTTCTTTTGGCCTCCCGCGTCGTTGCTCGTTCCTTACAGACCCGGAAGGGTATGCTCGTCGCTCGCGCCTAGCGGGATGCCAAAATCCCTTGCGGCAAAACACC
>Ga0247664_1000103_pt1 | contig 20809 bp, 11 predicted proteins | sample CNK05_metaG_FD_182715 | JGI IMG/M metagenome (GOLD analysis project Ga0247664, IMG submission 182715) | Soil microbial communities from Purdue University Martell Research Forest, Indiana, United States - CNK05 | ecosystem: Environmental > Terrestrial > Soil > Temperate forest > Bulk soil...
TGTGCAGGAATTCCAATTGTGGCTCTTGTTCGGGAGGGAGCAACTCCCAACGCTGGTCAAATTTGTGCCAGCGATATTTCGCGGCCAGTTCCTCACTCCAGGCCATGACCCGAAAGCGCACTTCGGGCAGTTCGAGGCATTCGTAGAACACGGGAAAATCTTCCGGATACTTTTCCGGCGCCGGCCGGGACAACCGGCCAATGGTGAACACGGCATGGTTTCGTTCATGGAACGGGAAGCTGGCCGGGTCAACGTAGTTGCCGGTCATCGCCCAGGGCAGTTGGCCGTACCCTTCGATCAGATACTTCTTTTGCAGCTCGGAAACGTAGAGGACTTTGTCCACCAAACCGGCCCTGACCGCATCCAGTTCGCCCTCGTGATGCCACATCATCTCGCTGGACCAGACCACTTTCAGGCCCATTTCCTTCGCGCGATGGGCAACGCGTTCGGTGAAGAAACGGTGATTCGACAGGGCCAGGGCGTAACCGTCCAGTTTCGGCGGCAGTTGATCGATGGTGCAATAGCTGATCCCCAGTTGATCCAAAAAGCGGGTCCACGCCTTTTCTTCCAGGCGATAACTGTCATTGGGCACGACCGTGATGTTCAGGTCACGATGCAGCAGCGGCAAAAGATGGGCCAGCTTGGTATCTGCGCCGCCGATGTAACCAGGCCAGCCAAAGACAAAAAGTTTTCGCAGATGTGAGGTATCCATGGGTCGCTGTAATCCAACGTCGTGGATTGGAGTCTGAGGTGCTTGTCCAGGTCAGAATGTTTCCAGGGTCAAACCACCCTGAGGTCCAATCCACGAAGATGATTCAGAAAGCGCAGCGAGCTAGCTACAGTAGCACTGGAGACCGGCTCGCTGCATGATCGGAACAACTTCAAGGCGGCTGGTTGATGAACCAGGCTGAGACAGACCGCGTTGGTCAGCTCCGGCTGCTCGACGCGCTGTAGCTGCTCGAGGAATATGCGTGATAACCGCTGGAAGTAGGACTGGAACTGGTTCGGCTGCTTCCGCCCATCGAACTCGAACTGGAACCCACACCGCCCGCTACTCGTTCCAAATCGGCATCGCTAATCTGCCCCTTGGTTTCGTTTTTGTTGTCGCTCATACGTTACTTTTGGTTGTTTGTTTGTCCTGGTCGTGAGGTCCACTCAGAGACCCCAAAAGGGTAATACGAGGTTCACCTCGAATTATTTCAGGGGTTTTTCCCCTCTCATGCTTGTTTTAGTACGATTGAGGGTTGCAACTCAAAGAGAACGGCTCCCTTTCGCTGACTGAGGATATCTTCGTTCATGGCCCGGATGCTTCGGAGTTATTCCACGCTCTACCTTTAAATGCGTGCTCCCGAGAGAAAGAAGGACTTATTTCTTGGGAAATGTCAGGAGAGGCGTGCGGGCGGGCACCGATTGCCAGAGAGAGCGCCTGGTTCCTTCACCGCTTCACGCGAGTTGCCGTTTGGCCATGTCCGCGAACACGCCGGGTTGCTGGATCAACTCCTGGTAGTGGCCGCTTTGGACCAGCCGGCCGCCTTGAATGACCAGGATTCTGTGCGCATTCATGATCGTGCTGAGCCGATGAGCAATGATGATTCGAGTGGCCTGCAGTTGTTCGAGGCTTCGGCTGACGATACCTTGGGTGTGATTATCCAAAGCGCTAGTGGCCTCATCGAAGAGCAGGATGCGCGGCCGGGCCACGATGGCGCGCGCGATCATGAGCCGCTGACGTTGTCCACCGGAGAGGGTGCCGGCGCCTTCGCTCAAGATCGTATGCATGCCCATGGGCATTTGGCTGATGTCTTCCTCCAGGCCGGCCTGGCGGGCGGCTTCACAGGCATCCTCCAACGTCAGCAGGGATGAGCCGACGATATTCTCAAAAATGCTTCCGGGCGTGAGCTTGGCATTCTGCAGGACCACGCCAAACTGACGTCGCACGGCCGTGACATCAAGCCCCGCCAGCTCGATGCCATCGTAATAGATGCTGCCCGCCTCGGGAGTTTCAAAGCCCAGCAGCAGCCGGAACAAGGAGGATTTGCCGGCGCCGGAAGGTCCCACGAGTGCGACCATTTCGCCGGGGTTGACTTGAAAGGACAGGTCATTAAGGACCGGCGGCGTATCGGGATGATACCGGAAAAGAATGTGACTGAGTTCGATTTTGCCGTGGAGTTCGCCGGGATCAGCGCGTTCTTCGTCCACCTCAGGTGTGGCTTGGAGAATGGGCTTGGCCCGTTCGTAGATGGGCACTGCATCCAGCAAGGAGAGCAGCGCATTGCCCATGGCCAGCACCGCCCCGATGGATCCGCCGAAAGCGGCGTTGAAGGCGAGAAACGCGCCGGTGGACATCCGGGATTCGACCCAGAACGCCATCGCTCCGAACAGAACGATCGTGGTCAGGATCCAGTAAGCGGTATTGAACACGTTCAACCCGATCCAGACCGCCCCGGTCTTGCGATCGAGCCTGGTTTCCTCACTGAACGCCCGGGCCCAGACGGCAAAGGCCAGCCCTTCCGCGCCGGCGACCCGCAGCTTGGTGATGCCGGTGATGAACTGCAGCACCATCCCGGCGATTTTCCCCTGAATCTTCATGATCGGCCGCTGATATTTCAGCCGCAACAGGCTCACCGTCATAATGGCTCCCAGGCTGCCAGCGACCAACACCGTCGCCAGCAGGGCCAGCTTCACGCTGTAGTAGAAGAGCAAGGCAAAATTGAACACAGAGAATACCCCGGCCAGCACGGTGGTCAGCACCGCGCCGGAAAGAATCTGGCGGATGGTGCCGATGCCATTGGCGCGCATGGCCAGATCACCGGCCATGTAATTGCGGAAGAACGGCAGGGGCAAACTCAGCAGCCGATCCCAAACTGCGCTCTGAATCAAGGAGTCACTCCGGGTCTCCACCCGTAGAATCGCAATGCTTCGAGTGATTTCAAAGACCACCGAGGCAAAGGCCACGACCAGCAGACCCAGCGTTACTTGGAGCAACTGCGGCCTTTCGGCGCCGGGAATGGTCACATCGAAAAGCACGCCTGTGACGATCGGGGTCAGCATGGCCAGCAGGCCGCCGGTCAGGCCAATGAACAGGATGGTCAGCAGATCCTTGGAACTGCCTTGCAGACCAAAGCGCAATACATCCCACACGTTCAACGCCCGGTTGGGGAAGGACCGATAGAACGTGTAGGCCATCGGCTTGAGCAAGTTGGCCGATTTTTCATCGATGGGTTCGCGAGCCCGCTGGCTGGGGTCGGCCAGCGCATAGGTGCCCGCGGAGGCCGGCAGCAGGGCCACCGGCCGATCGTTTCCCTTCCGATACGCCAATAACGGTCCGCAGTCGCGTCGCCACCAATCCTGAGCCAGAACCACTCGCCGCAGACGCAGTCGGGAAGCCGAAGCAATCCGGGCCAGCGGATCTTTGTCCGACCGCCCGGTCTTGTACCCGGCGGGGGCGCGGAAAGCGAAGCCGAGCGTTTTTCCCAACACCTGACAGGCTGCCAAAAGGGGGTCCCGTTCCTCTTTCAGGATCAAGTCATCCGCACGGTCCGGTTGCAGGGAGGAAGACAAGTCGGCCACGGCGTTGGCGATGGCGTGCCTGCCCGCTTCCGCTTTGGCCTCCAGTCGGATTTCCTCGCGCTGGCGCATCTCGGACAGATTCTGTGCAGCCCAGTGGATCAGGAGCGGATGAAGCTTCTGCAAATGTGACCAGACGGTGTTTTCCTTCACCAGGGCGAGAGTGTCTGCGCCCACCACCAGCGATTCTTCTTTGGCCTGAATCCAGGTGGCCGGAGTGATCGGGATGCAGTCTCCATGCTGAGGCCAGGGCCAATGGTCGAGGGTCCCAAACCCGGCCGAGCCTTGCAGCAGCTTGATCCAGGTCACACCCTCCAAAGGCCGGGCGGCGGCCGAGGCACTCAGGCGGGTTTGGCCTTCTGGTTCGAGCGCGACGAATTCCTTGGGCAACATGGCTCTGGACAAGCCGCGGTAGATCGAGTGGATCCACCGGTCGATCATGCCGGCGAGAGCGCGAGCGTTGGTCGGTTCCAGCCCCAGGGCTTGGAACTCGGCCCAGGTGAAGTGCCGCAGTTTGGTGCCGGCGTTTCCCACGGCCAGCAGGCCGATGGGATGGGCCAGATTGGATTCAAATCCGAAGAGGACTTCATCGATGGCCACGCGAAAGATGTGCGTGCGCGCGCCCATCGGCTTGCCCTCGACCAGCGGCACCGCAAAAACGTCAACGGATCCAGCGTCGACCAGCCAAACGCAGGGGTTGTGGTCCAGCCGGAACGGCCGATTGCCTCCTTCGGCCACGAGTCGCCCGGTGCCAAACAAGGTATTGGCTGGGTCAGACATAAGCGCCTATTCCATCGCGATCAAACGCGCGTAAGGTCCACCGGCGTTTTTCATCTCCTCGTGCCGGCCGCGTTCGACCACCTGGCCGTGTTCGAGCACGATGATCTCGTCGCAGTCGCGAATGGTGCTGAGGCGGTGCGCGACGATCAGGCAGCTGCAGCCCCGCCGGCGAAGGTTGTCGTCGATGATGGTTTCGGTAATGGGATCCAAGGCGCTGGTGGCTTCGTCCAGCACCAGCAAGGTCGGTTCCCCGACGAGCGCGCGGGCGATTTCCAGCCGTTGGCGCTGACCGCCGCTGAAGTTGGCCCCGGCCTCTTCGACGCGGCTTTCGTAGCCTGCGGCGCGGGCGGTAATGTCATCGTGGATCGAGGCGTCCTTGGCGGCTTGCACGACGGCCCTCTCCGGAACCGTATCGTCCCACAAGGTCAGGTTGTCCAGCACGGTGCCTTCAAACAGGAAGATTTCTTGATCGACCAAAGCGATGGAATTGGTGAGCAGATGCCTGGGCAGGGTGGCCCGCGGCTGACCGTCATAAAGGAGTTCACCAGACCAGGGTTCATAAAGACCGCAGACCAGTTTGGCGATGGTCGACTTGCCGCTGCCGGAACCACCCACCAGGGCCACCCGCGCGCCGGGCGGCAGAGTAATGTTGAAGTTCTCAATCAACGGTGCTTGGTGTCGCGCGTAGCCGAAGGTGACGTTTTTCAGCTCGAGCTTCCCCGCCAGTTTGGTTTCGGTGATGGGCTGGCTCCGTCCCGGCTCCGGCGCGGGGACCGGTCCGCCCGTAGCACGGAGCAGGCGGTCTTGCTGATACCGCAACACGTCATCGAGCCGGTTCATGCTGCCTTCGGCCTCCTGCAGCGCAGCGCCCAGATTGGCCAGGGTGCTGAAGGGCGCCATGAAGCTGGCCATCAAGGTCTGGAAGGCAACCAGCATGCCCATGGTCATATGGCCCTGCATGACCCGCAGGCCGCCCCAGCCCAGAATCGTCGCCGTGTTCACGGCAAACAGCAGCGGCGGCACGGCGCCAAGCACGCGCCCATAGAACGCCATCTCCTGTTGCATGTTCATCACCTTGGTCTGATAACTCGACCAGCGCGCGAAAAAGTCGGATTCGCGGCCACCCGCCTTGAGCGTCTCGATCATTTGCAGCCCGCCCAGGGATGTGCCGGTGAGTTTGCCCTCCTCTTGCAAGAGCCGGCGATTGGCATCGACGCGTTTGCGCGAGACGATTCTTAACGCAGCCACATTGAGGAACGCGATGCCAATGCCCGTCACCGTCAGCAGAATGTCATACTGCAACATCAGCACGACGTAGAAGACGACCATGACCAGCGCGATGAGCGTCGTCGCCAGCTCGCCGGAAAGCAGATGCGCCACATGATTATTGATCTGCACGCGCGAGCCGATTTCGCCCCCGTAACGGTGAGTGAAAAACTCCACCGGCAGCCGCAGGACGTGCCAAAAAAAATTGCCCGAGGTGCTGATGGCCAGCTTGCGTTGCAGCCGCTGCAGAAAATATTGCTGGAGCCAGACCAGCAGGGCCCAAAGCAACCCGGTTAAAGCCAGTCCAAACAGCAGTGGCCGGACCCAGTCGGTCAAGCCTCGCACCAAGTAGTCATCGACAAAAACCTGGGTGAAGGTGGGGACGACCAAACCGGGCACGACCAGGAGCAGGCCGACCAACGCGACATAGAGCACGGCGCTTTCTGAACCGCGCAGGCGCAGGCGGAGCGAGTTGAGCAGGCTTGGTTTCTGGCCACCCGGTTTGAAAGCCGGTCCCGGTTCCAAGGCCAGGACGACCCCGGTAAACGAATGATCGAACTCCTCTTCGGTGACGGAACGCGGGCCGGTGGCCGGATCGTTCAAGTAAACCCGTCCTTTGCCAAATCCTTCCACGACCAGGAAGTGATTAAAATTCCAGAAAACAATGAAGGGCAAGGTTTGCGTGCGAAGTTCCTCCGGTTCCTTGCGCAGGCCCCGGGCGATCATCCCGTCCTCCCGCGCGACCCGGACCATGTTGCTGGCTTTACTGCCGTCGCGAGACACGCCACAACGGATGCGAAGGGTCTCCAGCGGGACGATCCGGCCATAATAAGCCAGCACGATCGCCAGGGCGGCGGCGCCGCATTCGACCGCTTCCATCTGCAGAACCGTGGGGGTCTTAACCCGCCTGGCCCGGGCCAGAGGGCGATCTGCCGTGGGCGGCGGATGGAGGTCACTAAGGGACACGCGATTTCTTCAAGATGGGGAAGACGAGGCTGATCGGGCTATTGCTCTCCACAATGATGGCACTGGTGCAGAGAGTGCCGCTGTTGATCGTTGGGGGCGACTTTTTGACCGAAGACCATCGGTAACCTCGGCCATCTTTCTGCAATGACACATGAACCTCGATCGGCGCGCCAATCGCGGCCCATTGGCGGACCAACTCGTTGTTCCGCAACACCCGCATCATTCCTTCGGGCGTCGAGGGAAAGGGCAGCACGTTGTTGACCGTCCCCAGGATGAAACCGGATTCCTCCTTTTTCACCGTGGAGGGAGAAAGGCGCACGGGCATGTCCTTCTGGATCCGTTTGCCCTCCGCGGCGGGGACAAAGACCACGGCTTCCAGTTCGTGGTCCAGCTTTTCCAGGCTGAGAATGCGGCCGCCGGTGGTAATCAGGTTGCCGACATCCACCGTTAATTCCAGGACACGGCCGGCATAGGGGCTGCGGACGATCGAGGCCAATTCCATTTGTTTCCTGAGCAGGATGAGGGTGCGGGTCACATCCTCGATCCGCTGGCGCCGCGCGTTCTGTTGTTGCTGCAATTGCATGGGCCGGTCCACTTCCAAAGCGGCGATCTGGTTGAGCTTTAACCCGGCTTGGGCGCGGCTTTGTTGGGCGGAGAAAATGTCGATCTGGGTCGTGAGCAGCGCGGACTCGACGATCAGCCCGGCTTTGAGGGCCTCCTGCTGTTTGGCGAGTTTCTTCTCCAAAGCATTGAGTTGCTCCCCGTAATCCCGGATGGAACTCGCCAGATTCGTTCGCTCCAGTCCCATCGAGATCGAGTCAATCCGCAGCGTTTCCGTTTCCGAACGCATCAGTTTCTCGTTCTGGTCCAACAAATCCTGCCGTTCCAGTTCGGTATGGCGAATGCGCAAGTCCAGTTCGGGCTGGCTGAGCCTTGCCACCACGTCTTGTTCAGCGATGACGTCATTGGCACGGACGCATACTTGGGTCACGACGCCGGCGCCGCTGGAAACGACATCATAGACGGAGCCGCCTCGGATCAGAATGCCTGAGCCATTGATGGAAGTGGGAATGGTGCCAAAGATGCCCCAGACCAACGCGGCCAGGATCACCGTCGCGGCGGCGAACAGGGCGAGCCAGCCTCGCGGCAGGGTAACCTGCATCAAATGATCCAGTTGCTCCGGCGAGGAAAGACGTTCCAGGGCGATTTTGCGAAAGATATGGCTTTCCTCAGGCATGGCTTAGGCCCTCCACCCGGGTAGAAGATCCGGCCCAACGAGCGCAGCAGCCAGGCCCGCTGACTCCAGTTGGTGCCTGGGCGGGGCAGCGAGGGCGCGGCTGGTTGAGGTAGCGAATGGCTGATTCATGCCAGGCTCAGGGTTGCCGGATGGCGCTCTTCGCCGAAGGCAAGCTTACAAATTGTTCCAGGGTAATCGATATCCGCTGGGCATCTCCGGCCATGAGCAAGCCGGTCTCGTAGCGGAATCTGGCCAACGCCACCGCATGCTGAAGCTGGGCGGTTAAGTGGGCGAGGGACGCATTGATCGAACGATCTTCCAATGCGACCACGTTCAGAAAGTCAGAGAGCCCGAGCTGCCGCTTGATCTGTTCGTTTTTTACGGCGATTTGGTACTCGGCGATGGCCGATGCCGTCTCCTTCAAAGCCTGCCCTTCTCGACGCAGCCGTTCCAAGGACACTTCCACTCCGGAAGCAATATGGCGCGCCAAATCGTCGGCGCGAAGCAGCGCCTGCTCATAAAGCGCCTCCTGTTGCACCAGGATGCCGCGGGCCGCGTTGTTGGCCGGCGGCCAACTGAAATTCAGCGCGAGGAAGCCGCTGACTCCTTCGATATTATCAGAGAAAGCCCCAACAAACCGACGCGACTCGCCTCCAACCGCGACGCCCCCGTAACCGGCCTGCAGCAGCAAGTCGGCCTGGGGTTTCAATCGGGCGTGGGCGGCGTCCACCATCGTTCTGGCGGAACCCTCCCGGAGGCGAGCCGACTGCAAATCGGTTCGCTGAGCGAGGGCCAGCTGGATGAAGGTATGGGCAGCCAATTCCTGAACCTGATCGCTCGCCTCGGGAAATTCATCAGTGGGAGGCGAGAATTGAGCCAGCGTATCGGGGGAGACGCCCATACTCAGGCCGAGGGTGTGCCGGGCTTCGATCAACTCCTGTTCGGCGGCGATGCGGCTGGCCACTTTGTCCGCCACATTGGCCGCCAGCTGGTTGGTTTCAGCGGGCGGAACTTCGTTGGCTTTGACCAATTGGAGGGTGTTGTTGATTAATTCCCGGGCGCGATTTTCCGATTGTTGGAGGATCTGCAATCGCAGAGTGGCGGCCCGGTAATTCCAATAACTCGCCGCGGTGTTGAGCACACTGGCGGCGATGACATTGCGGAGGGCCATCTTGCTCGCCTCGAGATTGATGCGGGCCGCGGTTTCTTCCGCGGCCACGTCTTTGCGTCCGAGGCCACGCCCCAACGGCACGCGGACAGTGAAGTTTACTTCGGCCCGACTTTCCGGTTCGAGGCCAACTTTATTGTTATCATCGAACTGCGTGTACTGGACTCCAGGACTGACTTCGAGGCCCGAGCGGAACTGCTTATCCACGCTGGCTCGGGCCGTGGTGCGATCGACGGTCAGCCGTTGGAATCCTCCAGGGTTGAGCGCGTTGGTGTCGCTGGTCTGGACGGCCGTCTGTTCCAGTCCTTGACTGATCGAACCCGCCAAACGGCTGTCGAATCGGCCCTTGGCTTCCTGGAGGGAGCCACGACTGAAATGGACCGCGGCTTCCTGCAACTGGATGTTGGGATCGTTGGTCAGCGTGATGCGAACTGCCTCCAATAAACCGAGGGCCGGGCGCGCGCGGGGGTCCTCGAATGCCGCAGCCGGGGAGGCACAAACCGTCAAAGCGAGCGGGACAATAATCCCAGGCAGCGAGAACGGGAATTGGCCCAAAGCATACAAGGCTTCAGCCTCCCATCAGTCTTTTAAGCATGCGATCAAAACGTGCGCCGGCCAAGGCGACATTGTCGAGTGTTTTCATGTCCAGTTCGTCGGCCGCTTCCTCCCGTCCCAGCAGAGTGGTTTGCTCATCGTTTCCAAAACGCAAATCAGTCTGACGCAGCCGATCGGCAAGGAACGTGGCCATCGCGCAATAAAAACGGGCGGCGAACCCGCCGTCTTCCGCCAGTTTGCGTTTGAGGATGAGAGTAGGAAGGGAAAGAACGACGCCAGGTTCCATGACCGTTACCGTGGCGGAAGGCACCCGGCCATCGATGAAGGAGATTTCGCCCGCGATTTCGCCGGCACCCAAACGCGCCAGACCCCGGTTGCCGCTGCGCCGCAGGCTAACTCGGAACAGGCCGTCCAACACAATGTAAAGCGCAGACAGTGGTTGGCCTTCCTCGATCAGAACCGAGCCGCGGGGCACTTGTTCTCTGCGTCCATTTGCGATCATCCAGTCGACATCCAGATCGCTCAGGCCGCCCAAAATGAAAAGTACCTTTCGCATACGCAACGACCACCTGCGGAGCGCGGGCTAACGTTGCCAAGAAGCTTGTAGCCCAAAGCCAGGATCGTAGCAACAGTGAACGCGCGGTTGACCGAACTGGTCATCTGGTTGGCCGGCACGTCAGAACCTTCGCCACCCAATTCGCCCACGGGTTATGCTTGCGCCGGTAGAAAATGCCCGGATGCGTGGCCGAGTGTGGATCGTAATCCGCCCAATCAACCAGACCGGCCGACTCAATCCCCTTCCAGAATCCGGCGAAGGTGAAGCCTGCCGCGATCAGCTCCGCACCGAGATTCGCCGTGCGGAACGGGTAGGTGCCCGTAGGTACGGTCGAGAAATTGGGGGGCAGTTCGTCGTCGACCACGCCTTGATTGGAACCAGAGAACAGTTCGAGATAATTCGGCTGACTTGGATGGGTGATGCCAAAAATGGATCCCAACGACACGCCGCCGTTGGCGAGTGAATTGAGGTACGGCGCGTTGACCAGATCGCCGATGATTTGGCCGTGGGTCTTGTTTTCCTCCATCACCACAACGACGTGGTCGTAGCGCGGCGGAGCAGCCAGGGGGGAAACAGAAAAAAGCCCCGCGCATAGGACTAGGGGCGATCGGCATTTCGTTTAAGCCTGATTTCGTGGTCGGTGCCGTCCGCCAGGAATGAATGGCTCCGGATCACTTCGTAACCGTCCGCCTCGAACCAAAAGCTCACTCGTTCAGCCGGAGCTGAGTTCCATTCGAAGCGGCCCTGGGCGTCCGTATTGGTTAGCCATTCGAAGCGATCGGGAATCTGTTTTTCGAAATCAAAATCGGTGCGGACAGCCGCCTGGGCGATGGGTTGGCCCGCGTCATCGACCACGCGACCGCGAAACACGTTGCCGGGCGCCAGCACAAACTCGGCGGTGTTCGTCGGCTGAAGCAGGCGCACGATTTGGATCTGCGGCCCCAGGCCGGCAGCTTGCGCCACCAATTCGACCGTCTGCCCGCTCGTGTCGGCGAGTCCAAGCAGCACAAATTCACCATTCGCATCGGTCTGAGTGGAGAGCTTTCGATAGCCGAAGTTGTGCAATTCCCTGACCTGGGCGCCCTCGACCGCGCGTCCCGCCCGCTCGGTTACCCTGCCGGTGACCACATAGCCGCGCTTGATCAATGGCTACCCGCCTTCGCCCTTGGCTACCCGCCTTCGCCTTTGGCTACGGCGTGGCAGGCGGCGTGGCAGCGGGGTGGCAGGCCGCTTTCCGCTTTCCGCTTTTCCCGCTGCCAATTCCTTGCCAAACGGGCGGCAAATGGTAGGAAGCGGGGATGGCATGCCCTGAACACTCGACGGAAGACAAACTCTCGGTCTTTCAACTCGGGTTGCTGCTCCTATCCATTGTGGTGCTGGCCGCCTTGGTCCTGGATGCGGTCGCTCCGATCTCCCAGCCAGTCTCCAACATCCTGCAAATGTTGGATTCGGTGGCCTGCGGCCTCTTTTTCATCGATTTTGTGGTTCGCTTGATGCGCGCCCAAAGTAAGGTGGCCTTCATGCGCTGGGGTTGGATCGACCTCATCGCCTGCATCCCCAATATCGACATCCTGCGCGCAGGACGGATGGTTCGGATTCTGCGGGTCATCCGCTTGCTCCGCGAAGTCCGGGTGGGACAACGCGTCGTCTCGCTGATTTTGCAGAATAAACCCAAGAGCGCGCTGACCTCCATTCTGTTGACCAGCATCCTGCTCGTGACCTTTTCGTCCGTTGCGATCTTGATCACGGAGGATAGGCCAGGAAGTAACATCAAAACCGCCGAGGACGCCGTCTGGTGGAGTGTGAGCACGATGACCACGGTGGGTTACGGCGATAAGTATCCCACGACGACGGAGGGACGAATCGTCGCGATGGCGTTGATGTTATCGGGCGTTGGTCTGTTCGGCGCACTCAGCGGCTTGGTGGCGTCATTCTTCCTTGGTCAACGCGAAAACGTGTCGTCCGAGCTTAAAAACATCCTGGCGCGCCTTGAGGCTTTGGACCAGAAGCTGGCGACATTACAGAAAGAACGCGCCGAATGATTCAGCCGGTGTGCGAAGGCGGAGAGTCGCCACGCGCATCTACAGCAGTCAGCACGCTAAACGCATTACGCAAATTGTGCCGAGGCAAACGTTCGGCTCAAAACTCGCGCAAGTAACCCGCCTGCCAGCCACCGTCCACGGTCAGGACTGACCCATTGATATAGGAACTTTCGGGGGCGGCGAGAAACAGCGCGGCGTGCGCGACTTCCTCACAGGTTCCTGGGCGGCCCAGAGGAATATGGGCGAGCATGGCCTGGACCCGATCGCTAAACTTGCCGTCTGGCCCGTAGAAGAGTTGCCGCGTGCCTTCGGTGAGGATCGATCCGGGCGCGATGCAATTCACCAGCACGCCGTGGGCGCCCAATTCCAAAGCCATGGACTTGGTCAGGTTCACCACGCCGGCCTTGGCGGCCACGAACGGGCTCTGCAACCGCGCCGGAACCAGGCCGAGGACCGACGCGATATTCAACACCCGGCCGGACTTCTGGGCCAGCATCGGGCGCACCGCCGCCCGGCTGACCAAAAACAACCCGGTCAGATCCACGTTTAGGATGCGGTTCCATTCGTCGAGCGGGAACTGATCGATGGGAACGCGGTGCGCGATGGTATTGACGCCGGCGTTGTTGACGAGAATGTCGAGCCGGCCGAAGGCGCGCAGCAATTCCTCCAGCGCCTGGTTAATTTCCATCTCGTTGGCAACGTCGAGGCGCAAAGCCAAAGCGCCGGGGGTTTTGGCGGCCGTCTTTTTTGCCATATCGAAATCGATATCGGCGTAGGCCACCTTGGCTCCATTGAGGGCCAACGCATCGGCGATGGCCTGGCCGATGCCGCGGGCGGCACCGGTCACCAAGGCAATCTTGCCGTCGAGATTCACTTTCATTCGCGTGTTCGAAGTAGTGCTCGGCCGGATCGGTCCGAGGAGTCGAGGCAGTATGGCAATACATCCATGGGGAGAGAAAGCCGTTTTCGCCAGCATGAATTGGGACGGTGAACCCAACCCAATTCAACGTAGCAGCCGAGGTAACGAGGTACACCCTGAGCCTGTCGAAGGGCTCTGATCTTTTTTCCGACGAACGCGTTGGGTAGAGTGAGCCCCTTCGACAAGCTCAGGGCAGGCCTCCTGACGTCGGCTGCTACCTGAGGGTCGGTTCATGGAGAGAGGTAAGAGCAATTTGGCTGACGCCCGAGCGGGCTCGTTATATCGTTTGAGCAAAGGTTCCATGGAAAAACTCGCAGGATCCAAGTCGTCACCGGGCCGAGCCTCTGAGCTTCCGCAAACGGCGGCAGCGACCGGCACTCCCATGCCACCGACGCGCCACGAGTTGCTCGGGCTCTACCGGCAGATGCAGCGGATCCGCGTCTGCGAGGAACAACTTGCCCGCTGTCATCAGCGGGGCTTGGTGCACGGCGCCTGCCACACTTACGTCGGTCAGGAGGCCATCGCCGCGGGCGTTTGTGCGCACCTGACGCGAACGGATGCGGTCTTCAGCACACATCGCGGACATGGCCATGCGCTTGCCAAAGGACTTTCACCCGTCGAATTGATCGCTGAACTGTTCGGACGTGAAACCGGCTGTGCGCGCGGGCGCGGGGGCAGCATGCATTTGTATGCGCCGGAGATTGGGCTGATGGGCACCAGCGGCATCGTCGGCCCGTCCATTCTCCAGGCGGCGGGCGCCGGATACAGTTTCAATCTGCTGCAGACGGGGGCGGTCGCGGTAGCGTTCTTTGGTGATGGCGCGGTCAACAACGGCGCCTTCCACGAAGGGTTGAACATGGCGAGCATCTGGAAGCTCCCGGTGCTGTTTGTTTGTGAGAATAATCAATTCGCCACCGAAGTGCCCTTTGTCTACTCGGCTGGGAACCCGCAAGTCGCCATGCGCAGCGCGGCCTATGGCCTGCCAGGACACGAGGTCGATGGCAACGACGTCACGGCCGTTTTCGTCACGGCCGGCCAAGCCATCGCCCGGGCCCGGTCCGGGGGCGGGCCGACGTTGCTCGAGTGTTGCACGTATCGGACGCGGGCGCATTCCGAGGGGATGGGCGATTACACGTACCGCACGCGCGAGGAGGTGAACGCGTGGCGCGAGCAATGTCCGATCAAACGTTTACGAGCCCAACTCCTCGAGAGCTGGAACGTTGCACTGGAGGAACTCACGGCCATCGACGCGGAGATCGACGGTGAAATGGCCGCGGCCACGCAGGAGGCGGAGGGAGCGCCCTGGCCCGAACCCGACAGCGCCACGCGCCACGTCTTTTGCGAGACCATTGCCCCAGCCGCACCGGCCCCACCAGCAGGAACCCGCGAGCTCAACATGGTCGGCGCCACGCTCGAGGCGCTCGACCACGAGATGGCTCGCAATCCCGGCATCTTTGTTCTTGGCGAAGGCATCGGCGTTCGAGGCGGCAACTTCGGAACCACCGCCGGCCTGTTCGCCAGATACGGCCCCGCACGTTTGCGCGACACACCGATCTGCGAGCGCGGTTTTGTCGGGTTAGGCTGCGGGGCAGCCATGACCGGAACCCGTCCGGTGATCGATTTCATGTTCATTGATTTCATCAACGACGGATTTGGCGAACTGATCAATCAGATCGCCAAGATGCAATATATGAGCAGCGGCCGGCTGCGCATGCCCATTCTGCTGCGAGGCTGCGTCGGCATTGGGCATTCGGCCGCCACCCATCATTCCGGCAGTTACCATTCGATTTACACGCATGTCCCAGGCCTGCGTGTGGTGATGCCATCGACGCCTTACGATGCCAAAGGCCTTTTCACCCGAGCGCTCCGTACGCACGACCCTGTCCTTTATCTCGAACACCGCGAACTCATGGCCACCAAAGGACCGGTGCCCGCCGAGGATTACGAAATCGAGTTCGGCCAGGGACGTGTGCTCCGGGCGGGTCGGGACATCACGGTGGTGGCGCTCGCGCTCATGGCGTCTCGCGCGCAAGCGGCCGCCGACGTGCTGGGGGCCAAAGGACTGTCCGTCGAGATCATCGACCCGCGCACCGTGTCTCCGCTCGACACAGCCATCATCCTGAACTCGGTCGCCAAGACCGGGCGCCTGCTCATCATCGATGAAGCTTTCGGGCCTTGCAGCATCGCCAGCGAGATCGCCGCCCAGATCGGCGCCTCCGGCTTCGATGAACTCGACGCTCCCATCCGCCGGCTCAACGGCGCCTTCGCGCCCACTCCCTACAGCCCGCCTTTGGAACAAGCGGTCGTGCCGCAAGTCGACGACATCATCCGGGCGATGGAAGACCTGAACCACGAATGACGAAGCATGTTCGGCCTCCCGAACAAATCTGCGGGGGCATAGCCTTCTTAGCCCGTTCTTAGCCCACCGCCGCCACCGGGTAGCTTCGACCTCCGAATTTCGGACGCACATTGGGGCCTTGAACCCAACCCAATCTCACGTAGCAGCCGAGGTAACGAGGTACACCCTGAGCCTGTCGAAGGGCTCTGATCTTTTTCCCGGAGAACGCGTTGGGGTAGAGTGAGCCTCCTGACGTCGGCTGCTACTTGAGAGTCGGTTCATGGAGGGATCCTGCGTTGACTTTCGCGGGATTGGGGCCAAACTGAACCCGGTTCCGACGGTCACTTCGGTTTTCATCATGACTATGAATGAAACGAAAATGACCTTCCTCCAGCGGAGCGCGCTGGAGATGATACTGGTGGCAGGGGCGCTGATGACGGCGGCGCCAACACAAGCGCAGAACGGCGTGCCGCGTCCCGACCACGTCGTCATCGTAATCGAAGAAAACAAATCTTTCGGCCACATCATCGGATCGGCGGGGGCGCCCTACATCAATTCGCTGGCTCAGCGAGGCGCACTCTTTACGTCGTCGTTCGCCATCCGACATCCGAGCGAGCCGAATTATCTGGCGTTGTTTTCTGGATCGACGCACGGGATTGGCGACGACTCCTGTCCGCACACGTTCGTAACCGCCAACCTGGCCAGTGAATTGTTCGATGCGGGGTTCACCTTCAGCGGCTATTCGGAATCGATGCCGCGCGCCGGTTACAAAGGTTGCGACGCGGGCAATTACGCGCGCAAACACAATCCGTGGGTGAACTTCACCAACGTGCCGGCCTCAGCCAACCTCACTTTCGCGAGCTTTCCAACGAACTTCAGCGAGCTGCCCACGGTGAGCATCATTGTCCCCAATCTTAACAATGACATGCATGACGGGCCGATCCCGCAGGGCGACGCCTGGCTGCAGGACCACATCGAAGGCTACCTGCAATGGGCGGCTTCTCATAATAGCCTGTTCCTGCTTACTTGGGATGAAGGCCACAACGGAAGTGACAACCGGATCGTGACCCTGATGGTAGGGCCGATGGTGCGTCCGGGCGAATATTGCGAACACATCAACCACTATAACACGCTCCGCACTTTGCTCGAGATGTACGGCCTGGCACCCATCGGCAAGGATGCGAGCGTCGACCCGATTACCAGCGCCTGGACGCCGGAGTCAGCCAGCTCGCCGGTGAGTATCGCCCTGGCCAGTCCAGTCCTCGCCGGGCCAGCCGCCGTCACCCTCAACGTGGAAGCTGCTTCCGCGAACGGCGAGATTACTCTGGTCGAGTTCTTCCAGCGCAGCACCAAACTGGGCGAGGCCACCAACCGTCCGTTCACGTTCACGTGGACCAATGTGTCCGCCGGCTCCTACTGCTTCGTGGCCAAAGCCACCGATGCGCAGGGCCACCGGCGGACATCCCTTTCGGTCCCGCTCGAAGTTCATGTTTCGGACGGGACCTTGCCGACCGTCTCGATTACGAGCCCGCCCTCGGACATCCGCGTGACCAACAACTTCGTTATTCTGGAGGGGGCGGCCAGCGACAACGTCGAAGTGGCGCGGGTGCAGTACCAGGTGGGAGACGGCCCGGTGCAGGTCGCGGAGGGCACCACGAATTGGTCGGCGCGGATCGAATTGGCGCCAGGCCCTGCGGTTATCCGCGTGCAAAGCGTCGACACGTCCTCCAACCAATCGAGTGTCGTCACCCGCACCGTGACCTATGCAGTGCTCAGCCGCTTGACGACTCAAATCACTGGGAATGGCAAGATTGTCCCCGACTTCAATGGCCAGGATCTGGAAGTGGGCCGCAGCTACCAATTCAAGGCCATGCCTGATCCCGGCTATGTGTTTGCCGAAGCCGGCGTGGGCGCGGCGTCTGCCGGGCCGGTCAGCTTCACGATGGAAAGCAACCTGATACTCAGCGTCCACTTTGTGCTCAATCCGTTCCCTGCGGTGATGGGCAATTATCAGGGATTGATCTATGACACCAACCAGGTGGCCCCGGAGAGTTCCGGGTTCTTTGCCCTGACCCTCGATGCAAAAGGTGGATTCACCGGCCGCATTCAACTGGGCGGGCGTTCGGTCCGCGTCTCGTCTGGCTTCGATGCTTTTGGACACGCCTCCACGCCCTTGAGCCGGACAACTCCGACGACCAACTTGTCCCTGACCGCGGATTGGGAACTGGATTTGACCAACGGCACTGATCAAATCCATGGCGCGGTGAGGCCGAGTTCCTCCAGTAGCAGTTTTGGAGGAGCTTCGCCGCAAGAGCTTTTCGCGGAGATCCTGGGCGATCGCGATGTTTTCAAAGGAACCACTAACCATGCCGCGCAAGCTGGACAGTACACGGTGATCTTCCCGAATGATGACCATGGCGCGCCCGGCCCGGATGGAGACAGCGTTGGCGCCGTGACAGTCAGTGATCAAGGCCAGTTGCGCCTGAGCGGAACGCTGGCCGACGGGACCAAATTGACCCAGAGCGCGACGCTATCCAAGGCCGGGATGTGGCCGTTGTATGTTCCCCTGAGCGCCGGTCACGGAACGTTCCTGGGTTGGATCGGATTCACCAACCAGATCACGAACGATCTCGGTGGATTGGTCACCTGGATAACGCCGAGCCGGCCAGGCGCGAAGTTTTACCCGGACGGTTTCACCAACGAAAGCCAGACGGTTGGTTCGGTGTATCATGCCCCCGGTCCGACGGAACGCATCTTGAACGTGACGAACATCGACGCGATCTTCGAGGGCGCAGAGTTGAGTGCGACCCTCACGAACCGAGTCCGATTGGAACCAAACGGGACGGTGTCCAACCAAAGCAGCAACCGGCTCTCCCTGACGTTCACGAAGTCAACAGGCCTGTGGAAGGGTACCGTGCTGGATCCGGCGACCGGGAGATCATTGCTTTTTCGCGGTGTCGTTCTTCAGGGCCAAAACGACGGCAGCGGTTTCTTCCTGAGCACAAACCGGAGCGGGCACGTCCAGCTGCAGTCGGAGTGACGCGGCGGCCAGCGCCGGGCGCATTCGGATACTGCCCCCGGGAAATTAAGGAGTAAGAGTAAGAACGGTGTGAAACAAAGCCAGTTTCCTACTCTTGCTCTTACTCCTACTGCTTACTCTTACTCCTTACTCCTTACTCTTACTCCTTACTCTTACTCCTCCTTGCAACCAAGCGTCAGGCGAGGTCTGCAGTTCGCGTCCGTGGCAAGAAGATCAGAAAATCGATTATCAATCGCATAGATACAGCGATAGAGCGATGCAGCTTCCCTTTCCGTCCGGTGGAGCTGGGGAATATGCACCAAACTGCATTGTTCGGGAGCAGTGCCTAAATACGCCCCCAGCGCCGGGCTGCCGCACGGGTCGACTTGACCCGGGAGCCAGTTTCCCTGAATCATGGGGCATGTCCTTTCCTTGGCGGCCACAAAGCGGAAACCGGAAAGCGGAAAGCGGAAAACGGAAACCTGCCCCTCTCATAGCAGCCGACCTCAGGAAGCCTGCCCTGAGCTTGTCGAAGTGGCCTGCCCTGAGCTTTGTCGAAGGGCTTATTTTGTTCGGGTTGAGTTTGCTTCTGGGCGCGGGCAGCTTCGCGGCCGACACCAACGTTCTCGCTGAGCTATTGCGCGGTTCCATTATTGGTCCCGATCTTTCGCAGGTGCAGGCACAAGCCTTCACGGAAAGGCGCGTGCCACTGATGCCGGAAGTGAAATCGAAGCGAGACTGGGAAAAGATCGCGAACCGGTTGCGCGAGGACGCGCTCACCAAAGTGGTGTTTCGGGGCGAAGCCGAGCGCTGGCGCGCTGCCCGCGGGCGGGTGAAGTGGCTGGATATCATTGACGGCGGGCCTGGATATCGGATCAAGAAGTTGCGTTACGAAGCCTTGCCGGGGCTATGGATTCCGGCGTTGCTTTACGAACCGGAACATCTTTCCGGCAAGGTGCCCGTGATGTTGAACGTCAACGGGCATGACGGCAAAGGCAAGGCAGCCGATTACAAGCAACTGCGCTGCATCAACCAGGTCAAACGCGGCATGATTGTCCTCAATCCCGAATGGCTCGGCATGGGCCAGTTGAACGGCGAGAATTATTCCCACGGCCGGATGAATCAGTTGGATTTGTGCGGGTCGAGCGGGTTGGCCCCGTTCTATTTGGCCATGACCCGCGGCCTGGACATCCTGCTGGCCCATCGCCACGCCGACCCAGCCCGCGTCGGCGTGTCCGGCTTGTCTGGAGGCGGCTGGCAGACCATCACGATCAGCTCGCTGGATCCGCGCGTCACGCTCTGCAATCCCGTGGCCGGCTATTCGAGCTTCCGAACTCGCGTCCGATATCTTCAGGACCTGGGCGATTCGGAACAGACGCCTTGCGACCTGGCGACGGTGGTGGACTATGCGCATCTGACCGCGATGCTCGCGCCTCGACCGGTTTTGCTCACCTATAACGCCAAGGACAACTGTTGTTTTGCGGCTGACCATGCCTTGGCCCCGCTCTGGGAAGCAGCGCTGCCCATCTATGCGCTCTACGGCAAGGAGTCACGCCTGCGTTCGCATATCAACCAAGACCCCGGCGATCACAACTTCGGCCTCGATAATCGCCAGGCTCATTATCGGTTGCTGGGGGACTTCTTCTTCCCGGGGGCCACCAACTTCGACGCCACCGAGATCCCCTCCGAAGCCGAACTAAAAACCGCGGATGCCCTGCAAGTGGACTTGCCCGATGATAACGCGAATTTTCACAGTCTCGCCTTGGCGTTGAGCCGCGAATTGCCGCGCGAACCGGCGCCGAACCACGTCTCAGAACGCTGGCAGCGCGCGCATCGACTCAAACTACGCGAGGTCATCCATGCCAAGGACTCGGTCGTCTCGGGCACAAAAATCAGGGAAGAAACCACCAACGGCTTGCGCGCCATGTTCTGGAAACTGCGCGTGGATCAGGACTGGACGATCCCCGCCGTGGAATTAAGCGAAGGTCAACCCATGGGCACCGTTCTGCTTTTGAACGACGGCGGACGTGCCGCGGGTTTCGCGGCGGCGGCGGAATGGCTGGCGGCCGGCCGGCGGGTGCTGCTGGTGGACCCGTTCTATTTGGGGGAATCGAAGCTGAAGAGTCATGAGTATCTATTTGCGTTGATGGTCGGCACGGTGGGGGAACGCCCGCTTGGCATCCAAGCGTCGCAAATCGCTGGAACCGCCCGCTGGCTCGCCCTTCGTTATGGTGGCATTCGGGTTGAACTGGCGACGTATGGGCCGCGCACCGGCTTGATTGGTCTCACCGCGGCCGCTCTCGAGGAGAACGCGATTGGACGTCTCGAACTGCACGGTGGCCTGGCCAGCCTGAAGGAAGTGCTCGATAAGAATTGGGCCTTCGGTCAGGCACCTGAAT
>Ga0247664_1000104_pt1 | contig 20790 bp, 19 predicted proteins | sample CNK05_metaG_FD_182715 | JGI IMG/M metagenome (GOLD analysis project Ga0247664, IMG submission 182715) | Soil microbial communities from Purdue University Martell Research Forest, Indiana, United States - CNK05 | ecosystem: Environmental > Terrestrial > Soil > Temperate forest > Bulk soil...
CTGAATATTTCAACAAAAGTAATCATCTCAGTGAGGAAAGCTGGCTGAACTTGCTTGGCTCAATTTACCTGAGTAAGTTTGAAAAGAGACCGCCGAATTGATGCCCGCGTATTCGTATGGACTCCTAATCCGGCGGCGCGAGCAGACAGCAGACAGACACCACGACCATGACTCACCTTGACGCGCGTCCGGCGGGGTTGACCTTTCGTTTCGCCGTGCTGGCGGATTGCCCGCTGCTGGCGCAGTTGAATCATCAATTGGTTCGTGACGAAGGGCACCGCAACCGGATGACGGTGGTCGAATTGGAGGAGCGGATGCGCGGCTGGTTGTCGGACGACACCGAGTATCGAGCGGTCCTGTTCGAGGAACGGGCTGAAATCATCGCCTATGCGCTGTTCCGCGAAGGGCCGGAGCAGATTTATTTGCGTCAGCTTTTTGTCGTGCCGCAGCGCCGCCGGCAGGGGATCGGCCGGAAGGCCGTGGACCTGCTGCGCACCAGGGTATGGTCCCGAACCAAACGGCTGACCGTCGATGTTCTGGTGACCAATACCGGAGCAGTGGGGTTCTGGCGCGCGGTCGGCTACAAGGATTATTGTCTGACGCTGGAGATCCAACCCGAGCATCTGATGGCATGAGCACGCTGACGGGCTTGAATCATCTCACTTTCGCGGTGAGCGATCTGGAGCGGTCGGTGGCGTTCTACTCGGGGTTGCTTGGCTTTTCGGTTCGGATGCGCAGTGCCAGGGCGGCCTACCTGGAGGCGGGCCCGCTCTGGCTGGCTCTGGTGGTTGACCCCGAAGTTCGGCGCGGACCGCTGCCCGAATATTCGCATGCAGCGTTTGGTGTGTCTGCCTCCGACCTGCCGCGCATGGCGCAGCGATTGACGCAGGCCGGCGTGACCCGCTGGCAAGAAGTCGACCGGTCCGACTCGTTTTACTTTCTCGACCCGGATGGTCACAAACTCGAGCTGCATTCGGGAGACCTTCAGTCGCGGCTGGCAGCTCGCGCGATGGCCTCGCGTTCGTGATGCACTGCACAAAAGACGGTGCTGCAGCGACGTCGACCGGCGCGCCAGTTTGAAATATGGTCTGTGCCCACGCCATGACTTCACGCCACCTGCACCAACCGCATCGACCGCCAACCCACTTCTTCCAGAGCATTCTGGCCGTGCTCGCGTCCGCTTTCCTTTCGCCCGGCCCAGGAGTTGTTCGCGCCGAAGATTGGCCGCAATGGCGTGGGCTGAATCGAGACGGAGTCTGGAATGAAGCTGGCATCATGGAAAAGTTTCCGCCGGGCGGCCTGACGATTTCCTGGCGCGCACCAGTGGGGCGCGGTTGGGCAAGTCCGGTGGTGGCCGCAGGCCGGGTCTACGTCACGGACGTCCGGATGGGAGGCAGCACTGCCACCGAACGCGTGCTTTGTTTTGACGCAACGAACGGCCAAGCATTGTGGAACCATCAATATACGGCGGCCTATCCCGAGTGGGCTTTCAGCCCAAACGCGGGGGGTCCTCGCGCCACGCCGATTGTGCGAGACGGGAAGTTGTACACCCTGGGAGCGCTGGGGCAGCTGTTCTGTCTCGACGCCAGCCATGGAACGGTGATCTGGGCGAAGGACCTGGCGCAAGAATACCAAGTCAAAGAGTTCACCGGGATCACCGCGTCGCCCTTGATCGAGGACGACTTGCTGATTCTTTACCTTTGCGGCAAACCGGCCGCGTGCGTCGTCGCGTTCCACCGAAACTCCGGCAAGGAAGTTTGGCGAGCGCTCGACGATTCGTTTACCTACAGTTCCGTCATTACGCTCTCGGATGGCGGCCAAAGACAGCTGATCGTTTGGACGCAGGAGGCAATCACTTCGCTGAATCCGGCCACAGGCAAAGTCTGGTGGCGGGAAGAGCTGCGCACGCTGGGAGATCAGGCCATCTCGACGCCGGTTTTCTCCAATCACCGGTTGTTGGTGGCCGGGCTGATGTTCAAGCTTAACCCCGACCGGCCTGCCGCTGAAGTCTTGTGGCCGGCGACGAAAGCCGCGTCGAAGCGCGTGTTGAGCAACACGTCGACTGCGCTGCTCCAGGGCGAGCATGTGTTCTCGGCCAAAACTTCCGGTGAACTGGTCTGCCTGGACGCGGGCACCGGCCAACTCGTCTGGGAAACCAACACCGTGACGGAGCTGAAGAACGGTTCCAGCATTCACCTGACACCCAATGGCGGTTCCACTCTGCTCTTCACGGATCAGGGTAACTTGATCCGTGCCCGGCTAACCTCGAAGGGTTATGAGGAAATTGCCCGCGCGCATCTGCTGGAAGCCACCCATCCGTTCAACGGGCGAAAAGTCGTTTGGCCTCCGCCCGCTTATGCCAATGGGCACGTGTTCGCGCGCAATGACCAGGAGTTGATCTGCGCGTCCCTCGCCGCCGGCCAACCGTAGACTGTTTAGCCAGGATGCTGCCAAAACTTCAGGACCTCCTGCCACCAAGTCGAAGATTGCGCGGCGATATCGTTGTGGCCGGCACCCGGGATCACCTGAAGGCGCTTGGGGCCGGCATAACTGTCGTAGAGCCGCATCGCGAAGACCGGCGGGATAATTTGATCATCCCCCGCCACCAGGACGAACACTGGACCCTGATAATCCTTGAGCCAGGCGGCGGGAGTGAATCGATCCCGAAGCAACCAGGACACCGGCAGATACGGCATCTGTCGTTGCCCAACGGAAGCTAAATCATCGTAGGGCGCGATCAGGGCCAGGCCCATCACCTGGAGGGCATGCATTTTGGCCAGATACGCGGCGGCTCCTGTCCCGATGGATTCGCTGACCAAATAAACCGGCTTTTCCTTGGGCAGCAGGCCAAACGCTTCTTCCGCCGCCGCCAGGATGCTCTCAAGCGTCGGGGCGCCGCCACGAGATCCGTAGCCGGGATACTCCAACAGATACACCTCCAGAAGGCCGGTTTGTTGGATCGGCCCGGCCAGGTAACCGCGGTCCAAAGCGCACCCGGCGTTGCCGTGCATCACGAGAACCGTGCCAACCGCCGTCCCGGTCGCCGGCAGTCTCCAGCCGATTCCGTCTCCCGCTGCATTACGCCACGGCTTGAAGCCTTCCTGCGCCGCGATAGCTTCTCCGACGCCGCTGACGAAGCGGCTCGGAAAATACATCAACCGCCTTTGCAACAGCCCCACCGCGGCCACGACCACGCCATAAAACAAGAGCACCGTCGCCAGCGTATAAAGCATGCGTTTCTTCCACTTGCCCATTCCAGCAGTCCTGAGGCTGCCAAGCCCGCCGCAGGTCGTCAATGGAACGTGAGGGGGGAAAAGCGGAAAGCGGAAAGCGGAAACGCGCGAATCGTCCCGCCTTCGCCCTGCGGGCTGCGGCGGGCAAGCAGATGGAAGCTTCCCATGAACCTTTCCTGTCTCGTAGCAGCCGACGTAAGGAGGCTCACTCTATCCGGGCGCGTTCGTCGGGAAAGAGATCAGAGCCCTTCGACAGGCTCAGGGTGTACCTCGTTACCTCGGCTGCTACGTTAGATTTGGGTTCATGGGCCCAATTCACGTCCGAAATTCGGAGGTGCACGCTCTCCATGAACCGACCCCTTGTAGTTGCGTTTCCGCTTTCCGCTTTCCGCTTTCCGCTTTTCAGCGGTGCGTAGTTCCCCCGGTCTTCTCTCTAGTAGATGGCTCATGAGCAGAACGACGTGGTTCATTTGACCGCGCGATGGACCGTGATTACGATGGGGCGTGAGTATCGCCGTGTTCGTTCACAGCCAAATAAAACCTGAGTTATGAACCTACCCGAGCATGATATGGACCGGCGGCTTCTCTCGTATGCGGGCAGAATCGTTAAGCTGGTGGAATGCCTGCCGAGCACACTCGCCGGCACGCACGTGGCGGGGCAGTTGCTGCGGGCCGGGACGGCGCCGTTATCCACTCACGGTGGCCTGCGGGCAGCCGAATCCAAAGACGACCTGGTGCGCATGCTGAGGTCGTGCTGGAAAGATCTTCAGGAAAGCCGCCGCTGGCTTCAATTCGTCAAACATTTGTCTTTGGTGCAGGCGGCCGGCGAAGTCGAACTGCTGGCCACGGAAGCAGAATCGCTCATCTGGATTTTTGCGGCCAGCATCTGGACCGCGCGCAGCAAGAGCGAGCTGCGCTGGCAGCTTCGTCGTCCCAGTCCGCGACCGCCGAGACCAGTCAGCAGCCGGGTCTGGGCCAAGGCCAAACACGCCGTCCGCCGGTTTTGCTTTTGCTAATTGACTACGACGTTGCCGGAGGTGGCAGCAGGGAGGTGTGCACGGCTTGCACGCAGCGTCCACAGAGGGTGGGATGCTTGGGTTCAACGCCGACGTCCTGTTCCCAGCGCCAACAGCGTTCACATTTCTGGCCATGAGCCTTGACCACGGTCACTGCAAATGTCGCAGGGACAGGGGCGCCGGGGCCGCCGGCAGCGGGGGCCGCCTCCGCCGGCGAGTTGGCCGTAAACTGCACTTCCAGTTGCGACACATTGAGGAGTTCGCGCAACGCTTCCAAATAGGTCCGGCCCTCTTCCAGGGCAGGATTCGATCCCGATAAGGTAACCCGCGCATCGAGGCTCTTGCCGATGGTCTTGGCCTGGCGATGCTTCTCCAGCTCGGGCAGAGTCCATTCGCGGATCTCAAACAACCGGCGCCAGGCGTTTTGTTCCGAGTTGGAGCGCACCAAGGAAGTCGGCTTCCACACCGCGAGATGCACGGAGGCCGGCCGGTTCTGGCCCGGAATAAATTCCCAGGCTTCGTCGGCGGTGAAAACGAGCATCGGCGACAACATGCCGCATAAACCCGTCACCAGCCGATGCAGAGCCGTCTGAGTTGAACGGCGCCGCGGAGAATTCGCCGGGTCCGTGTAAAGCCGGTCCTTGACCACATCATGGTAAACGGCGGAAAGCTCGACGGCGGCGAATTGGCTGACTTTTTGATAGACGACATGGAAGTCGTAGGCGTCGTAAGCGGCGCGCACTTCCGCCTCGAGTCGGGCGAACTCAGCCAGGATCCAGCGGTCAAGGCCGGTGAGTTGCGAGTCAGCCGTGGTATGTCTGGCTGGATCGAAATCGTAAAGGTTGGAGAGCTGATAGCGCAGCGCGTTGCGGATGATCCGGTAGGTCTCGCTGACCTTGTTGATGCGCTTTTCACTCACCACGATGTCGCTGCGATAATCCTGGGAAGCCACCCAGAGGCGCACCACATCGGCGCCCCACTGTTTCACGTACGCCTCGGAAGTCTGCGGCTTTTCGTAAGTCTCGCTCTTGGAGTATTTCACCCGGTCTTCGTCCACCATGAAACCGTGGGTCAACACCGCCCGGTACGGAGGCGCGCCCTGCCCGGCCAACGAAAGGAGCAGAGACGACTGGAACCAGCCGCGATGCTGATCGCTGCCTTCTAGATACATGTCCGCCTGAAACGGTTTCTTCGGGTTGCTCAGTTCGCGGCGGCGTGAGGTCACGGCGCGCGACGACGATCCGGAATCGATCCAGACGTCGAGGGTATCGTTGGATTTCCTGGCGGCCTCCGGGCCGCTCCAGTCGGCCGGGCGAACCTTCTTCCACAGATCGGCGACGCTCAATTCATACCAGATGTTGGAACCGTGTTGTTCGATGAGATCGGCGGCCGCACGCACGATGCGCGCATCGAGCAACGCGTTGCCTTGTTCATCAAAGAACGCTGGGATCGGCACGCCCCAGAAACGTTGCCTGCTGATGCACCAATCCGGACGGCTTTTGACGGCGGCTTCGATGCGGTTTTTACCCCAGTCCGGGATCCAGGTGACCGCATGGATGGCTTCCACCGCGCGGGTTCGGAAAGTAACGGGCCCGGCATTTACCTCGGGCGCCGCCGCGCCGGAAGCCGCCAGGACGTGATCGATCCGGATGAACCATTGGTCCATGGCCCGATAGATGACGGGGGTCTTGCTGCGCCAGCAGTTGGGATATTTGTGATGATAATTCTCCTGCTTCAACAAGGCGTTGCGCAGCCGCAATTCGTGCAGCACAACTTCGTTGGCCTCGCTTTTCCCATGCTTTTCCAGCATCGATTTGCCGATGAACTCGGCGGGCATCTGTTGTTCGCGAGGCAAATCGTTCGTGTACGCGAAGCGGCCATCGTCGTCGACCGGCGAATAGATCGGCAGCCTGTGGCGTTGGCCCAGTCCATAATCTTCCAAGCCGTGTCCAGGCGCGATGTGGACGAAACCGGTGCCCGTGCTGTTCTCGACAAAATCGGCTGGGAACAGGCGTCCGGTCCGGGCACAGAACGGGTGTTGATAGGAGAGTTCCGCGAGCTGCGGCGCGTCGAGGTTGCGGACAATGTCGTAGCTGTCCCACCCGCACCTCTGGGCGACGGCGGAGAGCAGCAAGGTGGAGACGATGTACGACTCGCCGGCGACCAGCACCATGGTGTAGGTGAAGCCGGGATTAAACGCCACCGCCAGATTGGCCGGCAACGTCCAGGGTGTCGTGGTCCAGATGAGGATGTGCACGCCGGGCTGGCCGATAACAGGGAACTTCACGTAGACGCTTTGGCTGACGTGATTCTCATCGTATTCGACTTCTGCTTCGGCGAGAGCGGTCCGGCACGGGATACTCCAATAGACCGGTTTCTTGCCGCGATAAACGAACCCTTGCCCAACGATATCGGCGAAAAGCCGGAGTTCATCGGCTTCGTATTCTTTGGCTAAGGTCAGGTACGGGTTATCCCAATCGCCGAGCACGCCCAGGCGTTTGAATTGGGTCCGCTGGAGATCGATGTACTTGCGGGCATAAGCGTCACAAGCGCGCCGGATCGTGGCGGGGTCGGCGCTGGCATCGCCGGCCTTGCGCATTTCCTGCGAGACTTTGAATTCGATGGGCAAGCCATGGCAATCCCAGCCGGGGATGTACGGCGCGCGCCGGCCGCGGATGCTGTGGGACTTGACCACGACATCCTTGAGGATCTTGTTGAGCGCGTTGCCGATATGAACGTCGCCGTTGGCGAAGGGCGGACCGTCATGGAGCACGAATTGTTCGGCCGCATCGGCCCGCGCGGCTTGAATGGCTTCGTAGAGGCGGGTTTTCTGCCATTTCTGGAGACGTTCCGGTTCGCGCGTCACCAAATCGGCTTTCATGGGAAAGTCGGTGCGCGGCAAATTGAGTGTTTCTTTGTAGTCCATGTCAACTTGACCAGGAGCGCGGATGCTACGGTGGCGCGGGCCGGGAGGCAATTCAATCTAGCGATCCTTCAAGATCTCGCGGGCGGCGTTGTAACCGCAGGCGCCCATCACGCCCCCCCCGGGATGGGTGGCGGCGCCACAAAGATAAAGCCCGCGAATGGGGGTCCGATAATCGGCATACCCCGGCAAGGGTCGCATGAAACCGAGGCTGGAAAGGGCCATGACACCTTGCATGATATTGCCGCCGGTGAGGCCGAAGACTGATTCGAGATCGTGGGGCGCCAAGACCTGATAATTCAGCACCGCGCGGCGGAAGTTGGGCGCGTATTCGGTCATGAGATCGATGCAACGTTCGGCGTACTTCCGTTTGTTCTCCTCCAGTGAACCCGCGTCGGGCGCCAATTGATAAGGGAAATACTGAGTGAACATGGACATCACATGCCGGCCTGGCGGGGCGACCGTGTCATCGATCGAGCTTGGAATCGTGGCTTCGATCACCGGGTCCTTCGAGACGTACCCATACTTGGCACAGTCGAAGGCCTTCTCGATGTACTGGCGGTCGGGGCTGATATGAATGGTGCCGTGATGTTGCGGGCCCACGCCCGCGCCGGGCAGACATTTGAAGTTGGGAACCTCCGCCAAAGCCAGGTTGATCTTGCAGCTCGCGCTCGAATAATCGATGGCCTTCACGGCCTGGACAAACTCGCCCGGCAAATCTCCCGTATCCATCAGCCGCAGGAACGTCCTCTGCGCATCCACCCCGGAAACAATCCGCTCGGCGCGATACTCGTCGCCATTGGCCAGAGCCACGCCGAAGGCATGTCCGTTCCGGACCAGGATGCGGGCCACGGGCGCGTTGACGTTGATGTCCGCGCCATGTTCCCGGGCGGAAGCGGCGATGGCCTGGGAAAGCGCGCCCATCCCCCCGCGCACGTAACCCCACACGCCCCGGACGCCATCGCATTCGCCCATCACATGATGAAACAAAACATAGGCCGTGCCCGGCATGGAGGGCGTCGCGAAGGCCCCGATAATGGCGTCGGTGGATAGGGTGGTCTTAACTTCTTCGGATTCGAACCAGCGATCGAGGATGGGATTGGCGGCGCCGGTCAGGATTTCGATCGCTTTCTGGCCGTCGGGGCCAAGTTGGCGAAAGTTCCAGGCGATCCGGCCTAATTGCAGGAGTTGGCCGGGCGCGTTGGTCCAGGGATTAGGCGGCGTCTGCATTAACAACGGTTCGAGGAAACCGGCCACACGCTCCAGCATGGCTTCGAACCGCGGCAGGTTGGCCGCGTCTTTCTTGGAAAACTTGGCCACTTCCCGATGGGTCATTTCCTTGTCCGGCCCCATCAACAGATAACGGCCGTCCGGCAGAGGTGTAAAACTGGAAGGGCTGCGCGGCAACATGACGAAGCCGCGTCGCTTGAGTTCGAGATCGCGGATGATTTCAGGCCGGAACAGGCTGTTGACGTAGCTGGCGGTCGAGACTTTGTAGCCAGGCCACAGTTCCTCTGTGACCACGCATCCCCCGATGAGTTCGCGGCGCTCCAGCACGAGCACCTTTCGGCCCGCCCGCGCCAGATAGGCTGCCGTGACCAAACCATTGTGGCCGGCTCCGATAATGATGACGTCGTATTTCGAATTCATCCGGTCGTCATGTCACTGTCTCCAGCGCTTTTCGTTCGGCTGACCTGGGCTCAGTGAGCGTGGCGATGCGCTGGTCCAGCGTGGCCAGCAGACCGCCCCGGTGGATGGCTAGGCCCAGCAGATAGCCGTCGGCCACCTGCTGATGCCCCAGCAACCGGACTCCTGTAAAGGCCACGGCGTCGGCGAAAGGCAGTTCATCCGGCCAGAAGGCATGGTCCTTGGCGGCGGTGTTGGCGGAGAGAACATGAATCGCTTCGCGGGGTTGGACGGCATCTCGAGAAAAGGCAGGGTTGGAAACGATGCGAACGAAACCGGCCTGGGTGAGAGGGCATGTCGCCCAGCCCTTGCCCCGGTGGCCGATGAACCACCTCAGCGCCAACTCATGCCGCTCATGGCTGGGCCAGAGCAGCGCGATCAGCAGGTTGGTGTCGAGCAGGTAGCCCTTCACACGCCCTCGGTTTCAATTCGGCGCACGTCGTCCGTGGTCACTTTCGGCGAGTCAGCAGGCAGGTGGAAAACCATGAGCCCTTGCTTGTCCTGGGCCGGGGTGGGGGCGTTCAACCCGCGGCGCAAGAGGTCCGAGACGGTCCTGCTGAGCGAGACGCCTCGAAGCTTCGCCTGGCGAGTGGCCAGTTCGAGAATGTCATCGTCCAGAGTCAGCGTCGTTCTCATGGTGAGAATGGTGCCCCCATTGTGATTTGATGTCAATTAACGTGATTGACATCACTATCTCCTTGCGGTGCGAGTGCCTAAATACGCCCGCGCCAACGCTCAACCTTCCATTCCATGAGGGCCCGTGATGCCGGCGCAGCATTACGTTGATAACGAGGAGTTATTTCCGTTACAACCGGTCTTCAGGTAAGAAGGAATCCATCGGCGCTCCCCAAGGCGGGACGCTCAAGTCTGGATAACGAAGAATGAAGATGATCCGCCGCAACAGATGGCTGATGGCGCTGGCCTTAACCGTGGGGTGGTGGGCCGGTTGCAACAAGGACTCCACCGTCGGCGAGACGAATAAGGTCCGCGTCGGCTACATCGGCCTGACCTGCGAGGCGCCGATCTTCACCGCGGTGGAGAAAGGTTATTTCCGGGAGGAAGGCCTGGAGGTGTCGCTGGTGAAATGCGATTGGAGGAACTACAAGGATGTCCTGGCCCTGGGCGGATTCGATGTGACGCATCATCTGGTGATGTATTTCCTGAAACCGATTGAGCAAGGATTGGATGTGAAGTTCACGGCAGGCATCCACCGCGGTTGTCTGCGGGTGCAGACGCCGGTGAAGAGCACGATCCGGACAGTGAAAGATTTGCGGGGCAAACGCATTGGGGTGCCGGGGATGGGCACGCCGCCATTTATTTTCGCCAATCGCGTTTTGGGAGCAAACGGCATCGACGCGAGCAAAGAGATCACCTGGCTGGTTTTTCCTGCTGGGGAGTTGGGCTTGGCCTTGGACAAGGGAGAGGTGGACGCGGTCGCGGATTCGGAACCGATCGGCAGCATGTTGGTGGAGCAAGGCAAGGTGCGGAACATTGCGGATCAAGCGGCCGACCCGCCTTACAACACGGAGTATTGCTGCGCGGTCCTGGCCAACGGCAAGTTCCTGGCGCGTAATCCGAAGGCGACCGCCGCGGCCACGCGCGCGCTTTTGAAAGCGGCCAAGTGGGTCGAGGCAAATCCGGCGGCAGCCGCCAAACTGTCGGTGGAAGCCAAGTATCTGGCCTCTACCGTGACGCAGAACACGGTGGCGATTTCGCATCTGCGTTACGTCCCGAGCGTGGTAGGGGCGGAAGTGGCGGTGAAACTGGCGGCGGCGGAGATGAAAACGGCCGGCATGCTCAGCCCCTCGACGGACGTCGACGCGCTGGCCCAACGGGCTTTCATCCATCTGGAAGGGGTGACCGACGAATGGCTCAAATCATTGCCGGTGGAGAAAGTGGCCGGAGGCCAGGTGACGCCTGAATGGGTGCGCCGCCAATACGCGCGCTTCAATCCGGCGGAGGTCTATTGCGGGCCTTGTGCTTTGCCCAGCGCTCAATGAATACTTCGTCGGTGCAGATCAAAGAACCCGTTTCGTTGGCGGTGCCGACGGAGGATCCGAATCACCTCGCGCTGCCGGCGGAGGCGGCGGGTGCGGCGGGTGCGGCGGATGTCAGGATGCGAGTTGGGAAGTTGCTGGCGGTGCCGGTGACGAGCGCGCTGGCGCTGGCTGTGCACGGGTGGGTATCGCGCAACGAACCATCGGTTGATCCACGTTTTTACACGATCTTCCTGGGCGGCACGTTTGCCATCGGATTGCTGGCGGCGCTCGGGCAGGTCACCTGGCCGGGCCTGCGCCGTTGGATGAACCATATGTGCCCGATCCTGGCAGGTGCGCTCGGCCTATTGATCTTGTGGGAAGTGATTACGTCGGGGTTCCGCTGGTTGCCGTTGCCGTACTTCCCGAGTCCGGCCGGGGTCCTGCAAAGCATGGTGACGGATCGAAACCTGTTGGTGGAGAGCACGGCCAATTCGTTATTGCTGTTGTTGTCGGGTTATCTGCTCGGAGTGGCGGTGGCGTTGGTGACGGGGATTTGCATCGGCTGGTATCCGTTGGCCCGCTACTGGGGCATGCCGCTGTTGAAGGTGATTGGCCCGATCCCGGCGACGGCCTGGGTCCCGCTGGCGATGGTGCTCTCGCCTTCAGGCCGTTTTTCTGCAATAGGTTTGGTGGCGTTGGCGGTGTGGTTTCCGGTGAGCATGCTGACCATCTCCGGCGTGGCCAATACTCGGGCTTCCTACTTGGATGTGGCCCGCACGTTGGGCGCAAACCAAAAGTATTTGATTCTGCACGTGGCCATCCCGGCGGCCATGCCCAACATATTCATCGGATTATTCATGGGATTGGGGACGTCCTTTCTGACGTTGATCGTGGCGGAGACGGTGGGCGTCAAGTCGGGTTTGGGCTGGTATGTCGGATGGGCCCAAGGTTGGGCCGAGTACGGTAAGGTTTATGGAGCGCTGGTGATCATGGCGGCGTTTTTCTCCACCATTATGACCGGCCTGTTCAAGATTCGCGACCGCGTGTTGGTCTGGCAGAAGGGAACGATTAAATGGTAGCCGCCGCCGCTCCATCTGCTCGGGCCCTCAACGAAGGCTCCGACTTGCGCATCGTCGAGGTCAGTAAACATTTCCCCACGCCGGACAATCCCCAAGGCCGCACCCACGCGCTCGATCGCGTCTCTCTTTCGGTGGGAGCCGCGGAGTTGGTGTCGTTGATCGGCCCGAGCGGGTGCGGCAAGTCCACCTTGCTGCGGCTGATCGCCGGGTTGAACGTGCCGGATGCCGGGGAACTTTGGGTGGGCTCGCAGCCCATCACGGCGCCGAGCGCGGAACGCGGGTTGGTGTTTCAGGACCCGAACCTTTTTCCGTGGCTGACCGTGCGGCGCAACATTGAAGCCGGATTGATGGCGCGCGGTGTGTTGGACGAAAAACGCGATGAAGTGCAAGATTTCATGCGTTTGGTTGGCCTGGAATCGTTTGCCCGCGCGTATCCGCATCATCTTTCCGGCGGCATGGCCCAACGGGTGGCTTTAGCCCGGGCGCTCATCAATCACCCCAAGGTGTTGCTCCTGGACGAACCATTAGGCGCGTTGGATGCCTTCACGCGGATGCGCATGCAGGATGAGGTGTTGACTCTGTGGGAAGCCCGCGGCACCACCATGCTGTTGGTCACACACGACATCGATGAAGCCATCTATATGAGTGCCCGCATCGTCATTATGACGCCCCGTCCCGGACGCATCGAACAGATCATCGAAGTGGGCCTGCCCCGCCCGCGCCAGCGCAACAGCCCTGAATTTCTGCGGCTGCGCGGCAACATTCTGGAGATGCTTCATTTCACCGGGCGCCCTCTCAGTGCGGAGGGCGGAGGGCGGAGGGCGGAATGACGAGGAGGGCGGAATGAGGAATGTCGAATGTCGAATGTCAACGAATGTCGAATTGACGCGCTTCAGCGTCTGCGCTCATCTGCGGGCCTTTCCAGGGCGGAGGGCGGGACTCCTCCCATCTGCGGGCCCCCTTTGTTCAGCGTCCATCGGCGGTGGTTATGCGTCGTGTGACTCCGGCGGTTTGATCCCCAGCTTCTGCATGCGGGAGTAGAGCGTTGTGGGTTTAACGCCCAGGAGTTCCGCCGCGCCGTCAGGACCTCTGACCTTCCATTTTGCGGCTTGGAGGGTCGCCAGGAGATTGTCGCGTTCGAGGCTGCGAAGTTCGGCCTCGGTCAGCAGCTTGGTTGTGGCATGAGAGCCTTCCCGGACTTGCGGTGGGAGTGGGAGCGCTGCGCGAGCGCTGGTAGCAGGAGCCCCGGTTACAGGAAGATCGAAGCTTAGGGCGCCGCCGCGGGCAAGAATCACGGCCCGCTCGATCACGTTGCGCAATTCACGGACGTTTCCAGGCCAATCATAGCCAAGCAACTCGGTAACTGCGGCGCGCGTCAGGCGAGGCTTGACGCACTTAAGGTCCCGGACTGACAGGTTAATAAAGTGATTTGCCAGGAGTGGAACATCCTCCTTTCGCTCGCGGAGAGGCGCAACCTGGATCGGGAAAACATGCAGGCGATAGAAGAGATCCTCGCGAAAGCGGCCGGCGGCAACGGCCTTTTTTAAATCCCGGTTGGTAGCGCCAATGATGCGAACATCGGCGTGCCGCGTGCGATCATCGCCGATTCGCTCATATTTTTTTTCCTGCAGAAAGCGTAGCAGCTTGCTCTGCATGTCCAGGGGGAGCTCGCCGATCTCGTCCAGGAACAGCGTGCCTCTTTCTGCAGTCTCGATACGGCCCGCGCGATCCTTGATGGCCCCAGTGAAGGAACCGCGTACGTGGCCGAATAACTCGCTTTCAAAGAGCTCGCGGGGAATTGAGGCGCAATTGACCCGGACCAGCGGACCTTGTTTGCGTTGGCTGCGCCGATGGATTTCGTGCGCGACCAACTCCTTACCCGTCCCGGTCTCTCCCAGGATTAGAACGGAGGCTTCGGTTGGCGCCACCAGTTCGATTTGGCTGATGAGTTGGCGAAGGACTCCACTCTGGCCTACCAGATCGCCGAAAGCTTTGGCCTCAATAACCTCCTCTTGCAGATAGGTATTCTGCAGTTCCAGTTGCGCCTTGAGGCGGTGAATTTCCTCAAAGGCCCGCGCATTGGCCATTACGGCGGCAATATGGTCACAAAAAATGGAACTCCACGATTGGACATCCTCATTCTCTCCGAAGTCTCGACGAACGTACCCTACCAACACGCCTAGAATTTCTCCCTTAAAGACAATGGGCCCGATGGTGAGGCCGCGAATCCGCTCTTGCCTGGTCCAGGGTACACCGACAGCTTCGTGGTCCGCGTCGGTCATATTGCGCAGTACAACGGTCTCGCGGTTGATGGCGACTTTGCCCAACAATCCGAACCCCAGCGGAATCCTCGCATTCGGATCATCAAAGTAAGAGGCTGCTCCTGCGCCTTCCACCACTGAAATACCTCGACCGGCTGCCAGATGGAGGCAACTTCTTTGGTCGGGACATTGCGCCCGGAGAGGACAGCGCGAACACCGGTCTCCATCCCCGATACACCAAACTTGCGAACAGGCCAGGCCAGGACGCTTGCCGACCATGTCCACAACCTTTTGCAGGGCACCTTGCAGAGAGTGCTCGTTAGCCAACTCCAGAAATAGCCTCGCTGCTATGTTCGGTTCAAGCCGCGGGTCCGTGGACAATTCCATAACGAGACTCACCCTGTCACTAGACGGCACGGTTTTCAACAATTTTAACGTCGAATTTTCGGATGCACGAAATTAAGACAATTTTAAATCGCCTCCAAATTAATTACAAGTATTGTATTATAAATGCTTTATGGGTTCGACGAACACATGGCACAGCCAGTGCACTAAGTTTAATGCGAAACGGATTAGAGTCGAAAGAATGAATTGAATACGAAATGAAGAACGTGATTTACCTCGAGAGAAAAGCGGGGGCTCTGGTAGCGGGAGAAAATCCCGCGGCTCTTGACGCTGCAAGCGACCGTTGAAAATAGGAGAATAACGATGAAAAAGAGAAAACTTGGGCAAAGCAATCTGGAAGTCTCAGCCCTCGGGCTGGGCTGCATGGGAATGAGCTCCGGCTACGGTCCAGCGGGCGAAAAGCAGGCGATGATCGCAGTAATTCGCTCAGCCGTTGAGAGCGGCGTCAGCTTCTTCGACACTGCAGAAATCTATGGCCCATTCCAGAACGAGGAACTCGTGGGCGCGGCTCTGGCGCCTTTCCGTGAGCGGGTGAAGATCGCCACTAAGTTTGGGTTCAGGATTGGGCCGAACGGGGGAGGCAAGGACGGGTTGGACAGCCGGCCCGCCCACATCAAGGAAGTGGCGGAGGCATCTCTCAAGCGGCTCAAAACCGATGTTATCGACCTGTTCTATCAGCACCGAGTCGATCCGGACGTGCCGATCGAGGACGTGGCGGGGGCAGTAAAGGAGCTGATTCAGGCAGGCAAGGTGAAGCACTTCGGCCTTTCGGAAGCCGGGGTAAACACCATCCGACGCGCCAACGCGGTCCAGCCGGTCACCGCCGTGCAGAGTGAATACTCCCTGTTTTGGCGCGAGCCAGAGGTCGAGATCATGCCGATGCTTGAAGAACTGGGGATCGGCTTCGTGCCCTTCAGCCCGCTCGGCAAGGGGTTTCTCACGGGCAAGATTGACGAAAACACCAAGTTCGACGCCACGGATTTCCGAAACGTCGTGCCACGTTTTTCACCCGAGGCCCGCAAGGCCAATCAGGCGGTGGTCCATCTGCTCAACTCAATCGCCGCGCGGATGAAGGCGACGCCGGCTCAAATCGCGCTCTCCTGGCTGTTGGCGCAAAAGCCGTGGATCGTGCCGATTCCCGGGACGACGAAACAGCCGCGTCTCCTCGAAAACCTCGGAGCCGCCTCCGTCGAACTAACGCCTGAGGATCTCCGCGAAATCAACGCCGCCTCCGATAAGATCACGTTTCAGGGAGCGCGCTACCCGGACTATCTGCAGAAGCTCATTGGCCGGTAGGAGTTTGTTGAAAAAATGACACGCGGAAAGTGGGGAAAACACAACACGGAATGAAATCTATGGATCATTACGAGACGAGAACGATCGTGGACTTGACGCAAAACGGAAGTCCTGCTCGCGAGACCGCAGTCGATTCGGAGGACCGGACGAAACGTGATGATGGAGGGGCTCCGACCGCTCGGACAGTCCGCGGCTGGTCTGGAACCAAAAAGCGTATTGGCTTCCTGGTTGGCGCGTTAGTTGTTTGTGTCGTCGTCGCCCTTTATTATTCGGGATTCATCGCGCCATTTGAATCCACCGACGACGCTTTCATCGAGGGGCACGTCACGCAAGTCGCACCACAAGTTGCCGGTCGTGTGGCGCGCGTGCTGGTCAGCGACAACCAGTTCGTGAGCGCCGGCGAGGTGCTGGTGCAAATCGAGCCGAGCGATTACGAAGCAAAGTTGCAACAGCAGCGCGCCAAGCTGGCTTCGGCCCAAAGTCGCTTGGCGCAAGCCAGCGCCCAACTCACGGTGGACCAGGCGAAAGCTGAGCAGGAAAGAGCCGCCGTGCTGGCCGCCCAAGCCGAAGCGGCACGCGCTGATGCAGACTCAAAGCGATATGAGGCCATCGGCACTTCGGGCGTCTCGCAAAGTCAGATTGACCTTGCCGCCACCCAAGCTCGTTCCACCGCGGCGACCCTCACGGCTGCACGGAACAAAGAACTCGCCGCCGAAGCTCAAGTCAGCCTTGACCAGGCGAGCATCCAGACAGCGGCAGCCGAAGTGAAGAGGAGCGAAGCCACGGTGCAACAGGCGGAACTGGATTTGTCTTACACACAGGTCCAGGCGCAGGAGTCGGGTTATGTGACTCGCAAGACTGTTGAACCCGGCTCTTACGTTCAACCGGGTCAAGCATTGCTGGCGATCGTCCAGCGCGAGGTCTGGGTCGTGGCCAATTTCAAGGAGACGCAATTAACCCACATGCGGCCCGGCCAGTCGGTCAAGGTGCGTGTGGACGCCTATCCGCACCTCAAACTGACGGGTCATGTGGACAGCGTTCAATCCGGATCAGGGGCGCGATTCAGCCTTTTCCCGCCGGAGAACGCAACGGGCAACTACGTCAAGGTGGTCCAGCGCGTGCCGGTCAAGATTGTGCTCGATAACCTTTTCGGCACCCATGTTGTGCTCGGCCCAGGCATGTCCGTCGAACCCAAGGTCCGAGTGAGGTAATCGCCCCGGAACGCAACCCGATCCAAACCATGAAAGGCGAAGCCCCTATCAAAGTGAATCCCTGGCTGATCGCGGCGGCGGTGATTCTACCGACTTTCATGGAAGTGCTCGACACCACGATTGTGAGCGTCTCGCTTCCGAACATCGCCGGCAACCTCTCGGCCTCGATTACTGAAGCGACCTGGGTGCAGACCAGTTATCTGATTTCCAACGCCATTGTGCTGCCAGCCAGCGCCTGGTTTTCATCCTTCTTCGGGCGCAAACGGTTCTTTCTGACCTGTGTTGCGATCTTTACGGCAGCGTCGGCTCTGTGTGGCCTTGCCCCGTCATTGGGAGTTCTGGTTGTGGCGCGTGTGTTGCAGGGAGCGGGCGGCGGCGCATTACAACCGCTTTCCCAGGCCATCTTGCTGGAGTCATTTCCACCCCAGAAGCAAGGCCAGGCGATGGGAGTATGGGCTGTGGGCGTCATCGTGGCTCCGGTGCTCGGGCCGTTGCTCGGAGGGTGGATCACCGACAGCTACTCCTGGCGCTGGCTCTTTTACATCAATCTGCCCGTGGGCTTGCTCGCCCTGGTTATGATCCTGCGGTTCATTTCGGACCCAGACTATGTCCAGGCGAGCAAGCCGCGGCGAATTGATGCGGTTGGCTTGGGGTTGCTGACCTTGTGGCTGGGAACGCTGCAAACCGTGCTCGACAAAGGACAGGATGAGGATTGGTTTTCTGCCCCGTGGATCTGCTGGTTCACGGCAATCTCCATCACGTCTCTCATTGCGTTGTTGATTTGGGAGCTCCGCACAACTGATCCGATCATCAATCTCCGTGTGCTCGCCAATCGGAACTTCGCGGTCGGAACCGTCCTGGCTTTTGTCGTCGGTGTCGTATCGTATAGCCCGCTAACGTTGCTGCCGCTGTTCCTGCAAAATCTCATGGGCTACACCGCACTGCAGAACGGCTTTGCCCAAAGCCCCCGTGGAATTGGGTCCTTGCTGGCCATGCCGCTGGTCGGAATGCTGACCAGCAAGGTTGACAGCCGCAAACTCATCATTGTCGGAACCATCTTGTCCGGAGTCGCTGCATTCGCGATGAGTAACATTGACCTGGACGTAGCCAAAAGCAGCTTTGTCGTGGCCAATCTGATCCAGGGAGCGGGTCTGGCGATCACTTTTGTGCCGTTGGCCACCACGGCCATGGGTCTATTGCGCAAGGAGCAGATGGGCAACGCCACGGGGCTGTTCAACCTGTTCCGCAACCTGGGCGGCAGCGTTGGAATTGCCATGGTCACAACGATGGTCGCCCGCGGCTCGCAAGCTCATCAGGCGACATTGGTTACTCACCTGACCCCCCTGGACCCGGCCTTTCAATCCAGGTTGCAAGCAATGGAAGCAACCCTCGCGCAACAGGTCACGGCAGCTCAGGCACACGTAATGGCACCGGGGGCGATTTACAAATCGCTGCTGCAACAGTCGAACCTGCTGGCCTTCGTTGACGATTTTCGCTGGCTGGCGCTGTTGTGTTTCCTTTCGATCGCTGTGGTCCTCTTCTCAAGAAGGTCTCAGTCAAAGGCAAAGTTTCCGTGCATTGAGTAGCTAAGCTATGAAAATCCAAGAACTTAAGTGTGCAATTCTGCTTCTGCCCTTCCTCTTTCTTCCCGGTTGCGCTGTTGGCCCGAATTATCGCGCGCCGCAAACCAAAGCGCCCGCGCAGTGGAATGAATCGCTGGCCGGTGGTGAAACGAATTCCTCACTCACCACAATCGGGTGGTGGACAAATTTTAATGATTCCGAGCTGGACTCGTTAGTTGGACGCGCGGTGCGCTCTAATCTGGACCTTCGCATCGCACAGGCGCGAGTGCGCGAGGCGCGCGCACAATATGGCATCGCCTCCGGTGATCTCTGGCCAACTCTGGACGGGTCCAGCTCGTACGCCCGCCAGCGCCAGTCGGAGCATCAACCAATCCTGGGGTCGTTTCCGCTCCCTTCAAACGTGTTCGAGAACGATGTGTATCAAGCCGGCTTCGACGCTTCGTGGGAAATCGACGTGTTTGGCGGCAAGCGCCGCGCGAAGCAAGCAGCCGGAGCACAAGTGTCGGCATCCGAATTTGGACGGCGCGACGTTTTAATCACGCTGCTTGGCGATGTGGCGCGAAACTACGTTGATCTGCGCGGCTACCAAGGACGGCTGGCCATCGCACACGAAAACATTGAAGCCCAGGAAAAGACGCTGGCCATCACGCGTGACCGTTTTGCCAAGGGCTTGTCCAGCGATCTCGATGTGCAACAGGCCTCCACTGTCCTGGCGACCACTCGGGCCGAGGTGCCGACGCTTGAGAGTTCAATCCAGACTTCAATGCATCGTTTGGAAGTTCTACTGGGCCAGCAACCCGGAAGTCTGCTGGCGGAATTGAGCCAGGCATCACAGATCCCGGCCCAGCCGCCAGTCGTGCCGGTGGGCCTGCCTTCGGAACTGCTGTTGCGCCGGCCTGATATTCGGCAAGCCGAACGCCAGCTTGCCGCTGCCACGGCGAACATCGGTCTGGCAAAATCCGATCTCTTCCCGAAGTTTTTTCTTACGGGCGCTGCTGGGTTTCAAGGCGTCAGCGCCAGGGATTGGTTCACCAGCGGCAGCCAGTTCTGGTCAGTCGGGCCGACCATGCAATGGCGCATTTTCGATGCTGGGCGCATCCGCTCAAACATCAAAGTGCAAAACGCCCGCCAGGAGGAGGCGCTGGCCGTTTACGAGAAAACCGTGCTGACCGCCTTTGAGGACGTGGAGAACGGCCTGGTGCTGTACGCGAAAGAGCAGATGCGCCGCCGCCACTTGGAAGACGCGGTGGCGTCGAGCCAGAAATCCTTGGACACCGCCAACAAGCTTTATGCAAACGGCTTAACCGATTTCCTCCGTGTGCTCGATGCTGAGCGCTCGCTCTACCAGTCACAGGATGCCCTGGTTCAAAGCGATCGCACGATCTCAGCCAATCTCATTTCTCTTTATAAGTCGCTGGGCGGCGGATGGGAGGACGAGGGCGGAGGGCGGAATGAGTTAGTTTCCCAGTCGAACCTCACCCCCTCCGCTCTCGCAGCGGCACAAAACGTTTCTGGCACAAAATAGATTAACGCTCATCGCCCATGGATAACTCGCTCACATTGCTTATTTCGCATGGCGGGCTGTTTCTGTTCCTGACCGTTTTAGCGGACCAGGGTGGTTTGCCGTTTCCGGCCGTGCCGTGGCTCCTGGCTGCGGGGGCATTGGTGGCTGGCGGAAAACTAAGTCTTTTTGCCGCTATTTGCTGGGCGGCGCTGGGCTCACTGGTGGCCGATATGATCTGGTATTACCTGGGACAGCGTGGGAAGAGACGCATCTTTCGCGTCTGCCCTGATTTGGAGTCTCGGAAGCGCACACTTCCTCGAAAACTGCCCGCTCGGCTGATCCTGCGTGGTGTGCGCGTGCTCACGGCGGCAAAATTCCTCCCGTTCGGCACGGTGGTGCCCCTGCGTGCCGGGGCCTTGGAAGTGGGTTCGTTGCGCTTCCTCCTGATTGATGCTTTCAGCTCGGTCGTTTACGCCGCGGTGTATCTCGTATTGGGATTCATCTTCCACAACCAACTGGAACAGGCGGTGGCTTTCGCGCGAAAGCTGGGTGTGGTGGCTCTTCTGTTACTCGTGGCTGTTGTCGGAGCATACCTGGGCTGGGTCATGCTCAAG
>Ga0247664_1000105_pt1 | contig 20508 bp, 30 predicted proteins | sample CNK05_metaG_FD_182715 | JGI IMG/M metagenome (GOLD analysis project Ga0247664, IMG submission 182715) | Soil microbial communities from Purdue University Martell Research Forest, Indiana, United States - CNK05 | ecosystem: Environmental > Terrestrial > Soil > Temperate forest > Bulk soil...
CGACCCGTTCCAGCCGCTGACCAGCTGGACCAGGTGGCCGTCAGCGATGACATGTACAGCTTCCACCCCCTCAAGATCGTCGCACCAGTCAGGACCTCATGGAAGGTGAGCATCGGGGACACCCTGTCCGGGATCGCCAAGGCCCGTTACGGCAGGGAAAACGCATGGCCGCTGGTCTACTGGGCGAACCACAAGCAGGTCAGGTGGGCCAACCGCATCCAGGTCGGCCAGATCCTCGACCTGCCCATCCCCGACGGCCCGATCCCCGCAGCCCCCCGGCTGCTAGAGCCACCGCCACCACCGCCCCCTGCCCCCGTGCACGTCACGGTGACGTCCAGCTCGGGGTTCAGCACCGCACGCACCTACCATTCCACCTACACCGCACCCACTGGCACCTACCACGGCTCCGGTGGCTACGAGTCCTGCGTCATTTCCCGCGAGTCAGGCGGCAACCCGCACGCGGTCAACACTTCTTCTGGCGCAGGAGGTCTCTACCAGTTCCTGCCGTCAACCTGGAGCAGTCTCGGCTACTCGGGCTCTCCGCAGAACGCGCCCGTCTCCGTGCAGAGGCAGGCGTTCCAGCGCCTGTACGCACAGGCGGGCACCTCACCGTGGAGCCCGTCGGATGGCTGTTGATGGGTGCTTAGGCAACGGATGCTACACATACGGAAACTAAGAGCCTGGCAATATTCGCTGGGCGGATCCGGTTACGCAGGCACGCAACCGGCGACCTCTGAACAGGAGGGCGTAGCCTGCGTCGCCTCCACGTGGAGGCAAAGATGATGAAAAACCTGCTCGCCATCCTGGCCGTACTGTGCGGCCTCATGGCCGTCCCGGTAGCAGCCGCAGCGCCAGCACACGCCGCCACCTACCAGCCTGCTATATCCACCGCGACACTGGGTGACCGGGTGCTGAACAAGGCCGAATCCAAGGCCGGTGTGTGGTACGCGTACGGCGCGGCCGGCCCGTACAACTTCGACTGCTCTGGCCTGGTGTACTGGGCTGCGGGGCAGCTAGGTATCTCGCTGCCCCGCACGACGTACGGGATGCTGGCCGGGTCTTCGCACCTGTACCGGATCCCGCTGTCATGGGCTCGCCGCGGGGACCTGATGTTCTACGGGTCGGGGCACGTGGAGATCAACACGGGCTGGTATCACACCACGTTCGGTGCGCAGCGCACCGGGACGCGCGTGTGGTGGCACCCGTGGTCGGGTTACTGGGCTCCGACGATGGCGATGCGCCTGCGCTGACCTGTCACGCAGGGAAGCGCCGCGGCCAGGAATGCCAGTGTCTTCAGCGATAATGGTCGCATGGATACGGGGACCATCCTGGTCGCGGCGCTCGCTTTCATCGGCACGCTTATCGTCGGTGTCGTAGTGCCCTTCTTCCTGGTGCGGCAGTCGGCCAGGGAGCGACGTGAAGACCTGGCCCGGCAGGTCGCTCAGCACCGCGAGGACCGGGATGCCGAGTGGGCCAGGCAGGATCAGGTGGCGCTGAAAGCTGAGAGGGCCACGGTCGAGCTGGCGGCGAGCCAGAAGAGGATCGCGGACCAGGCTGAGACAGCAGCGAACCTGGCCGCTGAGCGGGACGCGAAGGTGGCTGGCCAGCTCTCCAGGATCGACGCGCAGGCTCGCCGTATCCACACGCTCGTCAACAGTGACATGACAGCCGCCCGGCAGTCCGAGCGGGACCAGGCCCAGGCGATGATCACGGTGCTGCGCAAGGTGATCACCCTGGCCGAGGAACGGGGACTGGTGCCGGAAGAATCCGACATTGATGCCCTCCAGGCAGCCGAGCAGAGGGTGGTGGATCTGGACCGGATACTAGCCGACCGGATGCATCAGATGCGCGCTGTGGAGGAAGAGGCCGCCAGGCCGGGTGCTATCGAAATGGAACCGTAGTTCTTACCGCGCATTAAGCTGGGCGGTAAAAACCATCCATCCAAGAAGGGAACGGATTTGCTCAGAAAGTCCAAGTTGGCAGCAGCGACGCTGCTCGCCGCGGGCACCGCGACCGGGCTGGTCTTCACCGGCCCGGCCGCGCATGCACTCACCGGCACGCCTGAGCCCACATCGTGGGGTAAGGCCAACATGATCAGTTACGCAGACTCGGACTTCGAGTCCGGTGTGGGTAACTGGGCCCCGGTTTCCAACTCGACCATGAGCCAGGACACGACCACTGCCCAGCACGGCCAGGACTCGCTCCGCGTTGCTGCTACCGCTGCGGGCAGCGCCGTGTTCAAGATGGGCAGCGCCACGTCAACCACGCAGGTGAATTTCACCGGTGGTGACACCTACCGTCTCAGCGGCTGGTTCAAGTCGGCGCAGACCGGCCGGACCATCGCGTTCGCGCTTGGCCTGTACGACTCCACGGGTACGTGGATCGGCTGGTCTAGCGGCACCGCTGTCACGCTGAACAGCGCAGGAAAGTACCAGTACGTGTCCGAGACGATCACGACCCCGGCGAACGCTGCCTGGGCGATCAGCTCGCCGCGTATCACCGAGACCGGCATGAACGCGGGCGAGGCGCTGAACGTCGACGAGGTCCTGGTCGAACCCTACCGGGCGGCGACACTGATAGGCGCGAAGGACCCCAGTACTGACGGCAGCGCCTGGTCCACGATGAACAGCACGGTCGGGCCGTCCCAGGTGGACAAGATGTTCTACAGCGGCTCGCTGCCGAGCACCTACGCCAGCTCGAACTGCGGCTCGCTCCAGTCTTCGCACCCCAACGTCACCTGCGTGCAGGCGTATAAGACCCCGGACACCAACGTGGCCGCCTACGTGGCCTCGATCCCGGCTGACCGCAACGTGATCCTGGTGTTCCACCAGGAGCCCGAGGGTGACACGTTCGCTAACGGGCCGGACGGTTGCAACGCAGGCACCGACTCGGGTAACTTCGTCTGCGAGGACAAGGCGCAGGCGAACCTGGTGCACGGCGCGGTCACCGCTTCGAACCGGGCTAACGTGTGGTTCAGCGACGACTCGTCGGGTTACAACTACGGCACCGGCCGGACCGGGGACGGGTGCGCCTGGACGGTGCCAAGTTCGTACGTGGACATCTACCTGATGGACCACTACATGAACCCGGTCGACGGTTCTAACAGCCAGGTGTACGGTACTGCCGGCCAGCACAGCGAGTTCACCAACTGGATCGGCTGCGTCGGGCCGCAGAACAAGCCGGTCGGTTTCGGTGAGTACGGGACGAACTGCAAGACCGGGATGAACCCGGATGACAACCTGGTCGAGCAGACCTTCGCGGCTGACGCAGCGCTGCTCCAGGGCGAGTCTTTCCAGGGCACGGCGGGTGGCGTGAACACCGCCACCTACACCAGGCCGTTCGTGAACTGGATGTACTGGTGGTACAACAACACCGATAACTGCCAGTTCCAGCCGGGTGCGAGCCCGGACGGAACGGGAGTGACCAACCAGTGGATCGCCAACGAGACCGCCAACGGAGGCGGGGCGAACTAGCAGAAAAAAAGAACGGCCCCCGCTGATGCGGGGGCCGTTCTGTTGTGAAGGAACAGCAGTAACAGGTCAGCCGGTTCCCCAGCAGGCCGTGCCATCGCGAGCGGTGCTCATGATTGCCTGAGCGCCGGTCGCGCCGCCAGACCGCAGGTTCCACGGCTGGCTCGTACCGCCCGTGTCGGTGGCGCGGACGTCATCGAGGTGTACGTTACAGCCGAAGTCCTCGACCATGACCACGCCCCAGCCGCCCCCGGTGCCACCGGAGTTCGGGCAGGCAGTCTCGATCGCGCCCGTGCTGGTGGACGAGGCCAGGCCCACGCACAGGCCCGAGTCGACATCCTTGACGCCGACGATCGGCTCGTTGAACAGGTCGCTGTCCAGCGCCAGGTTCGAGAACGGGCAGTTGCCCGTCACCTTGCCGCTGCCGCACATGGTGGACAGCGGGAACGTGCCGAAGTGCTGGTGAGGCCAGCCGTTCTGCCCCATCTTGACAGCGCCGTTCGCGCCGTTCCAGTTGTTGAGGCAGTAGCCCGTACCGGACTGGGCGCAGATCTGGCCCGCGGCCAGCGCCCCCGGTGCGATGCTGATCGCCGTGCCTGCCAGCAGGGCGACTGCGCCCGCTGCCAGGGCTATGCGACTACGGAAACTCACAGACGAATCCCCTCGTAGATCAGACGCTGGTAGATCCGTTGGACATGCTGAACATGGTGCCCGCACCGTTGAGCGAACCGTTGCTGCTCATGACCACCTGGTCCGAGCTGTTCACCCAGTCAGCCTGCCGCAGGTTCCAGTGAGCGGGAACGTAGATCGAGTTCCACGCCTTGGTGGAGCTGTAGTAGTTGAATGAGGTGCCGCTGAAAGAGGCCAGGAAGTTGTTCGCCGGTGCGGTCAGAGCGGGGCCGTTGGAGACTACGCCGATGCCAGCCTCGTACAGGTTCTTGAACCCGTCGTTGAAGTTGGCCTGGCGGCAGGTCATGTCCTGGGTGACGTCGCACGCCTTGATGGTGACCCAGTGGCTGCTCGGGTTGTAGTAGATCTCGAAGTGAAGCTGGTCACCCACGGCGGGGTTGAGCGCGACCGGGGCGAGTGTGGTCGGTCCGGAGACCAGTCCGCTCATGATGCACGGGTCCGAGCCGGACAGGTCACCGAGGGTGCCGTGGCCGTAGTTGATGACGTACCGCGAGCCGTTCCACTGCACACCGAGCTGGATCGAGTAGCCGGTGTTCGGGTCGCACAGCTCGACGCCAGCGCCGCCCAGGCCGCCCGCGCCGTCCAGGTTCTTGAGCTGGTTCGTGACGCCGACGTTCGCCTGCACGTCCCTGAACCTGGTCTGGCCGTTGTCCTTGGCGAAGTAACCGGCTTCGCCCTTGACGTTCTGAACGACGCCGACCCCGGATGGGTTAGCGTGCGCCGGGCTCGCGAGCGCGAATGCGCTGAATGCGGCAGCGCCGGCGACGAGGGTGGCAGAGAAATACTTCCGCCACGAATTCCTTGTGAACATGTGTTGCCTTTCAGAAGGTAACGTTACCTAAGCCACAGTACACTAAAGGTACGCGGGCAGGCAGTTGGTCACGGAATCGTTACGGACGCCTCCTTTCTCCGCGCCTGGCGTCTCGCCAGGCACCGTTCCGTGTTCGCCTTAGTGCAGCTAGGACAGTGGCACCCCCAGTTGGTGTAACCGCCAGCCGTGCCATGCGGTACGGCTGGGTCACCAGCTGCGGTGCGCAGCAGGCGAGCGGCCCGCTGCTCCCTGCCCCGCTGCGTGTTCGCCGCCGTGCACACGGGGCAGCGGCAGCCGTAATACAGGTAGCCCTTCTTGCCGTGGACAGGACTCGGCGTTTCCTGCCCGTCACCGGGCACGGTGTTCCCGGTAGAGCCACTGGATGCGGATCAGCGCAGCCTGGATCTCCCGCGCCCGCTCAGCGAACTGGGCAGCTGTCATCGCCCCGCGGTCCCCCGAGAGCATCGACCGCTCAGCAGCCAGCACGTCGCCGCGGGCGCAGCCGAGACGGTCCCACGGGGTCCGCGCGACCGGAGGCGGCACCTCGATCATCTGGCCTGTCAGTACGGTGCGTTCGCTGACCGCTTCCTTTACGGCGATGTCCACGCGGCGGATCTCACCGGTTTCGATGCGCCGCATCGTGTCCGGTGCCTCAGTGACCCTCGCCTCGTCGAAACGCTCCAGGGTCCTGGGGGTGATCTGCCGTCCGAGTCGCTTAGCGGCCAGCGACGCCCAGGGCGCGACCGGTGCGCGCGTCGAACCGTCAGGTTCGGGCACCCGCTCGCCTGCTTCGGCCTTGGCTGCGGCGATGAACCCGAAACGGTCCGCGGCGAGCGCGATCTGGGGGATGGTCAGGTGACGGCGGGCGGCGTTAGCTGACCACACGAACGCGCGGGCCTCGTCTTCGCTGCCCTCGAATTCCTTGAGGGTGACGGGAGCGCCGAGTACGGATGCGACGGCGAGCCGGTTCCTGCCGTCGAGGACCTGTCCCTCGAACATGATCAGGGGCTCGTTGACGCCGTGTTCGCTGATGTCGTCGTAGAGGCGGTCCAGGTCGCCGAGGCTGATGAGGGGGATGAGCCGGGCGAACGGGTGGACGGATAGTTCCTGTTCTGATTCGGTGCCGTCGTCGTGCCTGACGGTGACCTTTACCGAGTCGTCTTCCCCGCTGGTCAGCCGGGTGGCTGCCTGGCGGTGCTGGGTGTCAAGAGTCTCTTCCATTGTCCCACTACTGTAGCACACTGTACCCGTGTTGTCTGCCAGGATCGTCCGGTGCTGGCTCATACAACGTACACCCGCACGGCCCCTCAGCGTCTGTCCGCAGGCAGCCTGAGCGACGCCCAGCAGCCTTACCGCGTTCGATGATGTCATGCTCCAGCTGGACATGCCCGCACACGCACAGGCGCATCCAGGCAGCCACCAGGGCCAGCGCAGCAGGGCCCCCCTCGCACCGCTGCGGGTCACTCACACCTGCACCCTACCCCGGCATGGGAAAACCCCCGGGAGGATGAACCTCAAACCGGGGGTTCCCGACACTAGACGGTGATGGGGCTGCCATGCTAGTGTTGCGTTTGCTTAGGACGCGTCCCTACAGTATCACGTCAGACGGCTCGCCCTCAAGAGGCCAGCGGTCCGCGAAGCATTCCCACATCTGGATAGCGCCGTCGCCGCTGCGATCGTGGCTCCGCCTTTGGGTGGCTCCGCCACCATTGAAGGTCAAGTTCAAGGGCAGCGCAACAAAGAGCGTTGCTTACTTGAGAAACCTCTTACGAACGGTAAGCGATCATCTACGTAACGGTTTACGTCGGTGATAATGAGCGGGTAGTACGCGCGCACGCGCGCGAGGGAAACTCAAGCTTGACAGCCGATGATCATGGGCTTACCTTCGTTTTCATGCCAGCAGACGAGAGGCCCAGCGTCGGGCGTGTCCTTGAAATACTCAAAGAGGCTGGTGAGACGGGTGCCACCGGCCCCGAGATCGCCCGCCAGTTCACCGCAGGCCGGCTACAGCGCCGCATGACGATCGTCAACCAGATACTCGGCCGTAGCAGATCCCACGGACGCGTGGTACGCGGGCCGATGGAACCCACGAAGTACTACCACCGGGTGCCGACGTACCGGTGGTACATCACGCCCGCGGGCGTGCACTTCCTCGCCGTGGGACTTTACGAGGGCATCCGGGCCGCGAAGCGGGAAGAGAAGAACCGTGAGCACGCCGCGCGTGTGCTGCGACGGCGGCGGCTGGCGGACCTGCTGACTGATGCTTATGACAAGTACGACCCGGAGACGACGCCGCGGTGTGAGCGTGAGCGTGTGATACGGGAGCTGCGAGCGCAGGGGTGCACGCTGCATGATATCGGCGGGGTGTTCGGCATCACCCGGGAGCGGGTTCGCCAGATCGAGGCCGGTTTCAAGACGGGCCGGTGCAAGTGCAGTCGGTGTAACCCGTGAACGCGTGCTTCCACTGCGGCGAGTCCGACCACTTCGCCCGTGAGTGCCCGCGGCTGAAACCTTCGGAGAAGGCGTCAATTCGCGGTGGCGGTCCACGCGGTGTGCCAGCGGTGTGGTGCTCGTACTGCGACGAGGACACCCGGCTGGTTGACCTGGGTGATTCGATGGCGCGCTGCGCCGAGTGCCACCCGCTGCGGTTCCAGTCACTGGCTCAGTCACGCAAGTGCGCTTCGTGCAACGCGACCGTGTACGACTGGGATCATGCGCCGTGCGGTTTCCACGCCCGCCCAGGCGTGCCGCTGCCCCGGCCCGCTACGAAGGGACGGCCCGATTCGACCAGGCCGGCACCTTCTGGCGGTGAGAATTGAGGCCGAGGTGCGGACGTGAGATGCACGCCTACGAGGGTGTCTGGGGTGCGCTGCTGGACCCGGTGACGTGCGGCCGTCCGCAGGGACACAACGGCCGTTGCCGATCGGTGCAGGCGCTGCGCAGGACAGCGGAACGGTCCCGTAAGGACTGGCCGAAAATACGCGAAGAACGTGAAAGGCTTGAAACGCTGCGGAACGCCCAGCTGCGCAAGATCCGCCAGGACCTGCTGCGCAGGCAGCTTTCCGAAGCTGTCGAAATGGCGTCCCGGCAGGCGTGGGAACGCGAGATGGCGAGGAGAAGGGCAGTGAGCTACCAGTGAGCATGACGAAGATGTGCGACGTGTGCGGCACAGTCTTCTGGACGGCTAAGGGACACAAATGCAAGGGGCCCCGGTCATGAACCTGGACGAGGACGCGCTGATAGCAGCAGCCGACCTGGTCGGGCGGGCGGGCTGGTACGCGTGGGCTGCTGGAATTTTTGATGGTGAATCACACATCGGCTTCCATCAGCGCAGGGCTGTCATCTCTGTACATCAGGCATCTGATAACGGAGAACCGCAGATGCTCAAGCGTCTACAGTCGCTTTTCGGCGGCACAGTACGTTTCAGAAGGCAGCGTCCCGGTCACGGTGAGTGTCGTCCGCTTTACGAGTGGCGTATCGGTCGCAGAGATCAGGTTGAAGAGACACTAGAAGCCGTGTGGCCCTGGCTGGGTGATGTGAAGCGTCAGCAGGCGACCGAGGCACTGGCGAAGTACGTGGGTGCAGAAGGCCGACGTGCAAGTCAGCGCAATTCCGCCCAGCGCAGGTGGGCGGACCCAGAATGGCGTAAGGCGCATCCTGCTGCGGTGGCTAACGCGCGGCGCTTCGGTGCGGAACACCCGGACGTCGGTCGGGATCCGCTCACCGGCCGCTGGAAGCGTGCATCATGAACATCTCAGGTTCCGATGAAGATTCCCTGGTTGCGGCTGCTGATCTCATAGGACGTTCTGGTGCCACCAGCTTCCAGATCGGTTACCTTGATGACGAACCGCCTCACCGCTGGTATGCATACGCCCAGTACCAGGGTGCCAGGATCTCCGCCGAAGAACACCGCGGCCCGGTCGAAGCAGCCGAGGCGCTAGCCCGCCGCCTGCTGGAGGGCGGCAAATGCACCAATTGCGGCGGGCTCATAGCGCTCAGCTCGAAGGGCGCGGTGTTCTACCCGAATGCGGTGATGGCTGACGGTTCCCGGTTCACCCTGAAACAGGCGCAGGCTTCGCCGCAATGCCGGTGGTCACGCCAGGGCAAGAGGTGGTTCGCTGGCTGCGCGGTCAGGCAGCCTTAGCGCTGCGCTCGTAGATGATGCAGCCTACGTGAACCCATGGCGTGAACTTCAGTCCGTCGTCGGTGATGAGCTGTCCAACCAGGATTGCACGGCCGCACAGGCGGCAGCGGCCGCTGCGGCGTGCCTTCCGAACGTGCCGGTCCTTGCTGTTCATGCCCATTACTATAACCTAATTTTTGACGGTTATTCGATGGGAGCTATACGGTGAACGATCCGTGCCCTGCCTGTAACGAGGCGAACCTGGAACAACGCGGCGGCAAGCGAGTCTGCCCAGTCTGCGGTTACATTGCCCCGTGTTGCGACCCGGCATGATGCGATGATGACATCATCTATTCATGGAGCTGACAGATGCCCAGATCAAGGAACGCGACGGGAACAAGTGCGCCCGCTGCGGCGGTGTCAAGGGCGGGCTGCACATCCACCACCGGTGGATGCGCTCAGCCGGTGAGAACGAGAGTGCCTGCAACCGGGTGACGCTGTGCGCGTACTGCCACAACTTCGTGCACATGCACCCGTCGATCTCCGTGGACGAGGGCTGGCTGTGCTCACGGTACGGGGTACCGGAAGAGGTCCCGGTCCGGCACAAGATGTGGCCCTCGTGGCCTGTCCTGCTGGAGGCTGGCGGTGGCATCACACCCGTCATAGACGACTGCTAATCCCGTTGGCGTAGCATCCTGTCCTAGCGTAGTATCAGGGGTTATGGCTACCTACCTGCACCAGCTGATCGCCGTCCAGAGGGGCGTAGACGAAGAGGTCGCGAAGACGCTGGGCTCCGTCAGGCACCTGCTCGCCGTCGAAGGCGACCAGGACCCCAAGACGGGCCTGTCCCGCACCTACCAGGCCAGGGAAGAGGGCGGTGAGGAGCTGCCCGCGCAGTCCCGCCGGGTTCAGATCACCGCCGCTGAGCTGACCGGGCGTGCGGTCACCGCGCTGGAGCGCCTGTTCAACCTCAAGTTCACCCGCGAGGAGGGGAACTGCAACGCCCGCGCGAACGTCGTCGTGGATGGGGTGGACGTCCTGACTGACGTGCCCGTCGGCTACCTGATGTTCCTTGAGGCGCAGGTCGACCAGATCGTCGGGATGATCGACCAGATCCCCACGCTGAACCCCGCAGATGAATGGACGGACACCGCCCCCGGTCTGCGCGACGGCGTGTGGGCTTCTGCCCCGCGCAAGACGGCCGTGACCAAGCGCATGCCCCAGGTCCAGGTCATGTACGACGCGACGAAGGAGCACCCCGCACAGGTCCGCCCCTACGAGACCGAGGTCACCGTGGGCTGGTGGACGACCGTGAAGTACTCGGGCCAGATGGACCCGAAGGTCCAGCAGGACATGCGCGCCCGCGCGATCAAGGTCAAGGACGCGGTCCGCAAGGCCCGCGAGCAGGCCAACCGCCTGGAAGTCACTGACAGGCAGGCCACGCCGCTGCTGAACTACATCTTCACCGGTCCGCTAGGATAGAGACGGTGGATGGAATGCGGGGTGAAGGGGCCGGGACGTGGTACGAGCCGTCCCGGCCCCTGGCTTCGTGGTGACACCACCACCGGAGCTGATGATCCGCGTCAGCCGGAACGAAGACCCGGTAGCGTACGAGCAGACCGGGAAACGCCTGGCCGGGATACTGCTAGCCGCTGTCACGGAATACGCGCAGCGTCCGGTACGTGACCTTCTCGACTGGGGGTGCGGGCCGGGACGCATAGCCGCACCCCTGGTCGTCGCTGGCCTGTCCTTGTACGGATGCGACGTGGACGCTGAGGCAGTCGCCTGGGCTGGCGAGCACCTGCGGGGCGATTTCACCGTGACCGGCCTCCAGTACGAGCTGCCATACCAGGATTGCTCTTTCGACGCGATCGTGGCGATGTCGGTGTTCACGCACCTGACACGCAGACGCCAGCGGCTGTGGCTGCGCGAACTGGCCCGCGTGCTGCGCCCGGGCGGGGTGCTGGCAGCTTCGGTCCACGGCCAGGCCGTAGCCGACGCGTACGGTAAGGAGATGGCACCGATCCAGGACCACTTCCTGAACTTCGACCTGGCCGGTGTCGTACCGGACGGGTATTACGTGAACGTGCTCCAGTCGCAGGCTTACACGCGTGAAGCCTGGTCTGACCACTTCGACGTGGTGGCATGGGAAGAGGCCGCGCTTGACCTGCACGACCTGGTCGTGTGCATACGGAAGGAGAATCCGTGAAAGCAGAAGACGCCCAGCCAGGTGACGTGCTGCTGGACGGCGGCGGGAAATGCTGGCTGCGGGGCAGCGGCGAGAACAGCTGGTTCACGTTCGACGGGCCGGTGATGTTCTTCGGCCCATGGAAGGACGAGTACGGCCCGCTGGGACGTCTTGACCTGCTAGTCCGAAACGGACGCCCCATACTTCAGACAGGCTGATACACTAAGAGTAGAGCACAGCTTCTTCATCATCATCGTTCTTCATGTTCGTCATCGTTGTTATGCTCCAGCTTCCTCATCATCACCGCACCTGCCGGTACTGATACGGGCTGGTGGCGTAGGTCGCGGGTTCGACACCCGCCCCGTCCTCGCGGTACCACTGGTACCAGTGATTGGAACAACCCGGACGGGTAGCTCAGCTGGCAGAGCGACGCCTCCACGACAGGCCCGTGCGGCTCCAGCGGGGTGAAGCGGTACACCAGTCGTTAGTGGGGCAGATACCCCGCTCACCTTGGGAGTGAGATTACAGGTTCGAATCCTGTCGGCACGTCAGTGCTGTGGCGGAATAGGAAAACGCACACGACAAACTAGAGGGCCCGGGAAGGGTTAATCCCGGGCCCTCGTCGTGCGTTCAGGTCCCTGTTCCAGTTTCCTGGTCGTTCAGCTACAGCAACAGGGAAGCTCTCGCTGCCAGCTAGACGGACTGGATGGTCAGCTTCACTCCCGTCCTGGCTTCGGCCGCGGCCATCGCACGGCACGCCGAGTGCAGGTGACGCCCGCAGGAATGCTGCTTGTCGTGGATCCGGTTGCCGACGTGGATCACCCACGCCGCGTAGCAGGGGCACGGCTCACCGGTCAGGTCCTCGGTGCTCTCGCACCGCTGCCTACCCATGGCTGGCTCCCGGGCCGCGGAACTTCGTCTCTTCCTCCAGCCACCGCTCGTACTCCTTCAGCAGCTTGTACGAGTAGTAGTAGCCGCCGCTCTCGGTGCGGTAGACGGGACGCTTGCCGTCCGGGGACCTCATGCCGCGGGCGTCGGCCCAGTCGCGGATCTTCTTCTGCGCCGCCCGCGCCTCGATCAGGCTGGGCGTGGGCTTCTTCAGCCGCTTCCCCTCGGGGGACGTGAGCGGCGGCTCGTTACCCGGTGCGTGCCCGGCCTTGAGGTAGGGCTCCATCTTCTGCCGCAGCTCGGCGGCATGCTCAGCGGTGAGGTCCAGCTCGCGGGTCTTCCCGTCGAGCGAGATCAGGACCGTCTCTTCAGCGGGGACGCGCTCTCCGGTCGTGGAGAACGTGAGGTCATCGGACAGGACGAGCTGGAGTTCCTTCATGAGGGGCCGCCGGTGAAGGTGCCGGTGGAATCGAAGACCGGAGTCTTAGCGGCGTCACGGATGTAGGGGGCGACTCGCTTGCCGAGGTTATTCGCGTAGTCGGATTTGGTCAGGCCCGATCCGCGCGGTGCGAGGTAGCCGGGCGGGTATTCGTAGTCGTACTTGGCGGTTTCGACGATCCCGCCTCGGCGGGTGGTCTTGGTGCGCCTGGTGCCGCAGTCGGGGCAGGTGAAGGTGAGCTGGTAGATGCCTTGCCTGCTGGATGGCCGGGCTGTGACCCCGGCGGGTAGCTGACCGACGCGCAGTTTGGGGAAGTCGTGCCGGTCGCCTTTGCACGAGGCCACGTTGTCGTCCATGGCGTCCAGGTGTTCCTGGCCGGTCATGACAACCTTGACTTGAGCCATGGTGTCCGTCTTCTCTCGTAGGGACAGCTGTACTTGTAGTGTAGCATACTGTCCTAACCCAAGAAAACTGCACTCTGTACCCATGCTGTACAATAAGAGCATGATCAAGCCTGAGAACACACGCCCAGCCAACCCTGAGTCTCGGGCTGAGCACGTACAGTACCCGTCACGGGCCATTACGAGGCCCGCCATCGGTGTCCTGGTAGACCCAGACCGCATGGCAGCAGCACGCAAGAGCGCCATGCTGGAACGCGCCGAGCTATCCGACCTGTCCAAGTTCCTGGAGCTATCCGCAGTCGCCGCAGCCAACGGCATCACCGCCATAGACGACGGCTGGGACCTTCACGATCTCCGCAGGGTGCTAGCTGACGCCGGCGTCACGATAACCGGCAAGCGCATCGGGATCAGCCGCGACGAGATCGCCAAACTCGAAACCGGCGGCAGGAAACGCCCGAAGATCACCACGCTGAGGAAGTTTCTGGATACCATCAACTATGCCCGGGCGCAACGCGGCAAGCCACCCATCGACGTGGAAGACATCCAGGTCCCCGGCGAGGTCATCATCCCTCCCAGCCGCGCACCCGAACCTGACTCACCGGAGTGGGACGCGATGATGGACGAAGCCGAGCAGCGCAACAAGCTGGAAGAGTACCAGCAGGCATCGAACGAGATCCGCTACGCTGCTGAAGGTGCCGAAAACGGGTAATGACGACACACATGCCGACACCTGTTGATCTTCGCATCTGGATGCTGTCCCGGACCATGGGCTGGTCCGGGCGGCGGGTCGCATCCGAGGTAGGCGTCAGCCAGCCGACCGTAGTCCGCACGCTGGAACGTCTGTCAAAAGAACCGCCGACAGAGCAGGACATCAGCGACTTCGTGAACGTCACGGCCACAGCCGCCACCCCGCCACGCGGCCTTCCGGCGATACCGTCGAAGATCAGGTCACGGCAGCGCCAGATTCAGCACAACGGGTGGCTGATCCAGGTTGTCGCTGTCATGATGGCGCTGGCTGTCATCGCCGTGCTGGCAGGGATCACCGTGAAGCTGCTCACCCCGGCTGCGGTACAGCCGGGTCAGATCGCCTGCCTGCGGTACGCGGCTGACGGTTCCATTGCCAGGTTTAGTTCGCTCAGCCACGGCGGCTGCCCGCGGGGGGAGTACGCCGTGACTATCGTGCAGAACTCTTAGACCCACTTGCCCGTGTTGTCGAACACGATGGTGGTGTGGACCGCGCAGCCGTACTGAGCGGGGCCGCGGTCGTCTTTGCTGTACCAGGGGCGGCAGCGGCACAGGATGGCGGCGAACCTGATCTGCGCCTGGCGTTCTGCCATGCTCTGACGGGATGTTGCCTCGATGTATTTGCGCATCTCTGCGCTCAGGTGCTGTATGTCTGTGTCGTCCCAGTCTTGGCTTTCCATGCTCCCCATTCTACCGTACAATGTATGTATGACAGCATCACAAAAGCAGCCTCTTGTGAGGCTGACGGTGAACCTGATCCCACGCGCTGACAAGGCACTCCAGCTGGCAGTGCAGCTCACAGGCGACAGCAAGACCGACACCGTGAACCGCGCCTTGCAGGTCTACGCCTACCTCGAATACGTCATCTCACGTGGCAGCGAGGTCCTGATCCGCGAACGAGACGGCTCCACGGGCAGGATCATTCTCGGCTATCCCGGCCTGGCTGAGCATCAGGACGAGCTGGGCTTCCTCGATCAGGAACAAGATCCAGCTTCACGCTAGTGCTGGCGGTCAGGGGCGGCTGCGCACCGTTACGCGCGTAGTCGGCCCTGACCTGATCAGCGTCCAGGTTGCGCCGCCTGGAGACAGTCCAGCGGAGCACCTTGCCGAAGCCCTCCAGCGCGACCTCGCCCTTTCCCTCGGTGTTCGGCCGCAGCCCGTCCAGCACACCCTTCGCCCGCTGTTCCTCCTCGGTCGCCCATTTCTTCGCCGCCCGGGCGTCTTCCAGTTTCCGCGCCCACTTCACCGCATCCCCATCCTCGACCAGGAGCACCGACCGCTCATCCCGGTCCAGCACATGACCAGACCAGCAGGCATTGAAGAACGGACAGTGGCTGCACTGGGCACTATCCGGTGCGAAATCCCGGGCGAGCATCTCCAGCGGCGTCTCCCGTACCGAGTTCAGCCACTGCATCGCATCCCGCACCTGGTCGTAGTCGAACGGACCCTCCCACAACCAGGAGTTCCCGCTATCCCTGACCAGGTAATCCAGCTGTACGATATGCACCGGCCGGTCCGACACGATCAGCGCCGCAGCATAGGTCATCGCCTGCCACAGGTGACGTTTCGGCGGTCCGTTCAGCTGGTACGAGGCGAGCTGCGCATCGTAGCCCACAGTCTTGGTGTCACGCAGCACCCCGTCCACGTACAGGTCCGGGTGGCCCAGCAGGCCACCGAACCGCACCTCCTCGTTGATCACCGAACTGGCAGGGATCAGCCCGGCGTCACGCATGGCGACCAGGGCCTCGTCCACCTTGTCGTGCACCGCCGTGCCGATGACGGCCTGAACGCTGCCGGACGGCTTCTCGGGCGGCTGCCCGGCCAGCTTGAAACCGGCCTGCTTGCGACAGCCGCCCAGGTCGCTGACACCTAGACCCTTCTGCTGCGAGCGGGGACGCTCCCAGTCTGCTTTCAGCAGCAGTTCAGCGGTCGACGGAAGTTCCATCACAGCGCCTCCTGGCGCTCCCCGGTGCGGCCGCAGCGCAGCCGCACCGGGGAAACTGCTAGTCCTTGTTCAGCCAGTTCGATTCCTCGTCCTGCGATTGCAGGACGTCACGCTCGGCTGCGGCTAGCTGAGCGAGAGCAGCCCTGCGCGCACCGACCGTGGTGGCTCCCTTGACGGAACGGGTGATCACGTCATGCGCGATCAGCACCTCACCCTTGCTCAGGTCGGGAAGCCCGGTGACGTCACGGTGAACGAGCGCGGAGACCAGTTCAGCCTGCGCCGCTCCGTGGAACCCGCACCGCTTGAGCAGAGCGTCGAGATCGTCGTAACCAGGCGGGGCGGGGCGGGGCTGCTCAGGCTCGACAGGATCAGCCTGATCCGTTCCTGCTGCCACGCCAGGGTCTTCAGGAAAAGGCAGCGCACCGTCCTGCACCGGCTGGGACGCCTGCACCTGCTGGTCCAGGTCCGCCAGCTTTTCCTTGACGTTATCTACGACCTCGGCCTGCCATGTGGGTGCCGGGCCCTGAGCGGGAGCGGGACCTGACGGAGAGGCGTCAGCTGCGGGCTCAGCACCGTCACCGATCCCGGCGATGTCGAACCCGTAGATCACCTCGGGCGCGCCGATACCAGCAGCCCGCGCGACGGCCCGCCACTGGAGCATGTCCCTGCGGTACTGCTCCCACGGCAGCGGGTCGCCATTACGGGAACGTGCCAGCAGCTTGCCGTCCTTGACGGTGACCAGACGGGCGGCCTTGGCGTCTTCGGTGTTGAACTCACCGACATACTCGAACTTGTGGTCCTCATCCCCGCGGGTGATGATGCACTTGCACCAGTCATCGCCGCGGTCGAACTTGACCCGGTGACCCGACTTGCGGATCAGCGCCAGCAGCAGCTGGCCGCGCAGCCCGGGCGTGCCGTTGGGAAGGACGTAGATACCACGGGTCGCCTGCGTCCAGGTCAGGCCCAGTTCCTGACCGAGCATCATCGTGACCAGGCAGTTCTGGGGTGAGCCGCGCAGCGCGGCGGGCACCATGGACGACTGGGCGAGTACCTGGGCGATCGACCACGCCTGGGCCATGTTCTTGAGGGGGCCGTCTAGTGCTACTTCGAGTAGCTCGGGCCTGGTGGCAACGATGCCACCTGGCTGTGCGGGGGTGTTCACGTCGCTGTGTTCCTTCCAGAGACAGGACAGCTAGACCCTCAATTGTACCATGCGTGTCTGTTCCGGGTCTGAGACTGTCCTAGCTAACACCCCTTATGGTAGCGTGACCCTAAGACATTCAGGAGGGTGTGACGTGACACTCTGGCTGCCCGTGCCTGGCTACGAGGGGACCTACGAGGTCTCTGACAGAGGTCTGGTGCGTAGCCTGGATAGGTATGAGGTTCTGACAGGCACGCGAGGCGGGGTGCGGCATCGCCGTGGTCGCGTCCTGCACAGCTTCACTATGAAGACCGAACCTTACCTGTACGTACGGCTATCTAAAGATGGCCAAGCGCAGACGCGTACAGTGCATTCGATCGTACTGGAAGCGTTCGCAGGGCCGCGCCTGCCCGGCCAGGAATGCCGTCACGGGGTGGGCGGCCCGCGAGACAACCGGTGGCCAGAGAACATCTGCTGGGGAAGTAAGAGCGAGAACACGTTCGACCAGGTCGAGCATGGTACGCACCACCACAGCCGCAAGAAAAAATGTCCACGTGGGCACGAGTACGATTACATCGTGCCAGGTACGAACCGTCGTCAATGCAGGAAGTGCCAGCTTATAACTAGGGAGCTACGTCAAGCAGTAGGAGTATCTTAATGAGCATACTAGTGCCCGATGTCTCAGAATGGCAAAGCGGATCATCTACGCCGGACTGGGCCGGGATCAAATCAAAGAATGGCGGAGCCGGCGTGATCAGGGTCGGCTACGGTGATTCGCACCTGGACAGGATGTTCGTCGCCAACTACACCGCCATGAAGAAGAACGGGTACAAATTTATAGGTTTGTATCAATTCCTCCGCGCCGGCCAGGACCCCCAGGCTCAGGCCCGGGCGTTCTGCACGTGGGTCGGACCGAAATCCGCCGTCGCACCCGGGACCGTGTTCATTCTCGACCTCGAAGAAGGAGACGGCAACCAGGCCGGGCGCGCACAGGCGTGGCATTCGTTCGTCGACGACTTCTACGGCCTGTCCGGCCTGCCGCTGAACAAGCGGTCCTGGCTGTACTCGTACACGTCGTTCGTCACGCAGCATAACCTGGGCGCGATCTTCGCTTCAGCCCGGCACACGTGGATCGCCGCCTACCAGAACACCGAACCGTCCATCGGTCACACGCTGTGGCAGTCCACTGACGGCAAGCTGGGCTCCAACGTCACGAACTGGCCGGGCTGCGGGCGCTGCGACACTTCGGTGCACAACGGGACTATCACGTCCCTGTCCGCTGACGCGTGGCAGCCGGTCAGCGCGATCCCGGACCCCCCGTCAGCACCCGGTGCTTTCCACGGCGAGTACGTCACAGCGGGCATGTCACCCCTGGTCGACATCGCTGCGAAACTGAAAGTCCCGGTGAACTCGCTGCTGCGGATGACAGCCGTGCACTACGGTACGTTCGGGGACGACCTGGGTGCGTGGATCAGCGACGTGCTGACCGGCGTTAAACCGTTCAGCACACCGGTACCTAAGGGTGTACGGCTGTGGGTCGACTGATGGTCCACGACAAGCCGCATCCCCTGGCCGGTCAGGTCGTCACGATCAGCGAAGGTGTCACCGACCCCGCCCAGTCCGCCGTGAAACCCGGTGCCAAGTTCAAGGTCGAGGACTGGTGGGACCGCATCTCAGGCCGACCCTGGGGGCAGGCGCAAGGCAACCCGGCGTGCATACATTACGCGATGCGCGCCGCTGCGAACCTGCTGCCCGCCGACGACGAAGTTGTGTACGGGAAGATCGACTGCTTCGGCCACATCGTCCACGTCTCAGAGATCGACTGGTGAGATGCTACTCTCGGTAGGCTGGTGGCTCGCACTAGCATGGTGGATAGCCGGGAGCATGGCACTGGCAGTCATCACGTGCATCATCACCGACCCCCTGGTCGGAATCCGCAGGAAAGGGACCAATGAGCCGGGTTCCGATGTCACGGTCACAGCGCCGCGCCGCCGCGCACCTGGCCGGCCTGAAAAAAGACAAGTACACCGGTAACTGGTGCTGCTGGGTGTGCGCAAGGCCGATGGATGACGTGCTGTACTCCAGCGGTTTCGCGTCCCACCCGACATGCGACCCCGGTGAGATCTCGGAGCATTTCGCCCCCGAAGCCGAACCAGGCTGGCTGCGGATAGCATAGTGCCCGTGATAGCAGCGCTTGCGGTGCACGCGCATCCGATCCTCCTGATCCACGCGCATACAGTCGCTGCTGTCGTGACCCGCCACGGGGCCAGGCTCGCCGCCAGGCAGATCGCCGCTTGGTTCGCGGCTGTCCTGGCGAGACGCCCGTCGGTCACCGTGGTCACGCCGACATGGAAAAGGCGCGGCCTGCTCACCCGCCGCTGCATCCCCTCGGTGCAGGCGCAGGAATACGACGGCCCCGTCGATCACGTCATCATTTCCGACGGGCCCGATGAGAACCTGGCCGGTGTCGAGGGAATCAAATTCCTGCCCGAGCACATCCCCGAGCAGAACCGGGGGCTGACCGCGCGACGCCACGGCACCACCCTGGCAACCGGTGAGCTGATCGCCTACATCGACGACGACAACGCGTGGCGGCCGCACCACCTGGACAAGGTGGTGGGTGCGCTTGTCCGCGCCGGCTCCGACTTCGCCTACAGCCGGGCCATGTGCCACGACAGCGGGGTGTCCTGGTCGATCGGCCAGTCACCCCCAGGATTCGGGCAGATCGACACGTCCCTGATCGTTCACCGCCGTGAACTCCTCGAAGTTGCGACGTGGGAACCGTCGCTGGGACCAGCGGACTGGGACCTGGTGTCCCGGTGGGTGCGCATGGGCGCGTCGTGGGGGTATGCACCGGACGTTACGATGGACTACTACCACCCAGCTGAGGATGTGGAGCATGGACACGCCACCCGTTGACCACTGGCTAGAAGGAACCTGGTCCAGGCCAGGCGACGAGTCGATCCGCGGCCGTGTCACCCCGATGGTCGCCGACGCGCTGCGCCGAACCCCGATTCTGGGACTCCAGATGATCGGCTGGGACTGCGTGATGGTCCCGATGGCCAACGCGATGCTCCTCGGCGTGGCCATCGCCGTGCGGGGTGTAGACCTGACCGGGCCCCGCAAGGAGCTGATGCAGTTCCGCCCGTTCTCCACCTGGAAACCCGAGCAGGCAGAAGTCGACCAGATCGTCGGTGAGATCGTCGCGGGCCTGCGCGAGGCACGCGCACAGCAGGCATCCACGATGGGCAACGGCCAGGTGATGTAAGATCCTGGTCGAGCAGCCGCGGCCGTAGCCGCCACTGACCAGGCGCGGACGGAGCCGGCGCTTCACACAGGAATCTGTCCTGGGAGGGCCCGCCGGTTTGAGAGACCTGACCGCTGCATGCGACGAGCTGGCCACCCAGCTCCGTATCTTCACCGAACCAGAGGTGACGAACGACCGGGCTGACGGTGGCCTGGTCACGATCGGATGGCTGGTCACCGACCAGGACGTCGAACCCAGCGTGGGACGTTCCGGCGTGCCAGCGGCCCGCACACCGGGGAACACGGCGGCGCTGAACGCGCAGCTCGACGCGCACGAGATGATCCGCAGGCTCGAAGCGGCGCTGCGCCTGGCTGTCGCGGGGCACGCGGGACGGGCCCGGGGGGGTTCGGATGGGAACACG
>Ga0247664_1000106_pt1 | contig 20502 bp, 13 predicted proteins | sample CNK05_metaG_FD_182715 | JGI IMG/M metagenome (GOLD analysis project Ga0247664, IMG submission 182715) | Soil microbial communities from Purdue University Martell Research Forest, Indiana, United States - CNK05 | ecosystem: Environmental > Terrestrial > Soil > Temperate forest > Bulk soil...
CCGTCGGCGCGTTGATCGCTCTGTTTGAACGCGCGGTTGGTCTGTATGCCGCGCTGCTTGGGATTAATGCCTATCATCAGCCAGGGGTCGAGGCGGGCAAAAAGGCGGCCGCCTCCATTCTCGCCTTGCAAGGGAAAGTCCTTGGCGCGCTTTCGACCACTCCGCGCACGGCCGAACAAATCGCCATGGATTCGGGTGCCGCTGATGGGATGGAAACCGTTTATTTGTTGCTGGAACATCTGGCGGCCAACGGCCGGGTTCGCGCCGTTTCCGCAGAGGATCCCGGGCAGAGCACCTTCGCCCGGCCCTGAATGAAAAATTCTCAAACACAAAACCAAGCCAAGCCAAGACAGAGACAGAATCGAAAGGACCACACATTATGAGCAAGACGATCACTCAATCCCGCGGCCGCATCGGCGGTGCCGTTATGAAAAAGATGGAGGATGGGCAAGGCCAGACCGCACGGGCGGCCCGGAGCGCCACCACCTCCACGGAACATCCGCTGAACGCAGAACTCCTTCGCAAGATCGATGCCTGGTGGCGGGCTGCGAATTATCTCTCGGTCGGCCAGACTTATCTCTATGACAATCCGCTGCTCAAGGAGCCCCTGCGCAAGGAACACGTGAAACCGCGCCTGGTCGGGCACTGGGGCACGACGCCGGGGCTGAATTTCATCTATGTGCATCTCAATCGTGTCATCAAAGAACACGATCTGAACATGATTTATATCATCGGTCCCGGGCACGGCGGACCGGGCATTGTGGCCAACACCTGGCTGGAAGGCACCTACAGCGAGACCTACCCGAACATTTCGCAGGATCTGGATGGCATGAAAAAGTTGTTCAAACAATTCTCTTTCCCGGGGGGCATCCCCAGTCATGTCGCCCCGGAAACTCCCGGCTCCATCCATGAAGGGGGCGAACTTGGTTACGCGCTCAGCCATGCGTATGGCGCGGCGTTCGACAACCCCGACCTGATCGTGGCTGCCGTCGTGGGCGATGGCGAGGCCGAGACCGGCCCGCTTGCCACCAGCTGGCACTCCAACAAATTCCTCAATCCGGCGACAGACGGCGCGGTGCTGCCCATCCTGCACTTGAACGGTTACAAGATTGCCAACCCGTGTGTGCTGGCGCGCATCACCCACGAGGAACTGGATCAATTGTTCCGTGGCTACGGCTATACCCCCATCTTTGTGGAGGGCAGCGAGCCGGCCAAGATGCATCAACAGATGGCGGCGGCGTTGGACCAGGCCTTGGATGACATTCGCCGGATCCAGGCCGGGGCGCGGCAAAACGGCACCGTCGAACGCCCGCGCTGGCCCATGATCATCCTGCGTTCGCCCAAGGGCTGGACGTGTCCCAAGGAAATCGACGGTAAACGCGCCGAGGATTCCTGGCGTGCTCATCAGGTTCCCATGGGCGAGATGCATGAGAAACCCGAACACATCAAGATCCTCGAACGCTGGATGAAGAGCTACAAGCCGGAGGAACTTTTTGATGCCAACGGCCGCTTCAAAGCCGAATGGGCCGAGCTCGCCCCTCAGGGCCAACGCCGCATGAGCGCCAATCCCCATGGCAACGGCGGACTATTATTACGGGATTTGTGCATGCCCGACTTTCGTGATTATGCCGTTGAGGTCAAAAAGCCCGGCGCCACCAACGCGGAGGCCACCCGTATGATGGGTAAATTCCTGCGCGACGTCATGAAACTCAATCTGACCAGCAAAAACTTCCGGCTCTTTAGCCCGGACGAAAATAATTCCAACCGCTGGCAGGATGTGCTGGAAGTCACCAACCGCGCCTGGATGGCCGAGCGCTTTGATTATGACGATCATCTGAAGCCGGACGGCCGGGTCATGGAGATGCTGAGCGAACACCAATGCCAGGGTTGGTTGGAAGGATATTTGCTCACGGGCCGGCACGGCTTCTTTTCCTGCTACGAAGCCTTCATTCACATCATCGATTCCATGTTCAACCAGCACGCCAAATGGTTGAAGATCTGTAATCACATCCCCTGGCGCCGGCCGATTGCGTCGTTGAACTATCTTCTTTCCTCGCATGTCTGGCGTCAGGATCATAACGGCTTCTCGCATCAGGACCCTGGCTTCCTCGATCATGTCGTGAACAAAAAAGCCGAGGTCGTGCGGGTCTACCTTCCCCCGGATGCCAACTGCCTGCTCTCCGTCACGGACCACTGCTTGCGCAGCCGCAATTACATCAACGTCGTGGTGGCCGGCAAACAACCGGCCCCCGCCTGGTTGACCATGGACGAAGCGATCAAACATTGCTCGGCCGGCGTCGGCATCTGGGAATGGGCCAGCAATGACAAAGGCGCCGAGCCGGACGTCGTGATGGCTTGTTGCGGTGATGTGCCCACGCTGGAAACGCTGGCGGCCGTCGACCTGATCCGGCGTCATCTGCCCGAATTGAAAGTGCGCGTGATCAATGTCGTGAATCTCATGAAGCTGCAGCCCGCAAGCGAGCATCCGCATGGCCTCAGCGATCAAGACTTCGACACCCTCTTCACCAAAGACAAACCGATCGTGTTCGCGTTCCATGGTTATCCGTGGTTGATCCATCGCCTGACCTACCGGCGCACCAATCACAAAAACCTCCACGTGCGCGGGTATAAGGAGGAAGGCACCACCACCACGCCGTTCGATATGGTGGTGTTGAACGAGATGGACCGCTTTCACCTCGTGCAGGACGTGATTGATCGTTTGCCGCAGCTCGGCTCGCGCGCCGCCTACGCCAAACAAGCCATCCGCAACGCCCTCATCGAACACCGCCAGTACATCAACGAACGCGGCGAGGATCACCCGTTCGTGCTCGGCTGGAAATGGGGCGAAAAAAGCCCGGTCGCCGTCCGCGGCAGTTCGACCGAGGGGGACAATGTCTAATTTGACAGCCTTTGCATAAGCCCATGGGTTATTCAGGGAACAACAAAATCGGGCTCCCCAAGTTTCCCAGCCGCGACGCGTGGGAGCGTGCCTGGCAGACACGCTGGAGCAAAGTCGGTCAACCGGGCTACGAGTTGCCGGTCGGCGGCCCGGGCGGTGAGGAGCGCGAGTTTCTCAAGACCGCGCGCACACCGCAAAAGGAGCGCGCGCGCCTTCGGCGCATCAACGATGAGTTTGTTCGCGGGTTCAAGGCCCTTTTCTACGTCGGACCGGCCGTGACGGTGTTTGGCTCCGCGCGGTTCAAGGTGGCGCATCCCTACTACAAGCTGGCGCGCGCGGTTGGGGCCGAGCTGGCCCAGGCGGGGTTCGCCACCCTGACCGGCGGCGGTCCGGGAATCATGGAGGCAGCCAACCGCGGCGCGCACGAGGCAGGCGGCCGCAGTTTCGGGCTCAACATCATTCTGCCGCACGAGCAGCAGGAGAATCCTTACGTCGATCAAAGCATCGAGTTCCGTTACTTCTTCACGCGCAAGGTTTGTCTGGTCAAATATTCTTGCGCCTTCATCGTCATGCCGGGCGGGTTGGGGACGCTCGACGAACTCTTCGAGGCGGCCACTTTGATTCAATGCCAGAAGATCGGCCCGTTCCCGCTCATCCTGATGGGCGCCAAGTTTTGGAATGGCCTCAGGCAATGGGGCCAAGCCATGATGAAAGAGGGCGTGTTCGCCCGCGATGAGATCGGCTTCGGGTACGTCACCGATTCGCCCAAGGAAGCGGTGGAACTGGTCGTGCGCAGCCTGCCCCGGTCGGTGCGTGCGAGTCTGAAACCGCTCGACGAACCAGGCAACTCATAACACGACCCATGCGAATCAAAGTGCTTGGCGCCGCGGGCGGTGAAGTCACCGGCTCGGCCTATTCCGTGCAAACCAATCGAGCCAATGTGCTGGTGGACTGCGGCTTGTTCCAGGGCGGCCGCAAAGCCGAGGCGCTGAACCGTCCGCCTACCAGCCCTAAGCAGAAGCTTGATGCGGTCCTGCTCACCCACGGTCATCTCGACCACACGGGGCGCTTGCCGCTGCTGGCCAAGCGCGGTCACACCATGGCGGTCTTTGCCACCCCCGCCACCATCGAGATGGCCGCGCTTATCCTGCGCGACGCCGCCCGGCTTCAGGTGAGCGAAAACGAACGGCAAAACCGCAAGCGGGCCCGCGCTGGCGAACTGCCGCAGGACCCGCTCTACACGCCCGAAGACGCCGAGAAGATCATCCAGCAGTTTCGTCCGGTTCCCTACCAGCAGCCGTTTCCGGTCGCGCCGGGCGTGCAGGCGATCTGGGCGGAATCCGGCCACATGCTGGGCTCGGCCAGCATCCAGCTGATCGTCGAGCAGGACAGCCGGAACAGGCGCGTGGTCTTTTCGGGCGATCTGGGACCGAAAGGCGCGCTTATCCTGAAGGACTTCGAACCTTTCCAGCACGCCGACCTGGTGTTTCTTGAATCCACCTACGGCGACCATGACCACCGCCCGTTCCTCGAAACCGTCGCGGAGTTCACGCGCATCGTGAAAGAAACTGTAGCGAAGCGCGGTAAGATCCTCGTGCCTACTTTCGCGGTGGGCCGCGCCCAACTGATCACCGGGCTCCTCGGCTGGATGTTTCGCACCCGGAAGGTCAAACCATTTCCCATCTTCCTGGATAGCCCGATGGCAATCGAGGCCACCAAGATTTACATGAAGCACCGGGAATTGTTTGACGAGGGCATGACCAAGTACGTCGCCGAGAAGCCGCTGCGCGAAGATCTCAAGACCCTCAAGCTTTGCGCCACCGCCCAGGAATCGATGCAAATCAACGACCAGCCCGGCCCCTGCCTGGTCATGGCCGGCGCCGGCATGTGCAACGCCGGCCGCATCCTGCATCATCTCAAAGCCAACTTGTGGAAGCCCGACACCCACGTCCTCATCGTCGGTTATCAGGGCGACGGCTCGCTTGGCCGGCGCCTCGTGAACGGGGAGAAACTCGTCCGCATTCATGGCGACAAGATCGCGGTGAAAGCGCAAGTCCACACCCTGGGTGGGTTCAGTGCGCATGCGGGCCAGACCGATTTGCTCACCTGGTTCAGCGCCATCGCTCCAAGCAAGCCGCGCGTGATCCTGACCCATGGCGAAGACAAACAACGCGGCGAACTGGCCAGGCAGATTCAGCAGCGGTTCAGGCTTAAGTCCACTCTGCCCGCCTTGGGCGAAACCATCGAACTATGAGTGCCGGCTACGCGCTACCCCCCAACAAGACCAAGATCGTGGCGACCATCGGTCCGGCCTCGAGCACGCCCCAGGTGCTTGAACAGATGATTCGCGCCGGCATGAATGTCGCCCGCCTGAACTTCTCCCATGGCCAATTCGAGACGCACCGCCAGAACATCCAAAAGATTCGGGCGGCCGCCAGCGCGGCCGGCCAGTCCGTCGCCATCATGGCGGATTTGCCCGGGCCGAAGATTCGCATCGGCCAGTTGGCCACCGAACCGATCGAGTTGAAAACGGGCGATCGGATCACGCTCACCACCGAGGATGTGGTGGGCGGCCCGGAACGGGTTTCCGTCGGCTTTGCGCGTCTGCCGAGCGTGGTGAAGGCGGGCGACCGGCTGTCGCTGAACGACGGTTACCTTCAACTCGAGGTGACGGGGGTCGGCGGCCATGACGTGCAGTGCCTGGTCGTGGCGGGCGCCGAACTGCGTTCGCGCAAAGGCCTTAACCTTCCGGGCATTGACCTTGGCATCAGCGCGTTCACGGAGCGGGATCACGAATGTTTGAAGTTCGCTCTGGAGCAGGGAGTGGACGCGGTCAGCCAATCCTTTGTGGAAAGCGGGGCGGATCTGGTGGCCGTCCGGCAGGCCGCCAAAGCGTTGGGTCACGCGCCTTTTCTTATTGCCAAGATCGAGCGGGCGCGCGCGCTCGAGCGACTCGACGAGATCCTGGAAGCGTCTGATGGCATCATGATCGCACGCGGGGATCTGGGCGTGGAAGTGCCCATTGAGCGGATCGCGGTGTTGCAAAAGGACATCATGCGCCGAGCCAACCGCCGCGCCAAACCGGTCATCACCGCCACGCAGATGCTCGAATCGATGACCGCCCACCGTCTGCCCACGCGCGCGGAGGCCACGGACGTCTCCAACGCCATTCTCGACGGCACCGATGCCGTAATGCTCTCGGGCGAATCCGCGACCGGTGCGTATCCAGTCGAGTCGGTGGAGATGCTGGCGCGGATTGCCGCCACGGTCGAGCCGACCCGCCGGCGGGTGACGGTCAAAGACATGTATGCAGGCATGGATCTCACCGGGCGGGTGCTTCCCTTGCACCTCATCTCGGTGGGCGTGGAAGCGAGCCTCGAGTACTTGAAACCCGCGGCCGTCTTTGCGCGCACCGATAGCGGGGCTTCGGTCCGGCGGTTGGCAGCCTTTCGCCTGCCGGTGTGGACGATCGCCGTGAGTCCGGAGGCGAAGACCTGCCAGGATCTAAGATTCAGCTGCGGCGTGATGCCCGTGCATGAGCCCAAACTGCCTGCCTCCTGGAATGCTTATGTGAAAGACTGGGTGCGCCGTCATCAACTTCCAGGGGCGTTCGCCATCCTGACCCAACGGCCCTCGGTTAACGACCCGGAAAGCAACCACCGGATGGAGATCATCAATCTTTGACCGGCTCAACCCTCAAGGCGCCATGAACCATTTCGACCTCAAAGCCCACGGTCTGGATGTCAGCCAGATTCATCTTCGTCGATGTGCCGCGGCGGCGGTCCTGACTCTGGCCGGGACTCTCGTCTGTCTGGCCGTGGGGTTGCTCGGCGGAGGATGCGCCAGCTCATCGGGCACCGCTTCCGCTCCCAGGCCCCAGGCCGGCCGCGGCGTGGCTGAATATCGACAGCTGGCGAGCGAAGCGCACCGCGCGGTTTTCATCGTGGTGAATTCAATGGAGGCTCTTTCCCACCCGGCGCCCTCGGGCTCCGCGGTGCATCCGGCGCTGGCTGGTTTTGACCGAGCGTTCCTGCAGCTCGAGGTCACTTCCGTCACGGCGCGCGCGCGGGCCGAAGCCATTATCGCGCGCGGCCAGGCCTACTTCGACGAATGGAAAACGCAGTTGAGCACCAATCAATTCACCGCCCAGGCCGAACAGAACCGTTATGCCCGCCTGCTCGATCATTTTGACCGCGTCCGTCAACGGTCGGGCGAAGTGCGTGCGGAGTTTCGTCCGTTCATGACCGAATTGCGCGAGTTCCGCGCCCGGATGGACCGTTCTCCTCAGGTGCTTGACGAGGAGGCGGCCAGGAAAGAACTCGACGGACTGATCACGAAGGGCCGGCAGGTGCTGCAAACCTTGACCTCCGTCTTGACTGCTTTGCATGGGGCCGAGGCCGAATTGCAGAAGACGGAGATGGCGAAGCAATGAGGAGAATGCCCCGCATGAAACCGAGGAGGAATATGGCTCCTTTCCATGAACCGTGTGGGAAAAGCGGAAAGCGGAAAGCGGAAAGCGGAAACACGGGGGCGTCTTCGGGAACGAAGGCAATGTGCATGCAAAAGCAGATGGAAGCTCTCTACGAACCGACCCTCTCAGGTAGCAGCCGACGTAAGGAGGCTCACTCTATCCTCACGCGTTCGTCGGAAAAAAGATCAGAGCCTCGTGACCTCGGCTGCTACGTTAGATTGATGGGTTCATGGCCCCAATGCCGGCTCCTGGTTTTGTTATTGTTCCTGGTCCTCAGTCTGGATGCCTGGACGCAATACCCGACGCCGCCCCCGCCCATGACGGGCCCGACGGTGGGAGCGAGCCTGCGCAATGCGGCCACGGCCACGCAAACGCAGGCGGCGTTGGTGAGGAAGGCGGCCTACGACTGGGGCCGTCGCGCGGTTTGGAGCACGTATCAGGTGCAGCAGTTCCAAAACGATTTCAACAACATGCAGCTGCAGTTCCAGTCGCTGCGCACGCAGTTTAATTGGGTGGCTTCCTACGCCGCTCAGACCGGCCGTCCTCAGGCCAGCAACGCAGTGGCCGAATTGGACGCGGGACTCAACGTCATCGCCGAGTTGTTCACTTTCCTCCAGGGTCAGTTCAATGCCGGAACCTTGGATCGGAACACCATCGTGCGGACCTGCCGCGCGTTTGAGGAGGCCATGCGGCAGTGGGAACGCGAGCTGAAGAAGAACGACGCGCGCCTGAGCTTAATATGGTAACGGTCTTGAACCTCCTATGAAGATCGGCATTGTCGGATGCGGCATGGTCGGCTCGACTTCGGCCTACGCGCTGGTCATGAGCGGCGTGGGCCGGGAGATCGTGCTGGTGGATCTCAACCGCACGCGGGCCGAGGCTGAGGCCAACGATATTCATCACGCCGTCCCATTCGCGCAACCGTTGTCCGTGCGCGCCGGGGATTACGCCGATCTCTCGGAGGCGAAAGTGGTGGTGATTGCCGGCGGAGTCGCGCAGAAGCCTGGCGAAACGCGCTTGCAACTGTTGCAGCGGAATGCGGATGTCTTCCGGCAAATTATCCCCTCCGTGCTTCGCGTCGCGCCCGCTGCAGTCGTGCTGGTCGTGACCAACCCGGTGGATATCATGACCCATCTGGCGGCGCATTTTGCCGCTGAGTTCGGCGTGCCTTCGTCCCGGGTCCTCGGCTCCGGCACCACCCTGGACACGGCGCGCTTTCGGGCTTTGCTCGGACGCCACTTTGGAGTGGATCCGCATCACGTCCACGCCTATGTGCTGGGAGAACATGGCGACTCCGAAGTGCTGGCCTGGTCGCAGGCCACCATCGCCGGGCTGAGTCTGGAGGAGTTTGCCAAAGTGCATGGGACACCGCTGCTGGCCGCAGAACGACAGCAGATCGATGAACAAGTGCGCCGCGCCGCCTATCACATCATCGCTGGCAAAGGCGCCACTTACTATGGCATCGGCAGCGCGGTGGCGCGCATCGTCGACGTCCTGCTGCACGATCAACGGGCCATCCTGACCGTTTGTGCGCGCATCGGTGCGGTGCCCGATTGCGAAGGGGTGACCCTGGCCTTGCCGCACCTGGTGGGAGGAGCCGGGGTGCTGGCCACCATTCCCCTGCCGCTCACCGCCCTCGAGCAGGAGCAACTTCGCCGAAGCGCTGGCATTCTCCGCGACGCGCTCGCTTCCTTGAAACTGCAATGAACTATGATTCGCTGAAAGGCACCATCCATGAAAGCTCCCAAAACCACCTCCTCACCAAACCTTCTCGACCAATACAATTGCGGTCCGGTGAAACTGTCCGGCCTCGAGGACGCGCTCTATGAGCGCCACTTGACCTTTGATCACATCGTGCCGCTGGCCCGCGCCAGCGGCCGCGATCAGTTCGAAGCCATCGCCCGTTCGATCCGCGACTTGATCGCCCAACGCTGGCTGCGGACCGAGGAGACTTACCAACAACGCAACGCCAAGCGGGTTTATTATCTTTCGTTGGAGTTCTTGATGGGCCGCGCCCTGGCCAACAACATTACCAACCTGATGCTCGACCCGCTCTGGGAACAGTTTTGTGGCAAGCACAAGATCGATCCGCTCGCCATCATCGAGCAGGAGCCGGACGCCGGCCTGGGTAACGGCGGTCTGGGCCGGTTGGCGGCTTGTTTCCTGGATTCAATGGCCACCCTCGGCATCCCCGGGATGGGCTGCGGCCTCCGCTACGAATACGGCATCTTCCGGCAAACCGTGCGCGACGGCTGGCAAAATGAGCAGCCCGATCACTGGTTGGCCAGGCCCGATCCCTGGGAGGTCGCGCGGCCCAATGAAACGGTGCAAGTGCAGCTGGGTTGTTCGTTCGCGCTTCGCTCCGGGGCTTTGCGCATCGAACGGGGACGCCCTTCCACACTCATCGGCGTGCCCTACGATCGGCCTGTGATCGGTTATGGTGGCAAGACCATCAACACCCTGCGCCTCTGGTCGGCCGCGACCCAGGATTACTTCGACTTTCAGCAGTTTAGCGGCGGGGACTTCGTGGGAGCCCTGGCCGAGACATTGACCGCGGAGACGTTAACCCGCGTGCTTTATCCGGATGATTCCACCGCGGAAGGGAAAGGCCTGCGCCTGCTGCAACAGTACTTTCTGGTGGCTTGCACCCTGGCCGATGCGATCCGCCGTTTCCGGGCGGCGGGCAATGATTGGTCGGCCTTGCCCGATAAAGTGGCCATGCAACTCAACGACACGCATCCCACCCTGGCCGTGCCGGAATTGATGCGCATCCTGCTCGATGACGCCAAGCTCTCCTGGGAGGACGCCTGGGACCTGACTCAGCGCACCCTGGCCTACACCAATCATACGCTGTTGCCTGAGGCGTTGGAGAAATGGCCATTGCCGTGGTTCGAAACGTTGCTGCCACGGCAACTGGAGATCATTTATGAAATCAACCGGCGTTTCCTGGAGGTGGTGCGCGCACGCTTCCCCGGAGAGGACGCCCGGCTGGGGCGCGTCAGCTTGATTGAGGAAGGCGACCCGAAAAAGGTCCGGATGGCCCACATCGCCATCGTTGGCTCGCACAGCACCAACGGCGTGGCCGCCATCCACACCGAGTTGCTGAAAAAGACCGTGGTGCCGGACTTCGCCGCGGTGTTTCCGGAGCGGTTCAACAACAAAACCAATGGGGTCACCCAGCGGCGCTTTCTTCTACTCGCCAACCCGCCGCTGGCCAAGGTGATCACCGACGCGATCGGCGATGGCTGGATTGCTGACCTCACCCAGCTTGAGAAACTCAAACCGATGGCGGATGACCGAACGTTGCGCGCGGCCATTGGCCATGCCAAACGCGAGGCCAAGGCGCGTTTTGCGGGCTGGCTCAAGTCCGCGACCGGGCAGGTGGTGGATGCCGACACGATTTTCGACACGCAGATCAAGCGCATCCACGAGTATAAGCGGCAGCTCCTGAACGCGCTGCATGTCGTCGTGCTCTACAACCGTTGGCGCGCGAACCCCAAACTGAAGGTCCCGCCGCGCACCTTCTTTTTCGCGGGCAAGGCCGCGCCCGCTTACCATTTTGCGAAATTGGTCATCAAGTTCATCAATAACCTCGGCGCGACGATTGACCGCGACTCGGCAGTGAAGGGCCGGCTCAAAGTGGTATTCGTGCCGGACTACCGCGTCTCGGTGGCCGAGCGGCTTATTCCAGCCAGCGACGTCTCGGAACAGATCTCAACGGCGGGGTACGAAGCCAGCGGCACCAGCAATATGAAGTTCATGATGAATGGCGCGCTGACCATCGGCACGCGCGACGGCGCCACTATCGAAATGGCCGAAGCGGCGGGGGAGGAGAACTTCTTTTTGTTCGGGCTGAGCGCGGAGCAGGTGGCCAACACGCGCGGCTTTTACAAGCCACAGTGGCATTATGACAATGATCCCGAAACGCGGGCGGCGCTCGACCTGATCGCGAAAAACCACTTCAGCCAACACGAACCGGGCGTGTTTAATCCAATTCTCGACACCGTGTTAGGCAAGGGCGACCACTACCTGCACCTGGCCGATCTCAAAAGCTACGGCGACGCCCACGCGCGCCTCGGCGAGCTTTACGCCGATCAGGAAAACTGGTCCCGCAAAGCGATCTTGAACATCGCCGCCTCCGGCAAGTTTTCCAGCGACCGCACCATCGCGGATTATTCCAGAGAGATTTGGAAGGTGCAGGCCTGCCCGGTGGATTGAAGGGACTGGGGAAAAGCGGAAAGCGGAAAGCGGAAAGCGGAAGCGGAAAGTTGGAAGGTTTTTGCTTTCTCCATGAACCTACCCTCACAGGTAGCAGCCGACGTCAGGAGGCCTGCCCTGAGCTTGTCGAAGGGGCTCACTCCACCCCAACGCGTTCTCCGGGAAAAAGATCAGAGCCCTTCGACAGGCTCAGGGTGTACCTCGTTACCTCGGCTGCTACGTGAGATTGGTGGGTTCATGGCTCCAATGCGTATGCAAAAGCAGATGGAAGCTACCGATGAACAAACTGCCTTGCGGTGACCTGTTAAAGTTGCGAGGTTACGCCTTCGCGGTTTTCGCTCAACGTTGCTGCGTATTACCACGAACCAAGGAATAACCATGAATACGTCCACCAAGACCGACGGGCCGCCTTCAGCTTTGCCCGCAGAACCCCCTATCCCGTCCAACCTCGATCGCCGGTCCTTCCTGATGCGTAACGCCGTGATTGGCGCAGCGGCCGTGATGACAGGAAAAGCCTGGACGCCCGAAGCGCGCGCGCAACAGGCCGCCAAGGAAGCGGCGGCGCCCAAATTGGGGGCCACCCTCTCGCCCGACCTGGACGTCGTGAAAAAGTCCAAAGGGCCGGTGATGACGGTGGCGGATGAATTTTACAAGGTCGGTCCTGGTCCTTCGAGTTCGCATACGATCGGGCCGATGCGGATTACTTACGACTTCTACGAACGTTGCACGAAGTTACCGGCCGCTCAACTGGCGCAGGCCACCGGACTGAAAGTTCATCTATTCGGCAGCTTGAGCGCCACCGGCAAGGGCCATGGCACCGAACGCGCCGCGCTGGCCGGACTGATAGGCAAGGAACCGGCCACCGTTGACCCCCTGTTCCTCGACGAGATGAAAGCAAAGCCGGCGCAGACCTATCCGCTCCAGCTCGGCGACAAGACGTTCAACTTGTCGCTGGCCGACGTCATCTACGACGCGACCAAGGGCGAATTCCCGCACGCGAACACGATGACCTGCAAACTCATGGCCGGGGACAAGGCGATCTTCGAGCAGGAATATTATTCGGTCGGCGGCGGGTTCATCGAATGGAAGGGCTACACGCCGCCCAAGAAAGGCCAACCGAAGTATCCCTACGCGACGATGAAGGAGCTGCGCCAGCATGCGGAGAAGAACAACCTGTCGATCGCGCAAGTCATCATGGCCAATGAGGTGGCCGTTTCCGGCAAGACCGAGGAACAGATCAACGCGTTTCTGGACAAGATCGCGGGCGCGATGCTCGCGACGGTGAAATCGGGTCTCTCCATCAAAGAAGGCCTCCTGCCTGGTCCCATCAAACTGCACTCGAAGGCGGCGACCGTCTGGGAACGGGCCCAGGACGACAAATACGAAAGCGATCGCGCCATTGCGCAAGTCTCCGCCTTCGCCCTGGCCGCCTCGGAGGAGAACGCCCGGGGCCATCTGGTCATCACTGCGCCGACGGGCGGCTCGGCAGGTGTGATGCCGGCCATTGTCTACGCTCTGGTCAATAGCCGGCGCAAGGTCCCGATCGACAAGATCCGTCAGGGTCTGCTGGCCGGCGTGGCGATCGGCTATTTGTGCAAACATAACGCCACCCTCGCTGCCGCCGAGGGCGGTTGCCAGTCTGAGATTGGTGTCGCGTCAGCCATGGCCGCCGCGCTGATCGCCCAGGTCATGGATAGCTCGCCCCAGGTCATCGAGAATGCCGCCGAGTCGGCGCTCGAACATCATCTCGGGATGACTTGCGATCCGGTCGCCGGCTACGTGCAGGTTCCCTGCATCGAACGCTGCGCCTTCGGCGCGGTGAAGGCCTGGACTGCCTTCATGATCGCAACCAACGAGATCGAGTCACGACATCGCGTTGATCTCGACACGACGATCAAAACCCTGGCCGATACCGGCAAGGACATGAGCGCGAAGTATAAGGAAACGAGCGAAGCCGGTCTGGCGGCGAACCTCGTCCTTTGTTGAAGGTGTTTGCGGGTCGAGGAGGTGCGTCCACCGGCGCCTGGCGCGAGTGTTGAACGCCGCCTCCTCCCGAGAGGCAAAAACAACGCCCACTGCGGCAAGACTACAAGATCTATGGCACAACCTGAGGCTCAAGAGGCCTGGCGCGGATTCAAGCCGGGCTTATGGCAGCGTGACGTGAATGTGCGCTGGTTCCTGCAGCAGAATTACACTCCTTATGAAGGGGATGAGGCCTTCCTCGCGCCGGCCACGGAGCGGACCCAGCGTCTCTGGAAAAAGCTGCAGAACCTGTTCGTCGAGGAGCGCAAGAAGGGGGTGCTGGATGTTTCGCTGGTGCCCAGCTCGATCACGGCCCACGCGCCCGGATACATCGATCGCGAGAACGAGATCATCGTCGGCCTGCAGACCGAGGCCCCCCTCAAGCGCGCCATCATGCCCAACGGCGGTTGGCGCATGGTGCTCAGTTCCCTCAAGGCCTATAACTATGAACCAACCCCGGCGGTGGTTGAGACGTTCACCAAGTATCGCAAGACCCACAATGACGGCGTTTTCGACGCCTATACGGCCGACATCCGTGCCTGCCGCAGTTCGCATGTGCTGACGGGGTTGCCCGATGCCTACGGTCGCGGCCGGATCATCGGGGACTATCGGCGGGTGGCCCTTTATGGAGTGGCGCGGCTGATCAAACAGAAGGAACGGGAGAAGGCCGCGCTGGATGCCGCCATGTCCACGGAAGATGTCATTCGTGATCGCGAGGAACTGAGCGAACAAATCCGCGCGCTCCATGAACTGCTCGCGATGGCCAAGAGCTACGGATTCGACATCTCCGGCCCGGCCCGCAACGCCCGCGAAGCGGTCCAATGGCTTTACTTTGGCTATCTTGCCGCGGTCAAGGAACAAAACGGGGCGGCCATGTCCTTGGGACGCGCCTCGACTTTCCTCGACATTTATTTCGAGCGCGATTTGGCGGAAGGCACGCTGACCGAAACGCAAGCGCAGGAGATCATCGACGACTTCGTCATCAAGCTGCGGATCGTCCGTTTCTTGCGCACGCCGGAATACGACGAGTTATTTGCGGGGGACCCGACCTGGGTGACGGAATCCATCGGGGGCATGGGCGACGATGGCCGGTCCTTGGTGACCAAAACCAGTTTCCGATTTCTGCATACGCTCCACAACCTCGGTCCGGCCCCGGAGCCGAACCTCACGATCTGGTATTCACCGCGGCTGCCAGACAATTTCCGGAAATATGCGGCCAAAGTCGCCATTGAAACCAGTTCGCTGCAATTCGAGAGCGATTCGTTGATGCGCGGCGCTTGGGGCGACGACGGCGCGATTGCCTGTTGTGTTTCGCCCATGCTCATGGGCAAGCAAATGCAGTTCTTCGGCGCGCGCGCGAACCTGGCCAAGTGCCTGCTCTACGCCATCAACGGCGGGCGGGACGAAATCAGTGGCAAGCAAGTGGGGCCGGCGGTGGAGCCGGTCAAGGGCGACTATTTGGACTTTGATGATGTGGCTGGGAAGTTCGATCGGATGATGGAGTGGCTGGCCAGCGTGTATGTGAACGCCATGAATGTCATTCATTACATGCACGACAAATACTCCTACGAACGCATCGAGATGGCGTTGCACGATTACGCGCCCGTGCGCACGATGGCGTTCGGCATCGCCGGCCTCTCGGTGGTGGCGGACAGCTTGTCCGCCATCCGTTACGCCCGCGTCAAAGTGATCCGCAATGAAACGGGGTTGGTGGTGGACTATCAAACCGAGGGAGACTTCCCGAAGTTCGGCAACAACGACAACCGGGTCGACCAGCTTGCGGCCACGGTGGTGTCCATGTTCATGAGCAAGCTGCGGAAACATCCCACCTATCGTAACGCGACTCACACTCAATCCGTGCTGACCATCACCTCGAATGTCGTTTACGGTAAAAACACCGGCCACACCCCGGATGGACGCCGCCAGGGCGAACCGTTCGCGCCCGGAGCCAATCCCATGCACGGCCGCGACAGCCATGGCATCATGGCCTCGGCCGCTTCCGTGGCCAAAATCCCGTATCGCGACGCGGCGGACGGCATTTCTCTGACCACGACGATGGTGCCGGAGGGATTGGGACGGACCTCAGAAGATCAGGTGCCGAACCTCGTGGGGGTGATGGACGCGTTCTTCGGCGCGAGTGGTTATCACCTCAATGTCAATGTGCTCAACCGCGCCATGCTGGTGGACGCGATGGACCACCCGGAAAAATATCCGCAGCTCACCATCCGTGTTTCTGGCTATGCGGTGAACTTTGTGCGTCTGACCCGCGAACAGCAGATGGATGTGATCAACCGCACTTTTCACGGCGCAGCCTGACCACCATGAGCGCCGCTCCTTCCAACCCGGAAGTTCCGCTGATCGCGAGTCCGTACGATTTGCGTGTCTCGCTGGGCGAGCAGGTTGCCGAGACGGACATTCGCGCCGCTTTGGAAACTGGGGAGTGCGGTTTTGTCCATTCCTTCACGACGGGCTCGGCGGTGGACGGGCCGGGCGTGCGGCTGGTGGCCTGGCTGACGGGTTGCCAGTTCCGTTGCGTCTATTGCCACAATCCCGACACGTGGAAAATGACCAACGGGATGCCGGTGACGCTGGCGCGCGCGGTGGAGGTGGTTTCGCAATATCGGCATGACCTTCAGACCATGAAGGGTGGCCTGACCATCAGCGGCGGCGAACCACTGATGCAGCATCGTTTCGTGCTGAAGGTGTTCAAGGCGGTGAAAGAAGTCGGTGTTCACACCGCGCTCGACACCAACGGTTATCTGGGGGATCGGCTCGGCGACGCGGACTTGGCGGCCATTGATCTGGTGCTGCTTGATCTCAAGGCCATGACGCCGGAGTTGCATCGGCGGGTGACTGGGATGGACAACCAGCCCGTGCATGCATTTGCCCGGCGCCTGGCGGCCGCGCGCAAGCCGATCTGGGTTCGTTTTGTGCTGGTGCCCGGTTGGACGGACGACCTGGCGGAAGTCGAGCGGATCGCGTCGTTTGCGGCCGGGCTGGGGAACGTCGAGCGCGTGGATGTGCTGCCCTTTCATCAACTGGGCCGGTTCAAGTGGGAGAAACTCGGGATGGATTATCAACTGCGCGACACGCCACCGCCTTCGCGCGCCATCACCGCGGAGGCCATCGCCAGATTTCGCGCGGCCGGGCTGAAGGCTTATTGAAAACATAGACAGAGGGGACATGGGTTCAAGATTATCCGTCGCGGCGGTCGGCGCGTGGTTGCTGGTGGCGGTCTATTACTTCTATCAGTATGCCTTGCGCTCCGCGCCGAGCGTGATGATCCCGCAACTGACGGAGGCTTTTAGCGTCAATGCGCTCGGGGTGTCGGCCATGGTGGGCATGTTTTACTATGGCTACTCGCCGTTCAGTCTGGTGGCCGGAGCGGCCATCGACCGGTTCGGCGCGCGGTGCAGCATCCCGATTGGTGCCGCTCTGGTCGGAGTCGGCGCTCTCTTGTTCGGCACCGGTAACGTGGCGGCGGCCAACGCCGGGCGCTTTATGCAAGGGGCTGGGGGCGTGTTCGCCCTGGTCGGCGCCGTTTATTTGATCACGAAGAACTTTCCAGCTTCCCTGGCGGCGTCGTTCATCGGTGCCACCCAGATGTTCGGCATGGCCGGCGGATCCGCGGGGCAGTTTCTGGTCGGCCCCATCATCAAAGGCGGACTGCCTTGGGGACAATTCTGGATCTATTCGGGCATCCTTGGTCTGCTTATCGCCGCCAGCCTGCTGGTGTTTCTGCCCAAAGAAGATCGCGGATCGGCCGCCCGCGGGGCTGGTGGATTGGCCAGTGTATTGGGCTCGCTCAAGGCGGTGTTTCTCAATCCCCAGTCCATCCTCTGCGGGTTGATTGCCGGTCTGCTCTTCATCCCCACGACCATCTTCGGCATGACCTGGGGAGTGAGGTATCTGCAGGAAGCCCGCGGCCGCGCCTATGATGCCGCGGTCATGCTGGCCGCCACGGTTCCGTTGGGCTGGATGGTGGGTTGCCCGCTGCTGGGCTTTCTCTCCGATCGGCTTGGCCGCCGCAAGCCGGTCATCCTGGGGGGCACCGTGGTGTTGCTCGGTATGCTGGCGTGGGTTCTGTTCGGTGACCCCGCCATTTTCCGCGGGCCCGTGGTAGGCATCCTGATGGGCATCGCTTCGGGGGCGGCGATGCTGCCCTATTCAGTCATCAAGGAAGTCAATCCGCCGCAGTTGGGCGGTTCGGCCACGGGCGTGATCAACTTTATCAATTTTACTTTTAGCGCGCTGCTTGGTCCGGTGTTCGGATCGCGATTGGTGCGAGTGTCGGAAGGCAGCGAAACGATGTCACTGGAGCATTATCAGGCGGGGTTCAAACCGCTCCTTTACGGCGTCGCCTTGGCGCTGGTCCTGACCTGTTTCCTGAAAGAAACCGGGCCGGCCGTCCGGAAGTTGCCAGTCAACCCGTGAGCATCAAACTTCTTCTCGAATTCGGCGTTATCATCGGCGCGCTGCTGATGGGCGCGCGGGCGGGTGGGGTCGGGCTGGGTTTGTGGGGCGCGGTCGGGTTGCTGGTGTTGGTGGTGGGATTTGGTGTTCCGCCCGGCGCCATTCCCGGCGAAGTGCTCATCATTGTCCTGACCGTCATCATGGCCGCTTCGGCGATGGAAGTGGCCGGAGGGATAGACTTTCTGGTCCGGTTGGCCGAACGCATCATTCGCAAAAATCCCAGGCAAGTGACGATCATCGCGCCGCTGGTCACTTACGGATTCACCTTTGCGTCGGGCACGGGTCACATTGTGTATCCGTTGCTGCCGGTGATTTACGAAGTCGCGCACGAGAGCGGCATTCGGCCGGAGCGCCCGATGGCCATCGCCACCATCGCCTCTCAGCAGGCCATTACGGCCAGTCCGGTGTCGGCCGCGACGGCCGCGATGATTAGCTTGCTGGCCACGCACCACTTCGGGCTGATCCAGCTTCTTCTGATTTGCGTTCCGTCCACGTTGATCGCCGTGCTCATCGCCGCCTTCGTTCAACTTCGCATTGGGCGGGAACTGAAGGATGACCCGGAATACCAACGACGGTTGCAGGCCGGGGAAGTGGCGCCTGCGGCGCGACGAGAGTCGGGCGCGGCCACGGCGGTGCCGCCTTTACCGAGTGGGGCGAAAGCGAGCGTGTTGATCTTTTTTGGCGGCGTGGCGCTGGTGGTTTTGGCCGGCCTCTTTCCGGCGCTGCGAACCGTTCCAGGCAAAACCGGCGCATCGGCTGTCGTGGGGATGCCCATCGCCATCGCTATCGTCATGCTGGCGGTGGGGGCGGTCATTCTGCTGGTGACGCGGGCCCCGGTGGCCGAAGTGCCGAAATGCAAGACCTGCCAGTCCGGCATCACGGCGCTGATCGGCATTCTTGGGTTGGCCTGGTTGGGGGACACTTTCATCAATGCCAACCAGGAAACGATCATCGGCGGTCTGAGCGACATGGCCAAAGCCGCGCCTTGGACATTTTCCATCGGCCTTTTTGTGGCGTCGATGCTGCTCTATAGCCAGGCCGCCACTGCCCGCGCTTTGATGCCGTTGGGCCTGTCGCTCGGGATTTCGCCGGCGTCGCTCATCGGCATGTTCCCGGCCGTGAACGGCTATTTCTTCATCCCGAACTACGGCACGCTCATCGCTGCGATGCAGTTCGACCGCAGCGGCACCACCCGGATCGGAAAGTATCTCCTCAACCATTCGTTCATGTTGCCGGGCCTGATCACCACGGTTGGCGCCGTAGCCATCGGGCTGTTCATCGGCAAGCTCTTTTTTCCGCCAGCCAGCTGATGGTATGAAACTCGAATCCCAACGCATCACGGAAGCGGCCCAGCGCATGGGCGTCAGCGCCGACGAACTGGCCGCCGTCCTCGAGCGCGGCGCCGCGGTTGCGTACCAGGCCGGCGACTATCTGTTCCACGAGTCCACCCCGCGCCAGTGGCTGGGCCTGGTCCTGGAAGGCGAGATCGATCTGGTTCGCGGCCAGCACGGGCAGAGTGTGCTCATCGGGGTGGTTCAGCCTGGGGCCATCCTGGCCGAAGGCGTGATGCTCGACGACAACCCGCACAGCACTTCGGCCATGACTCACCGCGGGGTGAAGGTCTGGCAGATTCCGCGCGCGGAGCTGGACAAAGTTCGCGTGGAGAATCCCCAGGTCTTTTATCGTCTGGTCGGTCAGGTGGCCCGGCGGTTGAGCGACCGGCTTCGAGCCGCGTCGGAACGGCTCGCGAAAGAAAGCGGCCCCGCCACGCTCACCAACACGCGTCGCGAACATGATTCCCTCGGCGAACGCGAGGTGCCGAACCACGCCTACTACGGCATTCAGACGCTGCGGGCGGTCGAGAATTTTCCTTTCTCCGGCATTCGCGTGCGGCATTACGAACATTTCGTGCGGGCTTTGGCCTGCGTGAAGAAGGCCGCCGCGCTGGCCAACGCGGAATTGGGCGTGCTGGATGGCCACATTGCCGACGCCATCGCCAAAGCGTGCGACGAATTGCGGGCCGGCCAGCTGCATGACCAGTTTGTGGTGGACATGATCCAGGGCGGCGCGGGCACGTCGACGAATATGTGCGCCAACGAGGTCATCGCCAACCGCGCCCTCGAACTGCTCGGTCACGCCAAGGGCGAATACCAATTCTGTCATCCCAACGATCACGTCAATTGCTCGCAATCCACCAACGACGCCTATCCGACGGCGATCAAGCTGGGAGTTTGGTTCACGCTGCGCGATACGCTCTCCGCCTTGCGCGAACTCAAAAGAGCGCTGGAAACCAAGGCCAAAGAGTTCGCCGACGTGATCAAGATGGGCCGCACCGAGAACCAGGACGCGGTGCCGATGACGCTCGGCCAGGAATTCAGCGCCTATGCGGTCATGATCGGCGACGGCCTGCGCCATCTCG
>Ga0247664_1000107_pt1 | contig 20409 bp, 17 predicted proteins | sample CNK05_metaG_FD_182715 | JGI IMG/M metagenome (GOLD analysis project Ga0247664, IMG submission 182715) | Soil microbial communities from Purdue University Martell Research Forest, Indiana, United States - CNK05 | ecosystem: Environmental > Terrestrial > Soil > Temperate forest > Bulk soil...
TGTCTTCCAAAAATCCATTGCCGCCAATGTATAGCTATTTAGGGGACACATCACTAGGTCTAACGAGGCAGGGCCTTAGACCTGCAAGGCAAGGACGGTTCTTTGCAAGATCGACTCAAATGCCAGTTGACTACCTTTGTCGGAAACTTTGTCGGCCACCTTTGTCGAGGCGTTGAAGCCGCTAACCTGCCTTGACGCCGCGCGGTGTGCTGGACAACATGCGGCTCCGTGAAACCCTTGTTTAGTCTGCTGTTGCTGGGCTGCGTTTTGACCAGCCAAGCTGCCCCGAAGAACATCGTGCTGATTGCCGGCAAGCCCAGTCATCCCCCTGGCATGCACGAGTTCCGGGCGGGTTGTCTGCTCTTGCAATCCTGCCTGAAGGATGTCGCGGGCGTGCACGTGACGGTTTATTCGAACGGCTGGCCGCAAGTGGCGTCGGCTTTTGATGGGGTGGATGCGGTGGTGATTTACGCCGATGGCGGGGCCGGGCATCCAGCCATTCAAGCGGATCACACCCAAATCCTGGATGGCCTGGCCAAGAAGGGAGTCGGGTTGGGGTTCATGCATTACGGCGTGGAAATCCCCAGCACCAATGGCGGTCCGCAGTTTCTCGAATGGGTCGGCGGTTACTACGAACATCTCTATTCGGTCAACCCGATGTGGTCGCCCGATTATCAGACCTTCCCCAAACACCCCGTCACGCAGGGGGTAAAACCGTTCAGCAACCGGGATGAGTGGTATTTCAACATGCGCTGGCGCACAAACAAAACGAAGATCACCCCGATCCTCACCGCGACACCTTCCGATCAGGTCCGGGCCGGCCCCTATGTTTATCCCAAAGGCCCTTATCAACACATCGTCGATGCCAGCGGCCGCCAGGAAATCATGATGTGGGTCTACGAACGTTCAGGCGGCGGACGCGGCTTCGGTTTCACCGGCGGTCATACGCATGCGAACTGGGGCAACGACAACCAGCGCAAAGTGGTGCTGAACGCCATCCTCTGGATCGCCAAGGCGCCTGTGCCCGAGGACGGTGTCGAATCGGTCGTGACCGCCGAACAACTCGCCGCCAACCAGGATCCAAAGTCCAAGTAATCGAACCGAACCTCAATCAACCCAGCACCCCCGCACACCGCCTCGCGCGCGTGTCGCCCTGCCGCATCATGAACTATTTCCTTCCAGCGCACCCGGCTTCGACCGGCGTCCTCGCCTTATTGGCTTCCACGACGATGGTCCTGGCTCAGGACAAGGACGATAAACCCGCCAGCCATCCGCACGGACACGATGTCGCCCTGGCCGAGGTGCAGAAAATGACACCCGGCTCCGGTCTGGAAGTCAGTTTGTTCGCGTGCGAACCGATGGTGGTGAACCCGGCGGACATGGACGTCGATGCGCAGGGCCGCGTGTGGGTTTGCGAAGGCGCCAATTACCGGTCCACCTTCCAGAAGTGGGGGATTCTCCGGCCGGACGGCGATCGGATCGTGGTGTTGGAAGACGCCAACCACGATGGCGTGGCCGACCAACAAACCGTCTTTTACCAGGATCACACGGTGAACACGGCGCTGGGCATCTGTGTGCTGGGTAACAAGGTCATCATCTCCTCGTCGCCCTACGTGTTTGTGTTGACCGACACAGACGGCGACGGCCAGGCCGACAAGCGCGAGTTATTGTTTGAAGACACGTCCAAAGGCGATCATGACCATTGCATGCACGCGTTCGTGTTCGGGCCGGATGGAAAGCTTTACTTCAACTTTGGCAACGAAGTGAAGGAACTGCGCCGGCCGAAAGGCGCGCCGCTCGCCCTCCCGATGCATGGCAAACCGCCGGCACACGAAAGTGAAACAGTCATCGACCTGGCCGGTAACCCCGTCAAGACCGTCGGCAAACCGTACCGTCAAGGCATGGTCTTTCGCTGCAACCTGGATGGCAGCGGGGTCGAATCCCTGGCCTGGAACTTCCGCAACAACTATGAGGTGGCCGTCGATTCCTTCGGCACCCTCTGGCAATCCGACAACGACGACGATGGCAACCGCGGCGTGCGGATCAATTATGTGATGGAATTCGGCAACTACGGCTTCGTCGACGAAATCACCGGGGCGGGCTGGCAGCAAGGCTGGAAGAAAGCGCAGGAGAAAGGAGCCTCGGAAGAAGAACGGCCCCTGTATCATTGGCATCTCTACGACCCGGGCGTCGTCCCGAACCTGCTCCAGACCGGCAACGGTTCCCCGACGGGCATCGCCTTTTATGAAGGAAAACTTCTGCCCGAACCGTTTCGTAACCAGATCATCCATTGCGACGCCGGGCCGCGGGTGGTGCGCGCCTATCCGGTCCGCAACAGCGGCGCCGGCTATGAGGCCACCACGCTCGACATCCTGACCAGCCCCGACTCCTGGTATCGTCCATCCGATGTGTGTGTGGGTCCCGACGGGGCTCTTTATATCGCCGATTGGCACGACGCGGGAGTCGGCGGCCATAACATGGCGGATCACGTGCTTGAAACCATGACCGGCCGCATCTATCGCGTGGCACCGAAAGGCAACAAGCCAGTTGTCCCCAAACTCAACGTGAACAGCGCGGCGAGTGCCGTGACCGCCCTGCAATCTCCGAACCAAGCCACGCGTTACCTGGCCTGGACCGCCCTCGAGTCCATGGGACCCAAAGCGGAGAGCTCCTTGAACAAGCTTTGGCACGGTGACGACGCCCGGATGCGCGCGCGGGCCTTGTTTCTGCTCGCCCGTCTGCCCGGGTCCAGCTCGAAATACATCGATGCGGCCATCAGCGATTCGAACCCCGACTTGCGCATCACGGCCTTGCGGATCGTGCGCGAACGCAAGCTGGATGTGATTCCGTCTATAAAGAAGTTGGTCAACGATCCCTCCGCACAGGTCCGCCGTGAATGCGCCATCGCGTTGCGGCATCAATCGTCACCGGACGCCCCCAAGTTGTGGGCCACGCTGGCCGGGCAGCATGACGGCAAGGATCGATGGTATTTGGAGGCCCTGGGGCTGGCCATGGACCAGCAGGAGAACAAATTCTTCGACGCCTGGCTGGCTGAGGTCGGGGACCAATGGAATACGCCCGCCGGCCGGGATATTGTCTGGCGTTCCCGCGCCAACAAGGCTCCGGCGCTGCTGGCCAAGATCATCACAGACAAGAAGACCAAGGACAAAGACAAAGAGCATTTCCTGCGTTCGCTCGACTTCATCGAAGGCCCGGAGAAAAAAGCGGCTCTGGAAGAGATTAGCGTGTCCTTATTGCAGTAGCAGTTGCCATTGCAACCCGAAGGGTTGCCAGTGAGTAGCCGGGGGCTGAGGAGTTCCGCGTGAGCGGGATGACGATACCCCCGGGGCACGATCACAAACGACGCGACCCCGGAGGGGTCGCACACGACTTGCCATTTTCCCGTGTCAATCGACAATTCATCAATTCACCTGGACGCACGTTCAACGCCTAACCTTCAAGAGCGATCCTGCGACCCCTTCGGGGTCGAGATCGTTTCGCTTTTTCCCGGGGGTATCGTCGTTCCGCTGACGCTTCACTCCTCAACCCCCGGCTACATACTGGCAACCCTTCGGGTTGCGCCTAGGCCGAAGGCTTGGCGTGGCAGCGCGCGAATGCGCGCGGGAAAGAGTTAGCCCGACGTCGGCGCCCCGAAACTACCGCAAGTAGTCGAGCAGCGAACTGCCGAGGATCTTGCCGGCGCTTTGCAAGGCCGCTTGATAGGCGGTTTGCGTCTGAGTGAGGCGCACGATGGTCTGGGCCAGGTCGGCGTCGGTTTCGTGGGAGACGAGCGTTTCCAGCGTGTCGCTGCGTTGTTTGGCCTCGTTGTTGGTGGCCTCCAACCGGGCTTGGATGGCGCCGTTGGAGCCGAGGTGATAAAGAAAATTGTCTTCGTCCTTGCCCAAGTTGGGCCGATCGGTGGCCTCAATGGCGGAGACATTCCCGGAGAGCAGGTTGTTTTGCAGCGAGATCAGGTGATTGAAGAAATCAGCTCCGACCCGGGTGTCTGCGATGAGTCCGCGCGGGCCGCTGCCGGAAGTATTTTCGCCGACTGTCTGGGCGGTGAGTGTTACGCCGCTGGCGATCTCGCTTTCCGGCAGGGTGGTGTTGCCCTGGTAAACGACGCTGGTCACGGTTCCGTTGGCGTCGGTGGTCAGCACGAAGGCGGGTTGGTTGGTCAGGGTGCCGGCGAAGAGGGAATCACCGCGGTTGCGGGCGTTGACGGTCTGGGCGGCTTGTTTGATCAGTTCGGTGACTTCTTTGGCGTAGATATTGAGTTGGTCCTGCGATTTGAGGCCATCGGCGGCGATGGCGATCTCGCGCACACGGTCGGAGACCGTTTTCAAATCTTTCATGGCGCTGAAAGAGGCGCTGGCGAGTTCCTGATGGCGGCTGATGTTGCGTTGATATTGTCCGACGGCTTTTCCTTCGGCCTGCAAGTCCAGGACGCGGCGCATGGCGGCGGGGTCGTCTTCGGGCAGGCTGAGGAGTTGACCGGTGGCGGCCTGGGTCTGGAGCTTGTTTTGGCGCTGATTGAGCGAGCTGAGCTGTGCGATCAGGCTGTCAGGAAAGGTGTTGGCGGTGACTCTCATTATCGTTTCAGGTTCACCACCGTTTCGAGCATGGTATCGACGGTCGTGATCAGCTTGGCGGAGGCTTCGAACGCGCGTTGGAACTTAATCAGGTCCGTCATTTCCTCATCGATCGAGACGCCGCTGACCGAGTCGCGTTGGCGCAGCAACATGCGCTCGACGATTTGCTGGTTGGTGAGCTGGGTATTGGTGCTGTTCAGGCTTTGGCCGAGGGCTGCCACGGTTTGGCCGTAGTTTTGCAGCAAGGTTTGATTGGAGAGAGCGGGCAGACTTTTGTCGGCCAGTTGGGCCAGGGCGACCGCGACGGTGTTATCGCCCGGCGCTCCTGCGACTCCACTGGCCTGGATGGCTGAAGGATCATTGACCAGGGCATCGTTAACCCCGATGTCGGCGGCGGTGGAACCGGTGAAAAAATTCTGTCCGCTGGTGCCGTTGAGACTATAGCCGGTGGCGTGAACGGCGTTGACCTCGCTGATCAGGTTGGAGGCCAGGGTATCGAGGTTGGTTTGGAGGGTGGCGAGGTGAACATCGCGCGTTTCGATCGTGCCCTGGATGCTGCCCCCGGTGATGTTCAATCCCATGCCTCCGGTCACGGTGCGCACCAACATCTGGCCTCCGCCGGCATCGTACGTTTCGAGGGTGTCCTGCACCTTGGATCCCGAGACGAGCGTGACCCCGTCGATGGCAAGGTCGACGGTGCCATTGGGATTGGTGGTGGTCTGGACGGGCACGAGTTTGGCCAGGTCCTCGATGCGTTTCTGGCGGGTATCGCGGAGGTCGTTGGCCTGGCCGCGTCCGCCGATTTCCAGGTTTCTGATCTGGTCGTTGAGCTGGGCAATGTCGTGCAGCGCCAGGTTGGCTTGCTGGACATCGCTGGTGACCGAGTCGTTGAGGGAACTGCGTGCGTCGGTCAGGCGTTGGGAGACCTGGTTGAACTGCGTGGCGAGACCTTGCGCTTTGAGGATGAGCACCTGCCGTTCCGCGACGGAAGTGACGTTGGTCGACAAGCTCTGGAACGAGGCGAAAAGATCGGACATCTGTTCGGCGATGCCGTGTTGACCGCCCACGCCGTTGGCGGCGGCGGCACCTTCCGCGCCGGTGGCCTGCCGGTCGATCTGCTGGCCGAGGGCGGCCTGGAGAAATTGAAGGGCCTGTTGCTTGGATTCGTAGGCGCCGCGCACGCTGGTTTCGCTGACGATCTGGCGATCGAGAAGGATGTCGCGGATCTGCACGATGGCGACGGCGTCCGCCCCGGTGCCTTGCGGTCCGAGTTCGGAGGGAATGGTCCAAGACGTTTCGATCGCCACGCGTTGGCGGGAATAACCGGGCGTGTTGACGTTGGCCAGGTTATGGCCGGCGACTTCCGTGCCGTTGCGCTGGGTTTGCAGCGAGCGGCTGGCCATAGAGAGGGTTCCGAAGAGTCCGAGCATACGATCTCTATATCTGTATCGGCAGTGTTGATCGGGCGATTAACCCATTATCCGACGGCTTCATAGAGTGGCGGTGTGGGCAGACTATGCGATTGCCGGCCGCCGTGCTCGTTGTAGACCTGGGTTTCCCGGGCGGGAAAGAGGATCCCAAGGAATTTTTGCATGAGCTCGACCGAACGGCTCAGCACCAGATGATTTTGCCTGGCCCGTTGCTGAATGCGAGTGAGCAAGCCGTTATTCTCTTCGACCAGCGACCGGACCAGCGGCTGATAGGCGGACGGCAGCAGGCGAATCAATTCGACGAAAGTGGATGTTTCCGTGACGGCGAGCGAGCACGCCAGGGCGCGTTGGCTGGATTCACGCTGGCGGCGCGCCGTCTGGATGACGGCGCCCTGATTTTGAATGGCCGTGGTGGCCGCCACCATGTCGTCGGCCATCCGGTTAATCGCCGATTCCTGCTGCTGATCGAGCAGGGCCAACATCTCCCCGTATTGGGTCAGTTCGGTTCGCAAATCGGCGACAAGTTTCTGGAGGGCTTCAGTCATGCACTTTTTTTGGTGATTGAATCATTGCCCTCACTGCTCTCCGGGTCGGGGGTCGCGTCGGGCGTGGTGGAGGTTTCGGCCTCGGCACGGTCGAGGTCCGGAACGAGATCGGGTGGGCCGGCGGGGTTACGGCTGCGGTTGACCTGAGATGCCCAGCCCAGGCCCCAGCCGGTTACGCCAGTTTTTATGCCTTTCGGACTTTTGAGGCGCGAGAAAGATTTGGAAAAGCTGGCTCCCATAAGTTGACTACAGTTGAGGTGGATGACCCGGAGTGGCCCCGGTCCCGTTTGGTGACGCGGTTGTTTTCTGGGTTGAACCTGGCGGACGCGCGGCTGAAGCCGAGTTGGTTTGGCGTCCGAGTTGGAGTTGCAAGCTGCGAGCCAACCCGAGGCTGCCGCTCTGGCTGATGGCATCGGCGAGCTGGGTGGTGACCATATCCTGATAGATGCCGGCGCTCATCGAGTCCTGGTTCATGCTGGAACGGAAGACCGTCTTGCGGGCCTGGGCCAGGATCTGCCGCAGGATGAGCGCTTCGAACTGGCGGCTGGCTTCCTTGACTTTTTCTTCTTCGCTCAGGGCTTTGTTTCCCGCCAACGTTTCGATGGGCTCGGCCTGCCGCTGGGCACCGACGCCGGCGTTGGGATGGAGGGGGAGGGGCGTGACGTTCATGAATTACCGGAGGACCAGTTCAGCATGGAGGGCGCCGGCCTGTTTCATGGCCTGGAAGATGGCCATCATGTCGCGCGGGGTGACCCCGAGCGAATTGAGGCTGGAGGCGACGCGTTCGACGGTCGGCAGCTCCGGCAAGGGAACCAGCGCCGCTTTTTGTTCGGTGACTTTGGTGTCGGTTCGCGGGGTTACCACGGTGGTGCCGGTCTGGCTGAAGGGTTGTGGCTGGGAGGCATCGTAGCTGTTGGCGATGGTAATGGTGATGTTGCCGTGGGAGACGGCGCAGCTGGCGATCCGGATGCGGGAAGTGGCCACGATGGTGCCGGTTCGCTCATTGATGATGATGCGGGCGGGGGTATCCGGCTCGAGTTCGATCGCCTCAATGCGGGCGATGAAATCCACCACGTGCCCTTCCATACCCTCGGGGACCTTGACGCGCACGCTGGTGGAATCGATGGCTTCGCAAGAGTTGGTGAAGGTGGCGTTGACCGCGGCGGCCAGGCGCGCTGACGAAGTGAAATCCGGTTCACGCAACAAGAATTCGATCGTGTTGTCGCGCGCAATTTCCGCGGGGATCTCCAGTTCGACCAGAGCGCCGCCAATGATCTGGCCTACGGTCGGATGATTCTTCTGGACGCTGGCCCCTTCGTTTCCGCCGGAAATACCTCCGATGGAGAGGGGACCTTGGGCGACGGCGTAGACCTTGCCGTCCGCGCCCAGCAAAGGCGTTTGCAGAAGCACCCCGCCTTGCAGCGTCTTGGCGTCGCCGATCGACGAAACCGTCACATCCAGGCGCGCGCCATTCTTTTGGAAGGCCGAAATATCCGCCGTGACCATGACGGCGGCGATGTTCTTGGCGGAAAGGGTGGCGGCGGGCACGTTGATCCCGAAACGTTGCAGAAAATTGGCGATGCTCTGCAGCGTGTAAACCGGGTTCTTGTCGCCGTCGCCCGCGATGCCGCTGACCAGGCCGAAACCCACCAGTTGATTATCGCGCGCGCCGGCCACCATGGCGATGTCCTTCACGCGCGAAGCGGCCTGCGCCGGAGCGAGTCCCCCTCCGCTGGCGGCCAGCAGGAGAGCCAGGCCCAGGCCAGCCGATGCCCTGCGGGTGCCATGGCCGGAGCCGCCCCGCGGCGGTCGGATTCGCTGCGGCGACCGGCTACGGCAGACGCAGGCAGAACGCAGCTTCATGGCAGGCTCCAAGCAGGGGCTCATCAAAATGGCGTTACTTTCTCCCAGATCCGATGCAGCCAGCCTTTACGTTGGTTGTCGGTGATCGTGCCGTTGGAGAGGAAGCGGATACTGGCGTCCGCGACGTTGTAGCTGAAGACGGTATTGCCGGCGGTGACATCATCGCTGCGCACCATGCCGCGGAGGATGGCTTCCTGTTTTTCGCCGGAGAAATAGGTTTCGCGGCGGCCTTCGATGATGAAGCTGCCATTAGGCAGGACATCGACCACCCGGACGGCGATGCGAGCGGTGATCTTTTCGGAGTTATTAATCTTGCCGCTGCCGTCGAAGCTTTGGGAGCCGCCGAATTTCATGGCGGGCAACTGACCGTTCTTGGTCAAAAATCCGCTGGCCGTGGGTGACCAGAGGATGGTGTCGAGCGAGGCATCGACGCTGGAGGATTTGGAGGTCTTGGTGCTGTTTTCCTTGGAAGCCGTGCTGTTCTCCTGCACCAGGATGGTGATGATATCGCCCACCCCATGAGCCCGTTTGTCGGCGAACATGGAACGGGAGGTAGTCTCTTTCCAGACCGAGCCCGGGCCGGCCGGGGCGGGTGCGGCCATGAACACCGCCAAGAGCGGGGCCACAGGCCAGGCCACTCGCGGCCACCTAGGGCGACTCGCGATGTTTGCTTGGCTGCCGGCTCCTGCGCGCCACCTAAAGATTGATGAGCACGGTTTGGTCGTCTTGGACTCTTGCATAAAATTCCCGTTTGGTTTTGGGGTTGCGCACTCGCACGAGCTGGCCGGGCAGACCGTCACCGAGCACCTCGACGCGCATGTTGATCCGCAGGGCGCCATCCTGCACCACTCCGTCCACCATCTGGCCGCGTTGCACGACCGGCCGCAAGCGCACGGAGCGCGCGAGCAAAGGTTGTCCGGCGGAGATGCCCTCCACCAGTTCGAGCGACGGGTTGCGCAGCACGTTTTCATCGAGCGGCTCGCGCAACGAGAGCACGTCGCGCCGTTCGCTCACGAAGTCCGTTCCCTGCAAGGGCTGACCGCGTGGCAAGGCGCCCCGGCTGACCAGGATGTCCTTCATGATGCGCGCTTGCGCGAGCACTTGCCACGGGCCCAGGCGATCAACGCCCGCCTGCAGCTCGAAGCGAACGATGAAATTGGCGGTCAACCCGCTGACCGGCAGATCCAGCACCCGCAACACCAACGTCTCATCCGGGACCAGAACCTGAGCCCAAGGCCGGCTGAACCGCAGCTCCAGTTCGCCTCGATCCTTTACGTTTTCGCGTTGCAAAGTCGCCGTGAGCAATTGGCGCAGCTCCGGCTCGGTGAGCGAACGGGCGCGTCGGGTGATGCGGACCTGGGGCGCTCCCGACCAATTGGTGACGCGCGGAGCGCCGGGTTGGCGGGCCAGCAATTCTTCGATCTGCGCGCGCGGCAGGGTCAATGAACGTCCGAAGGCGGGGGCATCGGCCAGGCGAACTGGCTCGGGAGGCAGGGACGCGCTGGTTGCGGCCAGGATCTGATGCAGGAACACCCCGCTGCTGTCCACCTGGATCGCCGGAAGCAGCTCGAAGGCGGTGGCCCCGGGAAACGCAAAAACCCGGGGCCCACCGCCGCAGAGCGCGCCCAGGAGGAGCGCGCAGAGGAAGGCGGAGTGCCGAGGCCGTGGCGGGCGTGGATGGGTGCGGGGGCGCGACCATGGACTGGAGGAGGCGGCCGGCGTCCGCCTGGACGAACTGGATGTGGGGAGGCCCGGCATTAGCGGCGGAGGTTGTTGCTGATCTGCATCATTTCGTCGGCGGCCTGCACGGACTTGGCGTTCACCTCGTAGGCGCGTTGAGCGATGATGAGGTTTACCATTTCTTCCACGACTTTCACGTTGGACATTTCCAGGTACCCTTGTTCGATGCTGCCGAAGCCGTTTTCAGCGGCATTGCCGATTTCCGGGGTGCCGGAGGCTGGGGTCTCGCGAAACAAGTTCCGGCCGACGGCTTCGAGACCGGCCGGGTTGGCGAAACGGACCAGGCTGACCTTGAAGGTTTGCGTGCCGCTACTGCCGCGCGTGGTGACATCGCCGCCCGGTGAGATGCTGATGTCGGTGGTGCCGGTGGGAATCGGTTGAAACCCGCTTTGCAGAGGCAGACCGTCCGTGGTGGTGATCCGGCCGTCGGAGGCGCGTTTCAAGGCGCCGTCGCGAGTATAAGCGCGCGTGCCGTCGGCCAATTGCACTTCGAAGAAGCCATCTCCCTGAATCGCGACATGGAGTGGTTCGCCGGTTTGGGTGAAATCGCCCGTGGAAAAGATCTTGGAAGTGGCGACGGCCCGGGACCCATGGCCGATGTGCATGCCTGTGGGCAATTGATTGCCGGCGCCCTGATCGGCGCCCGCCACACGATAGGTTTGGTAAAGGAGATCCTGGAACTCGAGCTTGCTCTTCTTGAACCCGGTCGTGTTGACGTTGGCGAGGTTGTTCGAGATCACATCCAGATTCAGTTGCTGGGACTGCATCCCGCTGGCGGCAGAGTAAAGGGAACGGATCATAGCTGGACTAAAAAGGATTGAATGGATGAGCGATGGCGGCGGCAGTTGGATTCAGCCGGCCGGCCGAGAGCTTGCAGAGGGTGGCCGTACATGAGCGGGCTTAGCTCACATTGCCCAGATCGCTGAGCGTCCGGGCTATCCGATCGTCGTGGATCTGCGCCATCTTCTGGTTGGCTTCGAACGTCCGCATGGCGCTGATCAGATTGGCCATCTCCATGACCACCGATGTGTTGGACCCTTCCAAGGCGCCCTGCCGCAAGCTCGAAGCCGTGGCAGGCCTGGCGCCCACGTTGGGATTATCCGCCGTGAAATAGCCTCCGCTTAAACGAGTCAGCAGATTGGGATTGCCAAACTCCGTCAGACGCAGCCGACCTTTCAAATCCGCGCCCTGGCTGACTTCGCCGGTGGCGGAAATGGACGGCTGGGTGTGATTGTTCAAATCAAACAAGATGGTGCCGCCCTCGCCCAGTACCCGGTACCCTTCTTTGGTCACCAGCTGGCCCTGGGAATCCGTGTGGAATTCCCCGTCCCTGGTGTAGGCCGTGGTGCCGTTCGGAAGCTGAACTTCGAAGAAGCCGCGCCCGTCGATGGCGACGTCGGTCGGCATATTCGTCACGCGCAATTCGCCGGGCTGGAAGTTTGTGCTGGGTTGGCCGGTGCTCATCAGCACCGCCCGGGATGCCCCGGAGGCGGGCGCGGGATGCAAGCCAGCCTGGACTGCGGCGAAAGAAAAATCCTGTTTCTTAAAGCCGGGAACCGAACTGGAGGAGAGGTTCTCCGCGATGGTCTCTTGCCAGCGGTCCATCGCGTGCAAGGCAGAGGCGGCCTGGTAGAGACTAACATTCATGCCGAACTGTTTAGCAGTGCCTATGCCAGTGGGTTTTTGCCTGATTTCCAGCTGATCCCGGCCAATTGAGCACCTCCCGCCCCGTCCGGTCATCCGAACGCGGCACGTTTTGCCACTTGGTTGTTGGTTCTTAGTTGCTAGTTCCTGGTTCCTCGTTGCTTGTTGCTGGTCGATCGAGGCCTCGTTGCTGGTCGCCTTTCTCGACAGAAAGCCGGAAGCCACCCAGGAACCAGCAACTAGGAACCAGCAACCAGCAACCAGCAACCAAAGGAATAACCATTGGCAACCCCTCGTCCTATTCGTAGAGTTCCGCGCACACCTGATGCGACAGTTTGTCACGATCACGCTGAACGCGTTCATGGAGCTCATTCGGCAGCCTATCTTTTTACTGCTGATGAGTTGCTCCGCTGTGTTCTGCGTCTTTTTAGCCAGCATCCCTTATTTTGGATTTGGGGATGATCCGAAGTTGGTGAAGGACAGCGTTCTGGCGGTGACGTTGCTGGCGGGGTTATTGGGCGCGGTCTTGAGTGCCTCCAACTCATTGGCGCGGGAGATCCGGGCGGGGACGGCCCTGGCGGTTCTTTCCAAGCCGGTGGGCCGCACGTGTTTTCTCCTGGCGAAGTATGCAGGACTGGCGGCGGCCTTGGCAGTCTTAACCTACGTGAATCTGATCGCCTGTTTGTTGGCCAGCCGGATGGGCTATGACGCCTATGGCGACACGGACTGGCTGGCCCTGGGGTTGTTTGTGGGGATGCTGGCGATGGCTTACGCGCTGGGCGGGTTCGGCAACTTTTTTCTGAGGCGTCCCTTCGTTTCGGATGCGGTGTTGTGTGTGGTGGGGATGGCGACGCTGGCGTTTGTCGTGATCAACTTTTTCGATCAACACGGCAAAGTCCAGGCGTTCGGGTCGGGGATTGATTGGTGGATGGCGCCGGCGGTGTTGCTGATCCTGTTTGCCCTGTGGATTCTAGCCAGCCTCGCGCTGCTTTGTTCGACGCGTCTGGAGCTGATGTCGACGCTGGCCATTTGTTCCGGCTTCTTTCTGCTGGGGTTAATGTCGGATTATCTGTTTGGGACCCGGGCGGAGAAAGGTTCGTGGTGGGCTTCCATTTTGTATGCGGTGGTGCCGAATTGGCAGCAGCTTTGGATGGCGGACGCGCTGGAGGGGGGCAAGCGGATACCGTGGCGTTATGTGCTGACTGCGTTTGGGTACATGACGGCTTACGTGGGGGCGGCCTTGGCGATTGCGTTGTGTTTGTTTGAGGATCGTGAGCTGACCTAAGGACCATGAACGTGGAGAAGAATCTACAGAGGAATGCCGGGGTCAACCTTGGGCTGAGCCTGGTGGTGACGGCGACGACTTACGCGGTGGCGTATTCGACGCATTCCTTTGCCGGGCAGGTGGCGGGCATCTTCCTTTGGCTGGGTTTCCTGGTGGGGTTGGTGAGCTGGTTCCACATGCGTCTGGAGGAACGCGAACGGCTGGAGAGTCTGGAGTTGGACGAATTGGCCAGGAGCCGTGGCAGTGGGACGCTGTTTACGGCGGGGGAAGGAGACTCTCGGCAAGCTCGAGGCGCCCGCGAGCTGTTTGAACGTTATTTCGTTCCTGGATTCACACTGGTTCTGTTGCTGATGCAGGCGGTGGCCGGCTGGTGGTGTCTGCGTTGGCTCAGTCGGGTGAAGGAGCCGCCTGCGTTGGCGCAACCGTTGGTGGCTATGGCCATCCTGGGTCTGTTTGCGCTGGTGCTTTATCTGATCGGCCAATTCTCCAGCAGGCTGGCCCGGCTGGAACAGAGCCGGTTGCTTCAGCCAAGCGCGAGTTATGTCTTGCTGGGCGCGCACGTGCTGGCTTTGGCGGTGGCCGGGTTAGCGCTCGTTTTGGCGGGTTTTTCCCAAGTCGACTATTTCCTGGCCCAGGTGTTTTGTGGGCTGCTTTGGCTGCTGGCGCTGGAAAACCTGTTCAGCCTGATGTTTGAATTTTATCGGCCGCGGGTCAAAGGCCGGCCCATTCGGATTCTCTACGACAGCCGGCTGGTGGGATTGATCAGTCATCCGGAGAGTGTCTTCACCACGGTTGCGCACACGTTGGATTATCAGTTCGGCTTCAAAGTGTCAGAGACCTGGTTCTACCAGTTCCTCAAACGCTCTATGGCTTGGCTGACTCTTTCGTATCTGGCCATCCTAACGGCTTCCACGTGCCTGGTTTATGTCCAGCCGGGCGAAGAAGCTTTGCTGGAACGTTTCGGAAAGCCGGCGCCCGGCCGCGAAGTGCTCGGTCCCGGCTTCCATGCCAAACTCCCGTGGCCGATCGATCAGGCCTACCGCTATCGAACCCAGGAAATCCAAACTTTCGACGTCGGGTTCGAGCACGACGAAAAAGACGAGCACGAAGCCGCGGTGCTTTGGACCGTCTCCCATTACAAGGAAGAACTCAATCTGCTGGTGGCCAGCCGTGAAACCGCTGAGATCCCGGCTGCGCCAGGCAGCCCCGGCCGGAAGGCTCCTCCGGTCAGCCTGCTTTCGGTCGGTCTGCCAGTGCAGTATCAAATCCATGACCTGAAAGCCTGGGCTTACAACTACAGCAACGCCGGCGAGTTGCTCAAAGAGCTGGCCACCCGCGAAGTCGTCCGGTACCTCGTCGGGGTGGACGTCAATGACATCATGTCCGTCGGCCGCTTCGCGGCGGCGGAGGAACTGCAAAAACGGATTCAGGCCCGGGCGGATGAACTCAAGCTGGGCGTGAGGATCCTGTTCGTCGGCCTGCAGGATGTGCACCCGCCCGTGCGCGTCGGGGCCGCCTACGAAAAATTCGTCGGGGCCAAGCAAAAGCGCGAAGCCGATATTCTCAAAGCGCAGGCGTATGCGATCCGCACCAATTCGCTGGCCATCGCCGCCGCCACCACCCGTCGTTTGAGGGCGGCGGCGGAAAGCGCCCGGCGTGTGACCACGGCCGCGGCGACCGAGTCGCTCTTTACCAATCAGATGGCCGCGTACCGCGCTTCGCCGGATGTCTATTCCGAACGGGCGCGTCTGCAAACGCTTTCCCGTTACGGCCAAAACGCCCGCAAGATCGTGCGCCCCGCCACCAACGCCCAGGAAACTCTGCAACTCAACCTCGAAGAGAAATTGCGGGAAGGCGTCATGGCCGTGCCGCTCCCTCCGCTGTCGCCCGGGAAATGATGGCCATGATGTCGCCTCCCCATTTCACAGCTTCCACATGAAACGCAATCCCATCACCATCGCAGTCGGCGCACTATTGCTGACGATTTTCTTTCTGCTCCTTTTCCTGTTTCAGGTGCGCACAACCGAGTTGGCGGTGGTGGCCACGTTCGGCCGGGTCACTGCGCACGCCGGGCCCGGCGCCCACTTTCGTTGGCCCTGGCCCATCCAATCCGTGCACAAGTTCGATCAGCGCATCCATACGTTCGAAGGCAAGCTGGAGCAGGTGCTGACCTCCGATGCCAACAATCTTCTGATCATGGTTTACGTGGGCTGGCAGATCAATGATCCCGCGGTGTTCCTCACGCGCTTCAACGGATCCACCAACCGGGCCCAGGACAGCCTGGAGGGCCTCATCCGCAATGCCTACAGCGGCGTGGTCGGCAAACATCCGTTGACCCATTTCATCTCCACCGACGAGAAACAGCTCAAATTCGTCGAGATCGAGCAGGAAATGCAGGCCCGGATTCAGGCCGATTGCCGAGCCTTAACCAACGGCCTCAACATCGCTTTCCTTGGCATCAAACGACTCGGGTTGCCCGAGAGCGTGACGAAATTGGTCTTCGAACGCATGGAATCCGAACGCGAAGTGAGAGTCAGCGAGGTCAAAGGCGACGGCGAACGGCAGGCCAGCGAAATCCGGTCTCGGGCCGATTTTGCCAGCGCCAAGCTGCTCGCGGAAGCGGAGGCGGAAGCGACCAAGACTCAGGGAGAAGGCGAAAAGATCGCCGCGAAATCGTTTGAAGTGTTCCGCCAGGAACCGGAGCTGGCCAAGCTGCTGCTGGATTTGAAAGCCCTCGAACAACTGCTCCAGGAACGAGCCACGCTGATTCTTCACGACGACATGGCGCCGTTAAATATCCTCAAGTCGAAAGAGCCGGCCGGACCCCAAAAGTGATGCCGTGCAGGAATCCATGATCCATGAGTGACATTTCGCTCCAACCGCCTCCCGCTCCGCCGCCGCGCCGCGATGCCGCGTCCGGGGCGCCGCCGCGATCCCCGGCCACGGCCCCTGCCGCCGAAGCCGTGGAGGACAGCGGCACGCAGGCGCTTTCCGAAGCGCTTCACAGCAGCTTCAAGATCGTCAAGGTCATCATGCTGGGGTTGGTGGTGGTCTTCCTGTTCTCCGGCCTGTTCACCGTGGGCCAGCAGGAACGAGCGATCGTCTTGCGCTTCGGCGTGCCGGTTGGCGGCGGTGACGGCAAACTTTTGGGACCCGGCCTGCATTGGGCCTTCCCGCCGCCGGTCGATGAAGTGGTCCGAATCCCGGTCGGCCAGGTCCAACACGTGGATTCGAGCATTGGCTGGTATGCCACGACGCCGGCGGCCGAAGCGGCCGGCACCGAACTGCCCCCGGCCGAATCGTTGCATCCGGTGAACGATGGTTATTTGCTGACGGGCGACGAGAATATCATCCATGCCAAGGCCACGCTGCGGTATCGCATCGCGGAGCCTGGGCTGCGTTATGTCTTACATTTCGCCAATGCCTCGAATGTGGTCCAGAACGCGTTTAACAATGCGCTGCTTTACGCGGCGGCCCGTTACAAGGTGGACGAAGCCCTGACCCGGGATCAGGCGGGTTTCCGGGAAACCGCCCGCTTGCGCCTGGAACAAAGCGCCTCCGAACTGGATTTGGGGATCACCGAGATCCAAATCGATAATATGCAGCTGATCCCGCCGCGGCAGCTCAAGGATGCCTTCGCTCGCGTGAGCGAGGCCGAGGTCGTTCGGAGCAAGGAGTTGAACGAGGCGCGCAGCTACGAAAACCAAACGATCAGCAAAGCCCGGGCGGAGGCGGAAGCCCGCAAGAACGCGGGCGAAGCCGAGCGGACCCGGTTGGTCGAGTTCGTGGCCGCCGAAGTCGATCGGTTCACCAACAACCTGCCGGCGTACCGGTCCAACCGGGAACTGTTTGTGGAACAACGCCGTGCGGAGACGCTCCAGGTCGTTTACGCCGCGGCCCAAGAGAAGATTGTCCTGTTTAAAGGCCCAGGGACCACCAACCATTCGCTCTGGTTGCAGATCAATCGGGATCTACCCAGGTTGAAGGAGAAAGAACCGGACAAACCGAAAGATGCGCATTGAAAAAGCCAAGAGCGGAAAGCGGAAGCGGACAGCCCAAGGCGGCCAGGCTCATCTTTCGAATTCCACGGGACTTCCGTTGGGTGGAAGGCCGCCCGCCGATGGTGCCGCCAGTCTGCGTCTTGGGCCGGCGAGTTGCGTCAGGTTCGATCGAGGTGTAATGGACCAATAACATGCAAGTTACTTCACTGCTGAGCCGAAAACACCGGTCGCACGAGCACCCGGATCATCACGATCACAATCATCAGGCGGGGGATGGGTCCTGCGCCGGCTGCGAACAGGACCACAGCCATACCCCGATTCGTCTTTGGCAGACCCTGGCGGGCCTGCTGTTTACCGCGAACTCGTATATCGTCGGCTGGCTCAACCTGGGTCCGGCCATCGCGGACGTCTCCGGCATGATCGGCGCCATTCTCCTCGGCTACCCGATCGCGCTCACGGCCATCACCGATCTGCGCCGGGGCCTGCTCAGCACCAACGAATTGGTGGCAGTGGCGGTCCTTGCTTCCTTCGCCTCTGGTCATTATCAGGAAGCCGGGGTCGTGGCCTTCTTCATGTTGATGGGCGAGATCATCGAGACCCGCACCGCCGAAGGCGCCCGCGCTTCCATTGAATCCTTGATCAAGCTCACGCCCACCAAAGCGCGCCGGCTCAAGGATGGCGATGAGGTCGAGGTGCCGGTCCAGGATCTGGCGGCCGGAGATCTGATCCGGATCCGGCCGGGAGACAACGTGGCGGCCGACGGCGTCATCCTGAGCGGTCAGGGTTCCTTCAACCAGGCTACCATCACCGGCGAATCACTCCCGGTGGATAAGAAGCCCGGCGACGAAGTTTTTGCGGGGACTCAAAATCTGACCGGGGTGTTGGAAGTGAAAGTGAGCCGGGCCGGGCAGGATACAACGCTGGGACGTGTGCGCGAGCTGATCCTGGCGGCGGAAAAGACCAAGCTGCCCATCATGCGCATCGTCGATCAGTATATGAGTTTCTACACGCCGCTGGTGCTGGTGATCGGGGCTTTGGTGTGGGCCTTCACCCAGGATCTCAGCCGGGTGATCGCGGTGTTCATCGTGTCTTGCCCGTGCGCCTTCATCCTGGCGACGCCGACCGCGATGGTGGCAGCTCTCTCGGCGGCGGCGCGCCTGGGCATCTTGATCAAGAATGTCGCCGATATCGAATTGGCTGCCCGGATCAATGCCTTCATCTTCGACAAGACCGGGACCCTCACCACCGGCAAGCTGGCCGTCAGCCGGTTGGCGCCCCTCGGCGACACGACTCCGGCTGAATTGCTGCGCCTCGGCGCCTCGGCGGAGAAGTACAGCAATCATCCGACGGCCAAAGCCCTCGGCACTCTGGCGGAAGAAGCCGGTGTCCCGCTGACCGAGCCCAAAGACTTCGCCGAAACCGCCGGCCGCGGCGTCAAGGCTTGGGTGGACGGAGCGGCCGTGTTGGTGGGAAGGGCCACCTGGCTGCGCGACAATGGTGTTCCGGAAGATTTTCTGAAGTCGGTGGATCTGAACGAAGCGGAAGGCTGGAGCTTGATTTTTGTGGCGCGCCAGGGCCGTTGCATCGGCTGGGTTGGCCTGCAGGATCAGACTCGCCCCGAGGCTCGCGAAGCGCTGGCGGATCTGAAGCACACCGGCGTCCGTCGCATCGCCATGGTCAGTGGAGACCGGCAACCGGTGGCCGTGCGGGTGGCCCGCGAGATCGGCTGCGAAGAAGTCGTCGGCGAATGTCTGCCGCAGAACAAAGTCGAGTTTGTGCGCACGACGAAAGCCAAAGGCTACCGGGTGGCGGTGGTGGGCGACGGGGTGAACGACGCCCCGGCGCTGGCCGCCGGTGATCTCGGCGTGGCGATGGGAGCAGCAGGCAGCGAGGTGGCCATCCACAGCGCCACCATCGCGCTGATGAATAATGACCTCAGACGATTGCCGGTGCTGATTCGGCTCTCGCGCCAGACCCGGGCGGTCATCGGCCAGAATTTTTTGCTGGGCGTTTTGTTTGTCATCGGCGGCCTGGTGCTGGCGGCCATGAATTATATCACGCCGATTGTGGCTGCGATGATGCACGTGGCCGGGTCGCTGTTGGTCGTGTTCAACAGCGCCCGCCTGGTGCGGCATGGCGAAGAACTCGATCCGTACCACGAGCCGTCGGTTGATCGCGCAGGGCCCGCTTCCCACCCGCCTGCCTCTCAAGCCGCGCCGTCCATGCCCTCCGCCACGCCCAGCCCGACTCCGGCTCTATGACCCTGGAATCGAGCGCCGCCAGTCCGTCTCCGGCCGAACCGGTGGTAGCCGTGCACGGGTTGACCAAAATCTTCAAAGATTTTTGGGGCCGCCCCAAAGCGCTTGCGGTGGATGATGTGGATTTTGAAGTGCGCCCTGGAGAAGTCTTCGGGCTGCTCGGACCCAACGGCTCGGGCAAATCCACCACCGTGAAGATGTTGCTTGGCCTGCTGTATCCGACCCGCGGCCACATCGAGGTGTTCGGCAAATCCCCGCGCCATGTCGCCACCAAGGCGCGCATCGGCTATTTGCCCGAAGAATCGTATCTCTACCGTTATCTCAATTCTCACGAGACGCTCGATTTTTTTGGGAATCTGTTTCATCTGGCGTCGGACCAACGCCGGGAACGCGCGGAACAATTGCTCGAGATGGTCGGACTCACCCAGACCCGCACGCGGCCGGTCGGTGAGTTTTCCAAAGGCATGCAACGCCGGATTGGCCTGGCTCAAGCCCTGATCAATGATCCAGAGTTGGTCATCCTCGACGAACCCACCGCCGGCTTGGACCCGATCGGCTGTCGCGAAGTCAAGGACCTCATCCTGACCCTGGCGCGCCGGGGTAAAACCGTCATTCTCAGCAGCCACCTTTTGGCCGATGTGGAGGACGTCTGCGATCGGGTGGTGATTTACTACGGGGGAAAAGTTCAGGCCCTCGGCACCCTCAAAGAATTGCTGGCCACGCCGGATGCGGTGCGGATTACCATGCCGCCATTGTCACGCGAGACCATGCAGAAGGTCCTGGGAGCCATTCGTCAGGATGTGGCGGAGGATCGGGTGCGCATCGATACACCCACGCAAAACCTCGAGAGCTATTTTCTCGATGTGGTCGCCCGGGCGAAACGCGACGCTGCCGAAACCTCCGGGGCATTGTCGGGAGGGCGTGTGGCAGCCTATCTGCAAGGGCAGGCGGACGCCCGGCCCGCCACCCAGAAGGTGCTGGAGCGTCTGACGGTTCCCGCGGCCGCCTCGAGTCCGGCCGCCAATCCGGAGCCGGCCGCCGCGCTCGGACC